>Ga0079223_10001540_pt1 | contig 13782 bp, 13 predicted proteins | sample Stecom2011_FD_75072 | JGI IMG/M metagenome (GOLD analysis project Ga0079223, IMG submission 75072) | Agricultural soil microbial communities from Utah to study Nitrogen management - Steer compost 2011 | ecosystem: Environmental > Terrestrial > Soil > Agricultural land | place: USA: Utah... | reverse complement strand
GTCCGCGATGCATGTTCCTCAGTTCAATCGAGCGCAGATTAATCAAATCTCATGCGATCAAACCTAATGCGATAGAATTTGTACCGATCGCGTTTAGTGAATCACCGCGATTACTATCCGAAAAAGTACCGCTCGATCTGTTTGTCACATCAGTCTCGCCTATGGACAAAAATGGTTGGTTCACCTTTGGCACGAGTAATGACTATTCGTCGACCGCAGCCCGCAGTGCCAAAAAACTTGTGGTCGAGGTCAATCCCCACATGCCAAGGGTTTTCGGGGAATCGCTGCTCCATGTGTCGGAAGTGGACGCCATCGTAGAAAACAAGTCACGCCTTGCGGAAGTGCACCTGCCGGAAACGTCACCCGAAGAAAGAATTGTGGCAGAAACCATAGCCGGGATGATCGATGACCGAGCCTGCCTGCAAATGGGCATCGGATCACTGCCCAGCGCAGTTTGCTCCCTGCTCCAGGATCGCAAGGATCTAGGAATTCACACCGAACTGATGACCCCTGCACTCGCCAGTCTGATCGAATGCGGCGCAGTGACCAATCAGGCCAAGACTACTTACAAAGGCCGCAGCGTGTTTACCTTCGCGATGGGTGACCAGGAATTTTACAATTTTCTCGATGACAATCCAGCAATGCACAGCGCACCGGTGAATATTGTCAATGATCCCCGGCTTATCGCCAAAAACGACAATGTCGTGTCAGTCAATGCAACGCTGCAGATTGATCTGGGCGGAGCCTGTAACTCTGAACATCTGATGGGTAAACAATATAGCGGGTCCGGCGGACAGCTCGATTTCGTGCGCGGTGCGACTGCATCAAAAGGAGGAAAATCGATCATCGCCTGTCAATCAACTGCGTGTGACGGGACGGTTTCGCGCATCGTTCCCAAATTAAATGGTCCGGTGACAACGCCGCGTAACGACACCCATATCATCATAACCGAATATGGCTGGGCGGACCTGAAGGGCAAATCGATCAATCAGCGGATCGATGCTTTAATCAGCCTAGCGCATCCCAAATTCCGGGCCGAACTCGCCAATCAACTGTGATCCGCGAACCAACAATCGCCGAGCCAATCTCTAACACCGTTTCCAGTATGTTAAGGGTTGATTCGATCGCAAAAACTTTCGGACGGAAAACTGTTCTTCGCGATGTATCTCTGGATGTTGCCTGCGGTGAAATTGTTGGGCTTCTTGGTCCTGACGGAGCCGGAAAAACGGTTACTTTTTTCTCTGTCCTAGGATTACTGAAAGTGGATTCCGGACATGTTCTGTTGGGAGACGAGGATGTGACACAGCTGTCCCTTGATAAACGCGCCCGGCGGGGCCTCGGCTATCTTCCACAGGAATCCTCGATATTTAAGGGGCAAACCGTTTCACAGAATATCATGATGGTTCTTGAATTTTTCGAACGGGATAAAATCGAACGGGAACGGAAACTGGATAAATTGCTGGCCGAATTTCACATCGAATATATCCGCGACACTCCGGCCAGAGCCCTGTCCGGCGGTGAAAGGCGGCGCTGTGAAATTGCGCGTGCGCTAGCAGCCAGCCCGTCTATCATGCTGCTTGACGAACCGTTTGCCGGCATAGATCCTATGTCGACCAGAGATATCAAGACGATGATAGAAGGCCTGAAACAGAGAAATATCGGCGTGCTTATTACCGATCAGAATGTGCGCGAAATGGTCGGGCTACTCGATAGGGTCTATGTGCTGCACCAAGGCCGGATTGCATTTGAAGGAAGTCCGACTGCGATGCTCAATGATCCCAATGTCCGGCATTTCTATCTTGGAGAGGAATTTGTGCAATAGCAGGGACATAGCCTTCCGTAATCTCCCGTATCGACGTTGATTGATTGGCGCGATATCATCCTGTCACCAAGATTAATCTTAAGCATTGCTTATGGAGAGACATTATGAGTGCGCTTGGACTACCGATATTCGACAAAGCCATTCAGGACGCGAACATCTGGGTCAATGAAGTCATGGATGAGCTGGGCTGGGACGATAAACAGCGTGCCTATAACCTGCTCCGCTCGACACTGCATGTTTTACGCGACCGTTTGAGCGTAAACGAGGGCGCTCAACTTGCGGCACAGCTCCCTACTCTTATTCGGGGTATTTACTTTGAAGGATATCGCCCCTCCAATCCGATGACCAAGATCAGGCGCAAAGATGAATTCGTTTCTGCTGTGCAGGGAGCCATAGGACCCGGTGCGGGTGATAATCTGGACGAGGCCGTTACCGCCACCCTCAATGTCATTGCCGATCATGTTTCAGAAGGCGAAATGGATGATATCAAGGCAAGCCTGCCAAAGGGAATGCACGATTTGTGGGACTAGACCAACTTGATCAAAAAGGTCTGCAATCAGACATATTCAGATTTCCTCACCCAAGACATATCTGCAGGCCGTTACAATCTCTCAAGATAAAGAACGTAAGAACTCAGCAAGAAAACCGTTATCAACGAGATGCTGACCCAGCCGATCTTCCCAAAAAAGCGGTTGCCGGGACGGTAGAGCAATGCAACCATAAATATTCCGGCCATCATGATAGCAGCAAAAGCTGAAACCGCATGGACCGGCGATGCAGTGGCATAAATCGATCCATCGGTATAGGCGATATCGTCCAGAGCGATGATCAATAAATTGAACAGGATACCGCCCAGCAATCCGGCAATGGCCATGTCAATCCGGCCAAGGCGCATGGCCGAAATAACGACAACCAGATCAGGCAAAGAGGTGGTAGCCGCAATGAACATTGTACCAACAAAACTGGTCTTCCATGTCATTGTTACAGCAATCTGCTGTCCGACAAATGGTAGCCAGATACCAATCGCGACTACAACTAAAGCCGCAATCACATAACCGCGAACCGCCCGGCTCAGCGCGCCGGGAAGAGATAGAGGCGGGGGATCAGAACCGATAGCAAGACGTTTATCATAAAAATATGCCGCTCGCATCGCGACGAAATATATAATGATCAGGAAAGGTGAATAGATACTGACATGAAGGAATCTCAAGTCCAGATCATCCCGCGCCACAAGAATCAACATGCCCACGAGGGCAAGCAACACCACCCCAAACCCTGCAGTGAGAATATGCCTCTGGTCTATCTGGCCATATACGGACTTATCACGGGTTAGCGCATCGAGAAGAACTAGCAGGAGCAAATTATAAACACAGCTTCCTAGTGCATTACCAACTGCAATATTTGGTACGCCAGCAATAGTGACCGAAGTCATCCCAATAACCAGTTCCGGCAGCGACGACGTGGTCGCGAGCAGGAAAAGACCGATCCAGCTTTGTGATAACCCAGATATGCTAGATATCTTCTCGGCATAGTGCACCAGAAATGGGCCAGCCAATATTATGACCAACGCGCATCCGCCCAATTGCAACCAGACCATCATGTTCGGCTCGTCCTTTGCGAAGGCCGGTTATACGCCGCTTTGATAGCTAATGGAATTTTACTAAACGCAAAGGGACCGTCAAGCACTGCACCATTGGATAGACGCTGCTTTACTCGAAAGGAATCAGAGGTAACCATTAAAACAGGAACATCTCGTTTCTCACATATTCTGCGCGCCGCTTCAACCGCGTCTCCAGTTTCGAGATTATCTCCGACAAGGATCAAATCTGGTGGGCGCATGTCCGCAACGGCTACCGCGTCCTCTTCCGTCCAGACATGGTCGAAACTATCAAACCCAAAGTTAGAAAGACGCCTCGACAGCTCGCTGCCAATAATCATATTTTGTTCAATTATCAGGGCATGGCTCATGGGCTTATCCTTGCGGGTCGAGGGTTGCTGTTCGACTCGATTTCTAACTTGGCTCCACAATAAATTCGCTAGGTAGAGTCCCTAATCACATAATTCGCAGGGGAATACTGGCTGGCGTTCCGGTTATGACATCCAGCCAACTCACAAGGCCTGACTGCTGAAATAATAAATTTAACCTTGGATTTACTGAGACGCCATGCTCAAATGCCGTTAATGGCTTGAAAAACCCGAAATGAAGTCAGCAGTCTGGCCTGATAGGGGCGACCAATGATAACAACGCAAAAAAAAGCAGCCGGAAAATCCAGATTGTCACTGGCGCGATATTTTCCAATCCTTGATTGGGGCGCCCGCTATAACCGGGACATCCTGACTAGCGATCTGGTCGCTGCACTAATTGTAACCATCATGCTCATCCCGCAAAGTCTGGCCTATGCCCTGCTTGCCGGACTGCCGGCCCAGGTTGGGCTTTATGCATCGATCCTTCCCATCCTTGCCTATGCAATTTTCGGCACCAGTAGCACTTTGGCTGTCGGTCCAGTCGCGGTAATCTCGCTTATGACTGCTGCGGCAGCGGGACAGGTAGCAGCGCAGGGATCACCCGAATATATCGCTGCAGCTTTGATACTGGCACTACTTTCCGGAGCCATCCTGATGGTCATGGGTCTGCTCAAGCTCGGTTTTCTGGCGAACCTTCTCTCTCATCCGGTCGTCTCGGGCTTTATCACTGCAAGCGGGATCATCATCGCAACCAGCCAGCTCAAACATATATTGGGGATTAGCGCGTCAGGGGAATCGATGCCTCGACTGTTAAACACGCTCTATGCCAATATCCTTGACCTTAACGTCACTACTCTGATCATTGGCGTGGCATCAATGGCATTCTTGTTCTGGGTACGTAAGGGTTTGAAACCGCTTTTAATAGGTCTCGGACTGTCCCACCGCCCGGCTGATCTGATTGCCAAGGCCGGGCCTGTAGTGGCCGTGATTATTTCCATTCTGGCTGTCGTCATCCTCGATCTTGCAGAATATGGCGTCAAAACCGTCGGCATAATTCCAACCAGCCTGCCGCCCATTTCCGCCCCGATGTTCGATGCGCAATTATGGCAAGAGCTGGCCATTCCCGCTCTTCTTATTTCCATCATCGGTTTCGTCGAATCCGTCTCCGTAGCGCAGACACTGGCAGCCAAGAGACGCCAGCGCATAGATCCGGACCAGGAGCTGATTGGTCTGGGATCAGCGAACCTGGCGGCAGCCTTTTCGGGTGGTTATCCGGTCACCGGCGGCTTTGCCCGTTCGGTGGTAAATTTCGACGCGGGCGCGGAAACCCCTGCCGCTGGTGCATTTACCGCAGTTGGCATTGCATTGGCAGCACTGTTCCTGACGCCGTTTCTCGCCTCTCTTCCGATCGCCGTTCTGGCTGCCACCATCATTGTCGCCGTACTCAGTCTGGTTGACCTGAAAACGCCCTTCATCATCTGGCGCTATTCGAAGAGCGATTTTTCAGCGATGACAGCAACGATTTTAATCACCCTTATCCTCGGCGTGGAAAGCGGTGTAATCGCAGGCGTGTTGCTAAGCCTCGCGTTGTTCCTGTGGCGTTCGTCACGCCCCCATGCTGCGGTCGTTGGCCGTGTTCCGGGCACCGAGCATTTCCGGAATATTGAACGCCACAAGGTCATCACCCTGCCCCATCTTCTGATGATCCGTATTGATGAAAGCCTGACCTATCTCAATGCCCGCTGGCTGGAAGAATATGTGCTGGAAAAAATCGCAGGTCGGGATGAATTGCGCCACGTTGTGCTCATGTGCTCTGCCATAAACGCGATTGATGCTTCTGCACTCGAAAGCCTGGAAGCCATCAACCACCGCCTGTCGGATGCCGGGATCACGCTCCATCTCTCGGAAGTAAAAGGCCCGGTGATGGACAGGCTGAAACGCTCGACATTTCTGGATGATCTGACTGGGGACATATTTCTGTCTCAGGACAAGGCTTTTGCGGATCTGGCGGTACGGACAGAAGATGGTGATAGTCCGCAGCAAACCGGTGATATTTGGCAGGCGCGTGGCTTGATATAGCCTGTTCAGGAAAATTTCCGGACCATTGTTTATCGTGGCGAGCCAGCAGTGGACTCAAAAAAGATAAAGCGAACGAATAGCGACGAAATCGATTGAGAGGTAAACTACGCAATATTGCGTATCGCAACAAAAATTCAGACACGGCAAATAGGCCGCATGACATGGAAAACAATACGCCTTGAGCTAGCCCGAACTGCGGAATATCCCAATGGATCTTCTGCCCACGCTTACGTCTTTCGCGTTCCGCTGGACGAAGATGGAATCATTGACCAAAAAGCGCTGCGCAAAGCAGAGAAACGTCCTGAGGTTCGGCGTTTCTGGCGCGGTGAGCCGGAACAGAAGGGCGTCGTAATCGCTACCGATAAAGGCTGGGCCTTTTCTTATAAGGTGGGCGACGATGATGATGAAACCATATTCCGGCTGAAAGACCACCCCCTCAAACCGGGTGAGTATCTCACTATTACAGAAACTGACGGCAGTGAGCTGCCCTTTAAAGTGGTGAGCTGTGAGGATTAGACCGACACAGGCTGGATCGATATTCCATGAATGTGGGAGTAAGAATAATGGCTTGTGGTAAGAATATCTGGACAAAATTGATCATTGGTTTGAGCCTGATGGTTCTCACCAGTACCTCTGCTGCGGCGCAGTGCGTTGTCGGCAAGGATGAACTGCTGGACCCGTTGAAATTCAACCAAGGCGCATATGAAATCGTGCACAAGGACAGCGGATTTACCTTTCCTTCTGTCATTGCCGGTTTCCAGCGCGAGTGCGAGATGACAACGGATTTTACCGGCAATAATTTCGAGATTGGCTATGTCAAAGACATTGGCGGCAAGACGGTCGATGTAAAAATCGCTGTCATTCACCTCGAAGATCTCACTGCCCGTGATCATTATCTGATTGTGAAGCCCGACGTGATGTCTCACTATTCCAGTGCCTCTATATTATCGGAAGGAGACTATTTTGTCTCCGGTAGGCCGGATCTGAATTCCTATCAGGGAATATTTGACGGCGAGTTTGAAAATACGCCATGGCATTTCAGCCTTACCACCATTGATTATGGATATTGGGATGCGCGCCTGATCGCTTCCTACCCTCAGGAGATTGACAGGCTTGCACAGGAAGGCCTGATGGAACTGATCACCGCCTTTCAGTGGCAAACGCCTGTTAAAGCGGATCAGGAACAGGAAAAATGAAACGTATCACGATCATAGACGGTCATCCTGATGCAGATCCCGCACGCTACGGCCACGCGATTTGTGCCGCCTATGCCAGCGCAGCCAGGGATGCCGGACATGAAGTACGTCTGTTCTCGCTCGCCAACCTTGACGTCCCCATCCTGAAAAGCCGTGAACAATGGGAAGATGAAGAAATTCCCGCCGCACTCAAACCCGCACAGGAAGCCGTTAAATGGGCTGACCATGTGGTGTTCTATTATCCACTATGGCTGGGCGACATGCCGGCCTTGCTCAAAGCCTTTCTGGAACAGGCATTTCGTCCCGGCTTCGCACTTGATGAGGGCGAAGATGGAAACGGAGAGCTTCTTGAAGGCCGATCGGCCCGGATAATTGTCACCATGGGCATGCCGGCGTTTTTCTATCGCGCATTTTTTGCATCCCATAGTGTCAGGAGCTTCAAACGGAATATTCTCAAATTTACCGGTTTCGAGCCGGTCTCGACCTCGCTCATCAGCAATGTTGATGGCAAGGAAGAGCACCGTAAGCGGTGGTTGAAAAAAATTTCCCAACTTGGTGCATCGGGAGAGTGACGCTGAATTTGATGAGCATCATTCATCAGTATTTACCCTGATAGTATCAATTCAAACATCAGGCATAATTGGTTTCATATTCTATTTTCAGCTTGGAATTTCGACCCATAAGGAGGCGTCCCATGAAATCCGTACTGCTATTTATCAATGATGATCCGGGTCTGGAGGCGCGCCTTCAGGCATCACTGGATCTCACTCGGTCACTACAGGGCAATCTATACTGTCTCCGCACCAATCCCTATCAACCGCAGATGGCGTTCGACGGTGTGACCGGAATGTCGGTGACCTATGACATCGCCCAATTGACACTGGAAGAAAACAAGAAGCTCCGTCAGCAAATCGAAGCACGGCTGAAGGAAGAAGATGTCCCTTGGAGCTATAGGGAATATAATGCTGATTTTGCCCGCGGAATTGCGCGTAACTCCGCATTGATGGACATTATTGTACTCAGCTCGATGAGCGGGGACAAGGACAATACAATCCCGCTGGGAATATTGGGTGACGTGCTTTTCAACACGCACACTCCGGTTCTTGTTCAACCCAATAACATGAAGAAATTCGATGCAAACTGCCCGGCAGTTGTCGCCTGGAACGGTAGCTTCGAGGCTGGTAATGCGCTCCGCGCATCCGTGCCTTTGCTGAAACTGGCAAGCGAAGTTCATATTGTCACCATCGCAGAGGAAAAGAAACACGATCTCCCGCCACTGGATGCATCCGAATATCTTTCGCGCCACGGGATCAAATCGGAAATTCACGAACATGAAGCATCAAAGAAAGCCATTCAGTCCGTTTTGCTGTCCGTGGTCGATGCACTGGGTGCCGGATATATCGTAATGGGCGCCTATGGCCACAGCCGCGCGCGAGAATATTTGCTCGGGGGCGTAACCCGAAACCTGTTCATGGATTGCCCGGTACCTTTAATCGTATCGCATTAATCCAGGTAACAATCTTACGAAACAAAGGGTCGAGATGAGTAGAGTAAGTCTGAAATTTCACGGGGCAGCGGGTACTGTTACCGGTTCATGTTTTGAACTAACCGGTGCGGGCAAGACCTTTCTCGTGGATTGCGGTATGTTTCAAGGCACCAGGTCACTTGAAAAGCTGAACTATGAAGAGCTTCCTTTTGATCCCAAAAAAATCGACGCGGTCTTCCTGACCCATGCCCATCTCGATCACAGCGGGCGGTTGGCCTATCTTTATGCCAGCGGCTGCAAAGCGCCAACATATTGCACTGCGCCAACTGCCGACATCCTGAAACCATTATTACAGGATGCTGCAAAATTGCAGGCGGCGGAAGTCGAACGACGCAACCGGCGTGCCGACCGGATGGGATTGCCGCCCTTTGTCCCGCTTTATGGATCGCAGGATATCAACAGGCTCCACAAGAATATTGAAGCAGTTAATTATTGCGATGAATTAGATCTTGGTCATGGAATTTCAGTCCGGTTCTGGGATGCGCGCCACATTGTCGGTTCCGCCTCGGTGGAAATCAATATTGGTGGGCAGCGGCTGCTCTTTTCCGGCGACGTTGGCGCAGGTAGAGCCATCACATGTACCGCCGGCGAGATAGGCGGCTATGACCATATAATCTGCGAATCCACTTATGGTGACAGGGAACGGGAGCTGATACTGATACGCGACCGGCGGGAAGCCCTTGCCTGCCATGTCGAGCAAGTAATATGCGCCGGTGGCAACCTCCTGATCCCTGCCTTTGCCCTTGAGCGGACCCAGGAAATACTGGAAGATTTTGACGCGCTCTTTGCATCAAGACGACTGGCGCCAATCAATGTCTTTCTCGACTCCCCCCTCGCCCAGAAAGTAACCAACGCTGTTTTGCGGCACCGCAGCAGCGGGATCGATTTTGGAAAACGTCCCAATATCCGCTTCACCCAGAATACGGCGGAATCGAAGAAGCTCAACCGGATGAGCGGTATTGTGATCATTGCCGGATCCGGCATGTGCGAAGGTGGACGGATAAGACATCACCTGATCCGCAATCTCCCCAACAGAAAATCGCGTCTATTGCTTTGCGGGTTCCAGGTTGCCGGTACCTTAGGTTCGGTTTTACGGGACGGAGCCAAGCGGGTTCGCATATCAGGGGTTGATGTGAACGTTAACGCCGAAGTTGCATCGCTGGACGGTTATTCCAATCATGCCGATCGCGGCGGGCTCGTCGAATGGCTGGCGGAGCGTACGCCTGTCACCGGCTCGATTTTCCTGGTGCATGGTGAGGGTCAATCACTGGATGGCCTGTCGTCGGCAATAGAGGAAAGTGGGCAATTTCCCGCGACCATCATCCCTGAACTCGGTGAACAATGGGAATTGCAGGCGGCTCAGCCAGCAATGCGCCTGGCTTCTGGCCGCGCCGATGCATCAGAACTCACCGCCTCCAGAGACTGGACATCGAAACTTGCCGCGTTGCGGGTGGAGATTGAAGCGAAAATCCAGGCGCAGAAAAACAATCAGGATCGGGAAAAATTGCTGGCGGGGCTCAAACGCGCTCTGGAAGAGGCTGCCTAGTAGCCAAGTTATTTGCGCCCGTGTACCAGCAAGACATCCTGCTTCGCCCAACCCAATATGGATTTTGCCTTGCTGCCAATGGTGGCCGCGGAAAACCCGCTACGTCCATGGGTGCCAAGCACAACCAGTTCCGATTTGGTCTGTTCGATCTTATTTTGCAGGACCTGACCCAGATCACCCTTTTCAATCGACGCATTGAGCCGTTGAAAAATTGCTTCGTCAATCCCGGGCTTTGCCAGAAACCTGTCCATCAATGTCTGCTCCTCGGACTTGATATCAAGTTTGAAACCTTCCGACTTGAGCCAGGATTCATAGGGTTCATGATAAGCATGTACCAGATGCAGATTGTTATCCGGAAAAAGCTCTGCCGCCGTATTCAATGCGAATAGCGAGCCGTCGGAAAAATCGGTTGCAATGACAATGTTATTGTAAGAGCGTATCGGCTTCTGCTTGACGATCAATACAGGTTGCTCTGCATATTGCACCAGCTGGTCAACGGGATTGCCAAGAAATATGTCGCCAACGCTGTCATATCGCGCAACGCCGGTGACGATCAGGCCACAGTCTTTCTGCGTGGCAATCTCTGCTATGGTGTCTGCAACTTGTCCGGCCGCTGTCAGTATTTCGACATCAACCCTGCCCTTTGGCAACTCGGTGCGAATTTGCGCTTCTATATCTTCCTCATTGATGCCCAGACCCTCCATTTTATTAGGGTCCGTTACGTGGAGGATGTACAGCTTAACCTTCCATTCCATCGTCAGCATCCACGCCCGGTCGAGCGGTCTGTCGCAGCGGGCCGAGAGGTCAGTGGCAATTAATACAGGTTTATGATTCATCAACTACAATTTCCTACTGGTACTTTAGTAAAAGCAGGCCGCCCTCCCTATCATGATGCTTTTCGGGGGGAGGATTAGCATCATAGCGGGACCGACGACCTGCTATCCAATCAAGCCGCTCAGCTTGCCTGAATGGAAATCTTACGTTCCTTCTGGCGCGCTTCCGCGCTTTTCGGGATATGCACTATCAGCAAACCATTCTTGGTATCGGCGCTGACTTTGTCATGATCAATGCCGTTGGGCAGTTTGATCGCGCGCTCGAAGCTTCCATAATGCCGCTCGGAAAACATGAAGCTTTCGCCTTCTTCCTCGTGGCTTTCGGATTTCTCTCCGGACAGGCGCAGCATTCCGTCTGACAGCTTGATCTCGATATCATCGCTGCTCATTCCGGGCACTTCGGCGACTAGTTGAAATTCATCCTTCTTGTCGCGAAGTTCGACCACGGGAGTTACATTATCGTACATTTTCTGCATCAACCGCGAGCCGAATGCATTGCCCGATACATCATCAAACATCCGGTCAAATTCTTCACGAAAACGCGCCAACGGTTCCCAGACATTGCTGGTACGAACAGGAGCTCTTGAAGGGCGGGATAGTTCTTTTCCCGTAGCTGTTTTTTTCTTTGTCATCTCGAATATCCTTTGTTCCAATAAGTCTCGAATCGGTTTTTGAAAGACATTTACAAATTACAAACCAGACAACTTTGGAGAAATCAGTGGTGTCCCCTACGTAAAATTACCTAGTCTATATTCGCGCAACGGCGTGTCTGCTCTCGGTTTGAAAGACTATATGGCTGGAATTTATATAGAAAGTCGGCTAGAGTGTGAAATTCAGCGGAGTCATTATGGGATTTTGCAATGCCCGATGGCACTACCATAGATTTTCAGCGAGAGGCTTATCTAGAAGCCCTTCTGGCAACGCTACCTGAAACAATTGCAGTCTTCGATTCTGATTTACGGATTCTCGATCTCAATCAGGCCGGGATGGACTTACTCGATATCAGCAACCTGGATGAACTCCCAGAGAATCCGCCCCTATACGTTATTTCCGAAAAGAGTCGGCCAAAGTTTAAAGAGATTATGGACAAGATTTTCAGCGGCGATTTGACAATCGTAAGCGACGCCTTTCTGTTGGAGATACTTCCCGTTTCCGCGCCACACCAGCTTCACGAATGTCGGCTAGCCCCGCTAAAAGACCCAAATGGCCGGATCATCGCGGCGGTCATGAGTGGGCGGGATGTGACAAGGCGGTACAAAGCGCTTGATCAGGCAGACCGCACATTGTCCATATTACACTCCATTCGGACAACCGTGCCTGTTGCTATGATCGTCATCGACGAACAGGGTCTTATTGCTTCCTTTAGTGATACGGCTGTGAACCTTTTCGGATATACGGAATCCGAAATGATCGGCAAAAATGTCAATATTCTGATGCCGTCTCCTTATCGGGAGGAACATGACGGTTATATCGTACGCTACCTGAAAAGCGGTGAAAAACATATTATCGGTATCGGCCGTGAGGTTAAGGCCCAACGAAAAGATGGCACGATCTTCCCCATGCGACTGGAGGTAGGAGAAGCCAATTTGGGAGACTACAGGCTATTTACCGGGTTTATCCATGATCTGACTCGTCGTCACAAATCCGAAGAACAGATGCAACAGATGCAATCTGAACTGATCTACGCATCCCGGCTAAGTGCCGTCGGCACACTGGCATCGTCGCTGGCGCATGAACTTAATCAACCGCTGACTGCAATCGCCAACTATCTTTCCGCCGGACGCGACATGTTGGAGGATAATAATCCGAAAACCCAGAAACTGGTGCAGCAAGCATTAGATGAAAGCGTCACGCAAAGCATCCGCGCAGGGAAAATTATCCATCGGTTGCGCGAATTTGTATCCAAGGGTAAAGTCTCTATGGAGGTTTTGTCGATGGCGGAACTTGTGAACGAGTCTAAAACTCTGGGGCTTATTGATGCACGGCTGAAAGGAGTTGAGTATATAGTCGATATCCACCCTGATATTAATTATGTTCTCGCCGATAAAGTTCAAATTCTGCAGGTGATGGTCAACCTGATGCGTAACGCGATTGAAGCGATGGAGGACAGCCCGGTTAAACAATTAACCGTTGCCGCGCATAACACGAAAAACAACCGTGTTGAATTTATTGTTCGGGACACCGGGCCGGGCATCCCGCCAGAAATAGGAACACGGCTATTTGATCCATTTGCAACATCCAAAACCGATGGAATGGGTTTGGGCCTCTCGATCTGCAAAAAAATTATCCAAGCCCACGAGGGTAAGTTAACCGTTAAACCCGCACCAGACGGGGGCACAATTTTCCGTTTCACTCTGCTAAAAGCCCCAAAGGAGAAGTCTTTTGCCGAATGAACGTCTTGTCTATATTGTCGATGATGATGATGCCGTCCGTAGGTCTGCCTCTTTCATGCTCAAACATGCCGGTTTTCAAACGCGACCGGTAGAGTCGGGCATCGAATTCCTGCGGCAATGCAAGGGAGCTGAACGGGGCTGTGTGCTGCTTGATATCAAAATGCCTGAAATCGACGGTCTAGAAGTCCAGCAAGAAATGATAAGCAACGGAATCGATATGCCTGTAATTGTCTTAACCGGACACGGCGATGTTGGGCTCGCCGTCCGCGCAATGCGTGCCGGGGCGGTTAGCTTCATTGCCAAGCCATATGAGAAGCAGGAATTGATTGCTGCTCTGGAAGAGTGTTTTGAGCGATTGGAGAATCGAGACCTCAAGGAAATGGCCGCGTCCGAAGCCCAGGT
>Ga0079223_10001539_pt1 | contig 13786 bp, 13 predicted proteins | sample Stecom2011_FD_75072 | JGI IMG/M metagenome (GOLD analysis project Ga0079223, IMG submission 75072) | Agricultural soil microbial communities from Utah to study Nitrogen management - Steer compost 2011 | ecosystem: Environmental > Terrestrial > Soil > Agricultural land | place: USA: Utah... | reverse complement strand
CCCGCGCGCCCAGCAGCCGCTCGCAATACCGCGCAATCATGTCGACCTCGATGTTGACCCGCGCCCCCGGGGCGAGGCGCTTGAGCGTAGTGACCTGCACGGTATGGGGAATGAGGTTGATCCCGATCTCGCAGCCCTGCTCGGTGTCTTGCACGCTGTTCACGGTAAGACTGACGCCATTCACCGTGACCGAGCCCTTGTATGCCATATAGCGGCCGAACTCCTGTGGCACCCGAATCTTCAGATTCCACGATTCGCCCACCGGCTCGAAGCGGGTGACCTCTCCCGTTGCATCGACGTGGCCCGATACGATGTGGCCGTCGAGCGTATCGCCCAGACGCATGGCGTGCTCGAGGTTCACCTCGCCCGGTTCGCCCAGGCCCACGGTTCGGTTCAGGCTTTCGCGCGAAACGTCCACGCAGAAGGTGTCGCCCTGCAATGCCACCACCGTCATGCACGCGCCCTGAATGGCAATGGAATCCCCCAGTTTGGTGGATTCACGCAGGAAACCCGGTGCATGAATGGTGAGGCGCACCCCGGCTTCGGCGTCACCCGCCGCCAGGGGCGTGACTTCGGTAATGCGGCCAACGGCCGTCACAATGCCTGTAAACATGATTCTTCCTGAGTGAAATCAGCCGGCGAGCCGGTGCTGCACCGCCTGATCGAGCGCCTGGGTGAGCGCGGCCCAGTGGCCGGGGTGGCGCAGGCGCAGCCGCATGTCGGTGCCCACAGGCATCGCGTCGATGAATTCGAACCGTTCAGCGGCTTCAAGCGATGCCGCCGCCGGCATGCGGGCCATGCCGAGCCCCTGCCCCAGCAGCATGGGTGCCATGTACACCAGCAGCTCGTCGACGCAGCCCGTTTCCAGAAGCGCCCCCGAAAGGCGCGCGCCGGCCTCCACATGCACTTCGTTGATCTCGTGGGCCGCCAGCCAGCGCATGACCGAAGGCAGATCGATACCCGAGGACATGCTGGGCATGACGACGACTTCGACGTTGCGCGCCGCCAGCCGCTCGGCCTTGGCCGGATCGTTCTGACATACGAATACCCAGACCTTGCCGCCGTCGAACAGGCGGGCGTTTTCATCGATCTCGAAACGGGTATCGACCACCGCGCGCGCCGGCTGGCGCGGGGTGGGAACGTCGCGCACGGTAAGCAGCGGGTTGTCGGCGCGCACCGTGCCGATGCCGGTGAGCACGACGCAACTGCGTGCGCGCCACTGGTGGCCGTCGGCCCGGGCAAGCGGCCCGGTGATCCATTTTGAATCGCCCCCGGGCAGCGCGCTGTGCCCGTCTAGCGAAACGCCACTCTTGAGCCACACCCACGGCAGCCCCCGCGTCATGCGCGAAACGAAGCCGGCATTCAGGGCGAGGGCTTCATCGGCGCACGCACCCAGCGTGACGGCAATGCCGGCCTCGCGCAGGCGAGCAACGCCCTGCCCGCCCACCAGCGGGTTGGGGTCACACAAGGCAATGACCACCCGTTCGGGCCGCGCCTCGATGAGCGCATCGACGCAGGGCGGAGTACGACCGTGATGGCTGCAGGGCTCGAGCGTGACATAGACGGTGCTGCCTGCGATGTCATGCCCCTTGGCATGCGCATCGCGCAGGGCAACGACTTCGGCGTGCGGCCCGCCGGCCTGCTGCGTGGCACCCTGCCCCAGCACCGCGTCGCCCCGTACGATGACGCAGCCCACGCGCGGGTTGGGCGAAGTGATGTAAAGCGACGATTCGGCCAGCGCCAGCGCGTGGCGCATCCAGCGCGCGTCGGTTTCGGCGTCGTGGCTCATTGCCCGCCTCCCGGCGACTGGAACTCGTGAATGGCCTTCACGAATTCACCCACGTCTTCAAAACTGCGATACACCGAAGCAAAGCGCACGTAGGCCACTTCGTCGAGCTCGCGCAGCTCGCTCATGACCAGGTCGCCGATGAAGCGCGACGAGACCTCTTTCTGGCCGCTGTGCAGCAGCTTTTCGCGAATGCGCTCGACAGCGGAATCCATTTGGTCGGTGCTGACCGGCCGCTTGCGCAGCGCCAGCTTGAGGCTGGCGCGCAGCTTGGCGATGTCGAATTCGGTTCGCGTGCCGTTGCGCTTGACCACGGCGGGCATCACCAGTTCGGCACGCTCGTAGGTGCTGAACCGCCGCTCGCACGCCGGGCATTTGCGCCGGCGGCGTATGGCGGCGCCGTCTTCCTGCACCCGCGTATCGATCACCTGGGTATCCGGGCGGTTGCAGAAGGGGCATTTCATGGTGAACCTGCCGTGGTGTAACGACGCTTAGCGGTATACCGGGAAGCGCGCCGTGAGCGCATTGACCCGTTCGCGCACCGATGCCAGATTTGCCTCGTCGTTCGGGTTGTCGAGCACGTCGGCAATGAGGTTGGCGGTGAGCTCAGCCTCGGCTTCCTTAAAGCCGCGGGTGGTCATGGCGGGCGACCCGAGACGGATGCCGCTAGTGACGAACGGCTTTTCCGGGTCGTTGGGAATGGCGTTCTTGTTGACCGTGATGTGCGCCTTGCCCAGGGCGATTTCGGCGTCCTTGCCGGTGATGCCCTTGGCACGCAGGTCGACCAGCATGACGTGGCTTTCGGTACGGCCCGAAACGATACGCAGGCCGCGCTTGACGAGCGTGTCGGCCAGCACCTTTGCGTTCTTCACGACCTGCTGTGCGTATTCCTTGAACTCGGGTTGCAGCGCTTCCTTGAACGACACGGCCTTGGCGGCAATGACATGCATGAGCGGGCCGCCCTGAATGCCGGGGAAGATCGCGGAGTTGATGATCTTTTCGTGCTCGGCCTTCATCATGATGACGCCACCGCGCGGGCCGCGCAGCGATTTGTGCGTGGTGGAAGTGACGAAGTCGGCATGCGGCACCGGGTTCGGATACACCCCACCCGCGACCAGGCCGGCGTAGTGAGCAATGTCGACCATGAACAGCGCGCCGTTGTCGCGTGCGATACGGGCCATGCGCTCGAAATCGATACGCAGTGCGTAGGCCGACGCGCCGCCCACGATGAGCTTGGGCTTATGTTCGCGCGCCAGCTGCTCGAGCTGGTCGTAATCGATTTCTTCCTTTTCGTTCAGGCCGTAGGAAATGAAGTTGTACAGCTTGCCTGATGCGTTGACGGGCGAACCGTGCGTGAGGTGCCCACCCTCGGCCAGATTCATGCCCAGAACGGTGTCGCCGGGCTGCAGAACGGCCATGTACACACCCTGGTTGGCCTGCGAACCCGAGTTGGGCTGCACGTTGGCCGCTTCGGCGCCGAAAATCTGCTTGAGCCGGTCGATGGCAAGCTGCTCGACGATATCGACGTATTCGCAGCCGCCGTAATAGCGCTTGCCCGGATAGCCTTCCGCGTACTTGTTGGTGAGCTGCGTGCCCTGCGCCTGCATGACGGCCGGGCTGGTGTAGTTTTCGGAGGCGATCAGTTCAATGTGCTGTTCCTGGCGCTCGTTCTCCTTCTGAACGGCGCTCCAGATTTCGGCATCGACCTGATCGAGAGTACGGGAGCGGTCAAACATGGGGCGTTCCTTGAACACAAGAAAGATAATCGGCCATTTTAGCCTGAAGCCCCCCGGCGGGCCGGGGCCGCCCCGGCAGCGCGGCCCGTTCACGCGCACCCGCACGAACAGGCTGCGGCACGGCCCGGTAGCCGGCGCGCCGGCCACCCGCTTATTCGGCGCCCTGCTCGATGAGACGCGGGTTCAGCGTGTACAAGCCGGTGATCGACGCCTGCGCAAGAATATGGCCCTGCATGGCCTCGATCACGTCTTTGCCCGTGAACTTGCCCTCGACCGGCAGTTCCTGGATATCGAGCGCGTACACCGTGAAAACATAGCGGTGCACGATCGAGTCGTTCCAGGGCGGGCACGGGCCGTCATAGCCGAAGTAATCGCCGCTCATGTCGCGATCGTTCGCGAACCAGGCGGTGTAGTCGTTCAGGCCCTGACGGGTGCCGTCGAGCGCAAGCGGGCCGGCCTTGCCGCGCGGCGTGATGCCGTTGGAGTAGGCGCCTTCTGCAATGTGTGTGGTGTGCGCCGGAATATCGATGAGCACCCAGTGATAGAACTCGACCCGCGGCAGGGTATCGGGAATCTCGCGGCCTTCCTGGTTGACGTCGTCGGGCTTGCTGGGCACATCGGGGTCGTGGCAAATGACGACGAACGATTGCGCGCCTTCGGGCACGTCGGACCATGCCAGATGCGGATTCGCATTCCCCGCGAGCGCCACGTGGTTCTGGGCGTCGGGCTTGGCGAAAGCATTGCGCTCGGGGATCTTCCCGTTGTCTGCAAACGACTCACTGGTTAGCTTCATCGCGTACTCCTCAAGGTCATTCTGTTAGCGTGACGCGGGCAAACTTGCGTTTGCCGACCTGCACCACGTAGGTACCCGCATTCAGATGCAGGGCCTTGTCGGCGACGCGCTGCCCGTCGACGCGCACGCCACCCTGTTCGACATTGCGCTGCGCCTCGGAGCCTGATGCGGCCAGCCCCGCTTCACGCAATATTTTGAGTATACCCATGGGCGCCTTGCCCACATTAACCTCGGGCATGTTTTCCGGAATGGCACCGTCGCGGAAGCGCGCCTCGAACGTTGCCAGCGCATCTTCGGCCGCCTTGCGCGAATGAAAGCGCTCGACGATTTCCTGAGCCAGCGCCACTTTCGCCTCGCGCGGGTTCAGGCCTTCGGCGACCTGCTTCTGCAATGCCTGGATCTCGCTCATGGAACGGAAGGACAGCAGCTCGTAATAGCGCCACATGAGCGTATCGGAGATCGACATCAGCTTGCCGAAGATGGAGTCGGGCGACTCGGTGATGCCAATATAGTTGCCCTTGGACTTGGACATCTTGTCGACGCCGTCGGTGCCTTCCAGCAGCGGCATGGTCAGAATGCACTGGGGCTCCATGCCGTATTCCTTCTGCAGCTCGCGCCCGACCAGCAGGTTGAACTTCTGGTCGGTGCCACCCATTTCGAGGTCGGCCTTGAGCACCACCGAATCGTAACCCTGCAGCAGCGGGTACAGGAACTCGTGCACCGAAATCGGCACGCCGCTCTTGAAGCGGCGGGTGAAGTCGTCGCGTTCCATCATGCGCGCCACGGTGTAGCGCGAGGCGAGCTCAATCATGCCCCGGGTGCCGAGCTTGTCGCACCATTCGGAGTTGTAGCGGATTTCGGTGCGCGCGGGATCGAGCACCATGCTGGCCTGCGCGTAGTAGGTCTTGGCGTTTTCGTGGATCTGTTCGGCGGTAAGCGGCGGGCGGGTGGTGTTGCGGCCGCTGGGGTCACCGATAAGGGCGGTGAAGTCGCCGATCAGGAAGATGACCGTGTGGCCGAGTTCCTGCAGCTGGCGCATCTTGTTCAGCACCACGGTGTGTCCCAGGTGAATGTCGGGTGCCGTGGGATCAAGCCCCAGCTTGATGCGCAGCGGAATGTTCTGCTCGCGACTGCGGGCAAGCTTGCGGGCGAATTCGAATTCCACCAGCAACTCGTCGCAGCCCCGCTTGACCACGCTCAGATCATGTTCGACTTCGGGAGGGATGGGGGCTTCGTTGGGCGACATAGGAAATTGTTCTGCAGACGGATGAACTGACGAAAAATAAATGTATCAGTGAAAACACTGAAAAGACCTCGAAAACCTTGCGGTAATCGGATAGCATAGCGTGCTAACTGCAACCCTGCATGCAGCAGGGCGAGCACGCCGGCAACGCTGCATCTTATCATTCAGGTTTTTGTCCATGTCCGAGAAAGGGATCCCCGAAACGCCCTCGCTACGCGCCGCCGCGCGCGCGCACCGGAAACCATTTCACCTCGTTCGTAAAGGCCTCCTTCTCGTTGCGCTTGGCCTGTTCGGTACGGCCGGCGCGCTGGCAGTGGTTCAACCCGCTGAAAAGCCGCAGGTCTACACCGCGCAAAGCGTACTGCCACTGCCCAAAATCGAAGCCCTGTCTGACACCGTCTCCAGCGACCCCTTCATCAGCGAAACCGTCATCCGCCGCGGCGACACCCTCGCCGATCTGCTGCAACGCCTGCATGTGCAGGAAGCGGGTCTGCTGCCCTTCCTCATCAAGGAACCCGCCGCCCGCTCCATATACAAGCTGTATCCCGGCCGCGTGATCCGGGCGGCACTCGATCACGAGGGCCGGATGGTGTCACTGCGCTACGACCACACGCCGGGCGTGCGTCACGAAGGCAAATTCCTCAGCCGCTGGCTCGAAATCACGCCGAACGACGACGGCGGCTTCACGGCGGTCGAACACGAAAAAGCGGCCGACACCCAGATCCGCGTGGCCGAAGGCGAAATCAGCACCTCGCTGTTTGGCGCCACCGACGCCGCCGGCATCCCCGATCACATCACCTTCCAGATGGTCGAGATCCTGAGCAGCAAGATCGACTTCATGAAAGATCTGCGCAAGGGCGACCGCTTCCGCATCGTGTACGAAACTTATTCGCACGATGGCCGCGAGGTGGGTGCGGGGCGCGTGCTGGCGCTCGAATTCCTGAACAAAGACAAGGTGTACGACGCCGTGTGGTTTGCGCCCGAATCGTCTTCGGGCGGCTATTACGACTTCGACGGGCGCAGCCTCAAAGGTGCGTTCCTGCGCAATGCACTCAAGTTCACCCGCATCAGCTCCACCTTTGGCGGGCGCCGTCACCCGGTGCACGGCGGCTGGCGCCAGCACAAGGGGGTCGACTACGCCGCGCCCAGCGGTACGCCCATCCATGCCACGGCCGACGGCGTAATCAAGTTTGCCGGCTGGCAGCGCGGGTACGGCAACACCATCATCATCGAACACCACAACGGCATCAGCACGCTGTACGCGCATCAAAAAGGCTTTGCCAAGGGCATCAAGAAAGGCACCCGGGTCAGCCAGGGCGACCACATCGGCTATGTGGGCTCAACGGGCTGGTCCACCGGCCCCCACCTGCATTACGAATTCCGGGTGAACAACAAGCCGGTCGATCCGCTGTCGATCGATTTGCCTGTGGCCCGTACCCTCGAACCGGCAGAACGCAAGCAGTTCGAAGTGGTCATGGCCCAGTACCGCGACCACATCCAGCTGCTGCGCGGCCCCTCAATCAGCGACACCGAAGGCGACGTCGACTCCGTTCAGGTTGCAAGCGCCGAGCCCTGACATGGCAGCCGCCGTAAAGGCCTATGTCGGCATCATGTCGGGCACCAGCCTCGACGCCATCGATGCGGTGCTGTTCGAATGCGACGACTCGGGGCGCGGTCGTGCCCTCGCAGCGGCAGCCGTAGCGCTGCCGCCTTCCTTGCGCGAAGAACTTCTGGCCCTGAATACACCCGGCCCCGACGAACTGCACCGCTCGGCGCTGGCTGCCACGCAGCTTGCTCAGCTGTACGCACAGGCCGTGGAAGCACTGCTGGCACGCGCAGGCAGGCCGGCTGACACGATCGCGGCAATCGGGGTGCACGGGCAGACGGTGCGCCATCGGCCCGATATGGGCTACACGATCCAGCTCAATGCGCCGGCCCGCCTGGCGGAACTCACCGGCATCGACGTCATCGCCGACTTCCGCAGCCGCGACATTGCGGCCGGCGGCCAGGGCGCCCCCCTTGTGCCGGCCTTTCATGCCGCACAGTTCGCAGCCGGACACTCGCGGGTGGTGCTGAATCTCGGGGGCATCGCCAACGTCACACTGCTCGGCGCCGACGGGAGCGTTCGCGGATTCGATACAGGCCCCGCGAACATGCTTCTGGACGCCTGGGCCCGGCGCCACCTGGGCCGCCCCTTCGACGATCAGGGTGCATGGGCCGCAACCGGCACCGTTGTGCCCCGCTTGCTCGGGCACATGCTGGCCGACCCCTGGTTCGCCCTGGCGCCGCCCAAATCCACGGGTCGCGATGATTTTTCGGAAGACTGGTTGCAGCGCCAGCTGACGGCCACGTTCGGCAATGCGGCACCCCCCGCCGCGGCCGACGTTCAGGCCACCTTACTGGAATTGACGGTGCACAGCGTGGCCCACGCCATCGCGCGTTACGCACCCGATGCGCAAGATGTTCTGATATGCGGGGGTGGCGCACGCAATGCGGCGCTGGTGGCAGCGCTGGGCCGGGCACTACCCTGCCCGCTGACACTTACCGACGCTCACGGCCTGCCCTCGCAGTGGGTCGAGGCCGCCGCCTTTGCATGGCTGGCGTGGTGCCACGATGCAGGCCGGCCCGCGGCGCTGCCCGCCGTTACGGGCGCACGCCGGGCAACCGTACCCGGTTGCCGCTACCCGGCCTGAACGGGGTTTATGGCGCGAACGATGATCCGCAGCCGCAGGTCGTGGTGGCGTTAGGGTTGCGAATCACGAACTGCGCACCTTCCAGATCGTCTTTGTAGTCGATTTCAGCGCCAACCAGATACTGGAAGCTCATGGGATCGATCAGCAGCTCGACACCGGCCTTGGTGATGGTGGTGTCGTCGTCGTTCACGGTCTCATCGAAGGTGAAACCGTACTGGAACCCGGAACAGCCGCCACCCTGTACGAACACCCGCAGCCTCAGATCGGGATTGGCCTCTTCCTCGAGCAGTTCCCTGACCTTGGCAGCCGCCGCGTCAGAAAAATGAATGGGGGTGGGAGGAACCTGAAGATCAACGGATTCGATGATATTGCTCATGAATGACTCCGGCAGGCAGATCGCCTGCACATAAACTATCGTTTAATACTATAGCATTCGGTGGTTCAGCGCTGAACGGGCAGTTCGACGCTGCGCGACACACGCACGCTGCGACCTTCCAGCACGTTCACGGTAACCGATTCGGGCACAAAGCCCGCAGGCAGCCCGAGCAATCCGCTGCTGCGCTGAAACTCTGAAAACTCGATGGCAAGCGGTGCGCCCTCATTGCCTTGCCCGCCCGCATCTGCGCCCTCTTTCCCGGCGGCCAGCGGCGGCAGCAGCGTTTGCTCGGCCGGCTCGCCGTTCAGGCGCCCCTTGGCAACGAACTGCAATTCGCCTTCGAACGGCTTGTCGTTGCGCCCGCTGCGCATGAGCAGCATTCTGTACTTCAGATGCGGGCCTTCCGGCTCGATATCAAGGGCCCTGATGCTGATGGCGCCATCGGGCCCCGGCGGCATGAGCTGTTCATAGAAAGCCAGCGTGTCGCGCGCCCGGCCCAATTCGGCCTGAACCTCACGCAACGTGGTCTCCAGCCCGCGGCGCGTGCTTTCCTCGACGAGCAGCTGCCCTTCGAGCGCGGCTGCGCGGGCGTTCACTTTGTCGTGGCGCTCGCGCAGCGCGGTCAGATCATCTTCATAGCGCTGAATGCTGGCCTGCGCGGCCTCGAGTGCCGGGCGCTCGAACCCGAAGTACACCAGTGCCGCGCCCGCGAGCCCGCCCGCGATGAGCGCGGCAAGAGCGTAGGCGTGGCGCCGCACGGGAAGAACTCAGGGCAGCACGGCAACGTGCGTGAGGCCGGTGGATTCCGGCAGGCCGAACATCAGGTTCATGTTCTGAACCGCCTGCCCTGAGGCGCCCTTCACGAGGTTGTCTTGAACCACCAGCACGACCAGCTGATCACCACCTTGCGGCCGGTGCACCGCAATGCGCAGATGATTGGATGCGCGCACACTGCGGGTGTCGGGCAGACTGCCTGCCGGCATTACGTCGATGAACGACTCGCCCGCATAATGTTGCTCGTAGAGCGCCTGGAAGTCGGTATCAAGCGCTTCGGGCAGAATGCGCACGTAAAGCGTGGAGAACATGCCGCGGATCATGGGCACCAGATGCGGCGTGAACGTCAGGCCCACCGGTTTACCCGCAAGCCGCTCGAGCTGTTCGGCGATTTCGGGGTGGTGACGGTGCCCCAGAACGCCGTAGGCCTTGAAGTTGTCGCCCGCTTCGGAAAACAGCGTGCCGACCTCGGCCTTGCGCCCGGCCCCCGATACGCCCGATTTGCAGTCGGCAATGATGTGATCAGTGTCGATAAGTGGATTGCCACCCTGCAGCAGAGGAGCAAGACCCAGCAGCACCGTGGTGGGGTAGCAACCCGGATTGCCCACGACGCGCGCCTTGGCGACCTGCTCGCGATTGAGCTCGGTAAGCCCGTAGGCCGATTCCTTCAAAATAGCGGGGCAGCTGTGCGGCATCTTGTACCAGCGCTCGAAGTTCGCGAGATTCTGCAGACGAAAGTCGGCGGCCAGGTCGATGATGCGCACACCGGCATCGAGCAGCGCCTGGGCCTGGCTCATGGCCACGCCATGAGGCGTGGCAAAAAAGACCACGTCGCACTGATCGAGTTGCGCTGAATCGGGGGTTTGGAATTTGAGGTCGACGCGCCCGCGCAAGCTGGGGAACATTTCGGCCACCGGCATGCCGTCTTCCTTGCGCGAGGTGATCGCGCGCAGCTCGACGTTCGGGTGCTGCGACAGCAGGCGCAGCAGTTCCACCCCCGTGTAACCCGTGCCCCCGACGATTCCAACCTTGATGCGCGTTTGTGCAGCCGAACTCATGACAATTCCTGAATGAAAATGTTGGGTGTCTTTCAATTATGCACCAAAGACAAAGCCCCCGCGCGAAGCGCCGGGGGCTTTGAGGCAGCATGGGCCGCAAGGGCCCCTGCGCGATGCTTAGCGCTTGCTGAACTGCTTGCGGCGACGTGCCTTGTGGAAGCCGACCTTCTTGCGTTCCACTTCGCGGGCGTCGCGCGTGACGAGACCAGCCGCCTTGAGGGCGGGCTTGAGGGTTTCGTCGTAGTCGATGAGCGCGCGGGTGATGCCGTGACGCACAGCACCGGCCTGGCCGCTTTCACCGCCACCATGAACGTTGATGTGGAAATCGAACGATTCGAGATGGTTGGTGAGCACCAGCGGCTGGCGCACGATCATGCGGCCGGTTTCACGGGCGAAGTATTCGTCGACGGGCTTGCCGTTGACGACGATGTTGCCCGACCCCTTCTTCAAGAAGACACGAGCGACCGAAGTCTTGCGGCGGCCGGTGCCATAGTTCCAATTACCGATCATGACCTGTCCTTAGATTTCGAACGGTTTGGGCTGCTGAGCAGTGTGAGGATGCTCGGCGCCGGCGTAAACCTTGAGCTTCTTGGCCATGGCATAACCGAGCGGGCCCTTGGGCAGCATGCCCTTGACGGCCTTCTGGAGCGCACGACCGGGAAAACGCTGCTGCATTTTCTCGAAGTTGGTTTCGGTGATGCCGCCCGGGTAGCCGGAGTGACGATAGTATTTCTTGTCACGCGACTTGTTGCCGGTCACGACGATTTCGGCGGCGTTGATGACGACGATGTAATCGCCGGTGTCAACGTGCGGCGTGTATTCTGGCTTGTGCTTGCCACGCAGACGGTGTGCGACTTCGCTGGCCACACGCCCGAGGACCTTGCCCTTTGCGTCGATCACGTACCAGTCACGCTTGACTTCATGCGGCTTGGCCACAAAGGTCTTCATGATGGTTCCTAATGAATGAAATTAGCCCGGCGGAACATCCGCACCATGCAAAGAACGGGCTCGCTTCCTGGTAAGCCTGCCGCACTGATTCAGCCGACGCAGCCGGCACAAGGTAGTTCGCCAAAGCGTTGTTTCCCGCCCGTGCAAGCCTACCCATTACCCGGAAAAGCCTAGCATTCTAACACAAAGGGGCGCGCCCGGTGGCGCGCCCCGTATGAAGCAAGGCCGAATTACCCGCGCTGCGACGCCAGGGCGGCAGCCAGATAGTTGTTGTAGGCGCCTTCGGCCACGCGGTACCAGGGCATGCTGCTGTCGCGGAATGCCATGTAGCTGTCGTGGATCTTCTTGAAGCGCGCGTCTTTCTCGCCGAATTCCTTGAAGAGCTCATTGGAGGTCTTGAAGGCGGCGTCCATGACATCGCGCGGGAAGGTGCGCAGCACGGCGCCCGAGGCAATGAGGCGGCGCAGGGCGTCGGGGTTGTGTGCGTCGTAGTCGCCCACCATCTTGCTGCCCGCAGCGCGCGATGCCATGTCGATGAGGGTCTGGTACGCCTTGGGCAGCTCGTTGTAGGCCGCGTCGTTCACATACAGCGAAACTTGCGCGCCGCCTTCCCACCAGCCCGGGGCATAGTAATACTTGGCGACCTTCTGGAAGCCGAGCTTTTCGTCGTCGACCGGGCCCACGAATTCGACCGCGTCGAGTGTGCCCTTTTCGAGCGAGGGATAGATGTCGCCAGGCGGAATCTGCTGGGGCACCACACCCATGCGCGACAGCACTTCACCAGCGAAGCCGGCCGTGCGCATCTTGAGGCCCTGCAGATCGGCCACGGAGTTGATTTCCTTGCGGTACCAGCCGCCCATTTGCGTGCCGGTGTTGCCGAGCGGGAAGTTGACGATGTTGCGCTCGGCAAAGAGTTCGCGCATGAGCTGCATGCCGTCGCCTTCGTACATCCAGGCGTACATCTGGCGTGCGTTCAGGCCGAACGGCACAGCCGTGTCGAAGCAGAACGAAGGGTCTTTGCCGTAGTAGTAATACGAGGCGGTCTGACCGCACTCGACGGTACGGTTGCCCACGGCTTCCATGACTTCGAAGCCCGGCACGATCTCGCCGCCCGGATACAGGCGGATGGAGAAATTGCCGTCGGTGGCTTCGCTGATGAAATTGCAGAACATCTGCGCCGTGCTAAAGAGCGGCGGCAGCGACGGCCCATAGGTGGAAGTCATTTTCCAGCTGATCTTCGGGTTGCTTTGCGCGAACACCGGAGCGCCGATAGCGGCCGTGCCCGCAACTGCTCCGAGGCCGGCCTTCTTTAGAAATGAGCGACGCTGCATTGTTTTGATCTCCTATTTCCAGCATCCGTTTATGAATATTCTGTTGACGGAACCGCCAAGGTTTCCGTCCGTTTCGCGATACTACACCGCCCACGCCCTCTTGTGGCGACGGACATTCCCTAAGCATGCTTAACAATGCGCCGGAACGCGGGCTACCGTTCGGATGGTTCAGGGTATCGCCAAGCCGCTAAGCGCCGGCAATCGCCATCTGTTCGATCAGGATCGAACCGCTGGATTTCGCGCCGCGCACCATGGTGTCGCTGCCCACGGCCACGATCTGGCGGAACATCTCGGCAAGATTGCCGGCAATGGTGATTTCCTGTACCGCGTGCTTGATTTTGCCGTTTTCGACCCAGTAGCCGAAGGCACCGCGCGAATAGTCGCCGGTAACATAGTTCACGCCCTGCCCGATGAGCTCGGTGACCAGAAGGCCCGTACCCATCTTGCGCAGCATGGCATCGAGATTGTCGCTGCTGCGCGTCAGGCGCGAACGCAGCTCGAGGTTGTGCGAGCCGCCCGCATTGCCCGTGGTGGGCAGGCCCAGCTTGCGCCCGGTGTAGGTCGACAGGAAATAGCCCTGCAGCACACCGCCGGTGACGACCGAGCGCGGCTGAGTGCGTACGCCTTCGGAATCGAATGCGCTGCTGCCCGCCGCGCCCGAAATCCAGGGGTTCTCGTAAATATCCAGATGATCGGCCATGACCTGTTTGCCGGCGGCATCCACCAGAAAGCTGGCCTTGCGGTACAACGCGCCGCCGCTGGCCGCCTGCACCAGTGCGCCGATCAGCCCCACCGCGAGCGGGGCTTCGAACAGCACGGGGAAGCGGCCCGTCTTGATGCGCCGCGCCGACAGGCGCGCCAGCGTGCGCTCAGCCGCGTAGCGTCCCACCTCTTCGGGGTCGGCCAGCACCCGCCAGTCGCGTGCCGCGCTGTACCAGTAGTCGCGCTGCATCGAATCGCCCTTTCCGGCGATGGGCGACACACCAATGCTGTGGCGGCTGTAGGCATAGCCGCCCATGAAGCCGGCGGTATTGCCCAGCACGAAATG
>Ga0079223_10001538_pt1 | contig 13788 bp, 10 predicted proteins | sample Stecom2011_FD_75072 | JGI IMG/M metagenome (GOLD analysis project Ga0079223, IMG submission 75072) | Agricultural soil microbial communities from Utah to study Nitrogen management - Steer compost 2011 | ecosystem: Environmental > Terrestrial > Soil > Agricultural land | place: USA: Utah... | reverse complement strand
TTCACTTTTAATATCAATCTTCCATCCAGTTAAACGCGCTGCCAAGCGTGCATTTTGACCTTCCTTACCAATGGCCAGGGAAAGCTGATTATCCGGTACGACAACCAACGCAGTTTTTCTACTTGACAACAGATAAACCTCTGTTACCCGGGCCGGGCTCATCGCTCTAGTAATAAAGAACTCCGCATCCTCATGCCAGGGAATAACATCTATTTTTTCACCTTTCAATTCCCGTACAATCATCTGTACCCGTGATCCTTTAGCTCCAACACAGGCACCAACGGGATCAACATTATCATATTTACTATAGACCGCCACTTTTGAGCGGATCCCCGATTCTCTGGCTACGGACTTGATTTCCACAATTCCGTCTTGGATTTCTGGGATTTCCAGTTCCAATAATCTTTTCAGTAAACCGTTTTTGGCCCGGGAGAGAATGACTTGCGGCCCTTTAGAGGTCTTTTTAACGTCTACCAAATAGGTTTTGATCCGCATTCCGTGTTCGTATTGCTCACCAGGTATCTGTTCATTTTGTGGCAGAATCGCTTCTACTCTCCCCAGATCGATATATACTGTTCTCTGCTCAAACCGGCGGACAATCCCGGTAATAATATCTCCCACCCTTGAAGAAAACTCATCATAGATCAAAGTGCGTTCGGCTTCTCTAATTCTCTGGACCACTACCTGTTTGGCTGTTTGAGCGGCAATCCGCCCAAATTCTTTGGGGAAAATCTCAAACTCAACCATATCCCCTTCTTCATACCGAGGATCCAAGGCCTTGGCTTCCGCTAAATTTACCTCCCCAAGCTCATCTTCTACTTCCATTACAGCCATTTTGTAAGCATAGACATGAAATTCACCACTTGCCGCATCAAGTTGCACCCGAATATTATGCATGCCTTTTTGGTCCTTCTTATAAGCGGAAGTAAGGGCAGATTCTATGGCGTCGATTAGAATCTCCTTAGATATCCCTTTTTCTTTTTCAACCAATTCTAAAGCCTCAATTAATTCTCGGTTCATCAAGACTTCCCCCTTAATTTGTCATGCCCGCGCTCGCGCGCTTCCTGGCGAGCATGTTAAAAATCATCACGCAAATGGGCTTTGGAAACACTAGCCCAAGGAATTGCCAGTTGTTCTCCAGCGCAATTGATTAAGACCCGCCCTTCCTCCTGATCGGACCATCCCTCCAGTGTGCCGCGAAATTTCTTTCTGCCTTGAAAAGGAGAGAATAACCTAATCTCCGCATCCTGTCCGGAGAACCTCTTGAAATGCTCAGGTTTGGTTAAGGGACGTTCAATCCCAGGTGACGAAATCTCAAGTAAATACGAAGTAGAAATGGGATCCTCTTCATCAAGGACTTCTCCGAAGTCAGTACTGAACAGCTGGCAGTCATCAATTCCGATTCCATCCGGGTGGTCGATGATCACTCGCAAGACTTTATTCGGTCCTTCTTTACCTAATTTAGCTTCCACGACCTCATAGCCAAGTTTATCGCCAACACGTTCCGCAAGTTCATACAGACGCTCACGTGTGCCCGTATTTCCCATACATCTACTCCCTCTTTTCTTCCTTGTTTTACTAAGGTTAATGCTCATTTCTACAGATATCAAGCTTTTATGTACCAAACTCAGTTTACGTACACCTGTATTTTGTATGAATTGTTTCTATGTTAGAATGCCCGATATTCTCGCAAATGGTAACCATTAAACCCTTAGTGACCTTCTACGGGAATAAAATGGCAATAAGATGAAAGAGTGGGTTGGCGCCCACTCCTTCAATACAGTCTTACAATAAATTAGTGTACCATACTTTCTAATCTTTTACAAGTGTCCGCCGGAATGAGGCATTCCACTGTGTAATAATTGAATCCTACCCCAACCATGATCTGATCTCATCATGCATTTCTTCCACAGAAAAGTGGCAAATCCTACCTCCGGGAATGGAAGACATGAATATTCTCCCATATGCCTTAGTACAGATTCTTTTATCCAAAATCACTACAACGTCTCGGTCTTTTTTTGTTCGGATCAAACGACCGAACCCTTGCTTAAACTTGATCACCGCTTCAGGAAGGCTCAGGTGGATAAAAGACTCTTTACCCTCTTTGGCCAATGCTTCGCTTTTGGCTTGAAAAAGCGGTTCCGTGGGCACCCGAAACGGCAGACGCATTATGACCACTGTAGAAAGTTGAGGGCCAGGGATATCCACACCCTCCCAGAAACTATCGGTCCCAAACAAAACCGGGGAAGAAGCCGTCTTGTATTTTTTTAATAGGCGATGCCTTGAAGTCTCTCCTTGTAAAAACAGATTATATCCTTTCTTTTTGAGAATGGGAGCAACCTGCTGATAGACCTCTTGCATCTGCCGGTGGTTAGTGAATAACAGTAGAGTCCGGCCACGGGTGGCTTCTATAATTCGTGGCAGTAACTTTAGTACCGCCTGTACAAAAAGGGGACTATCCGGAAAGGGTAAATCTTTGGAGACCATCACTAGAACCTGTCTATTGTAGTCAAAGGGTGAATCCAGTATGCACTCTCTGCGCTCACTGGGATGCAGCAGATCAAGGCCTAATCTTTCTTTGATATACCCGAATTGTTTTCCCACCGCCAAAGTTGCCGAAGTGCAAACAGCGCTTTTCACTTGGGTAAATAGATTATTGTATAATAAATTCCCAATAGACAACGGCAATCTGTGCAGGATAGTTTTGCCCGCCTCTGTCCGTTTTTTCGTCTCTAGCCAATGGACGAATGCATCTTCATCTCCATTAAGTAGAACCGGAAGATCCATACGCATTCTGGACAGATAACGGCCGGTCTCCGCTAAAAAAATACTGTCCTCCCGGAATTCTTCGTCCACCTGAGCCTCCTGCAGTTCATCGAGGAATAATGAAACCTTCTTCTCCCACGCTTCAGATGACTCCTTGATCCTGGCTACTGTCTCTTTAAGCAGGTCGTCTTCGATCTGTAGATCGGCGGTAAATCGATAATTAACTTCTTCTCCCTCCGCTCCCGAAGAAAAATCATTTTGTAAAAGCGCAAATAATCTTTGATAGCACCCTTCGAGCTCAGATAATTCGGGAATAAGTTCCGTCTCGAGCAGACCGATCTGTCGTTGGAGAAAGGCCAGGTCTGCTCCTTTATTCAATAAAGAGTGACGCAGGGTTATTAAGCGGCCACCGCTAAACCGGCCGTCCTTACGCAGTAAACGGTGGAAAAACCGTTCCACCTCAATTTGATCCAGTCGTATCCCAAGATAGGTGGTAGCCACTTCCTCCAGGTGATGGGCTTCATCAAAAACCACATGTTCATAAGGGGGAAGGACCAATTTCTCCTGGGAAAAATCCTTTTCACTACTGCCGCCACCGCGACCTCTCCCTGTACGCAGGGCTAAATCGGCAAAAAAAAGATGATGGTTAACCACAACGACCTGAGCGGCAAAAGCCTTTTTTTTCGCAGTATACCAGTAACAACTCTGCAGAAAGGGACAATGCCCACGCAGACAGGTCTCAGACTCAGAAACAAGCATGAGCCGGAACTCTCTAGAGAGTGCAACCCCGATCTGTTCCAGACACCCCTCGGCCTCTTCCCCGCAGGAGATGAGCTTAGTCACACTTCGCCTCTCTTCCGGGGTGAGTTTATCCTTATTAACTTGGATGAAAGACAGCTTACGGCGACATAAATAGTTTGAGCGTCCCATAAGCAAGGCCGCCCGGAGCGATTGATTTGTGGCCTTGGCCAAAAAAGGGATATCCTTCTCGATTAATTGTTGCTGCAGGTTAATAGTATGGGTGGCAATGATCGTCCTGGAAACAGACTCTTCCCTACTGTAATCTGCAGTTTGAACCGGATCGCCGATACTTTTTTTACCGGCCGTGGAAAAGAAACCAGGATACAGGTAGGCTAAAGATTTACCCGTCCCTGTACCTGCTTCGATCAAGGCAAAACCACCCTTTTTAAAAACCTCCCAGACCAGTGAGGCCATTTTTGCTTGAGAGGAACGGAATTCAAAACCGGTAGTGGAAGAGAAGAGTCCTCGAGCGGAGAAGGCCTCTTCCGGAAGGGTAATGCTGAGATCTAAGGCCTTCATCTTTGACCTCCAGTCAGCAAGCCCCTGATCACCTGCAGATTTTGGAGATCGTCCTGATCCGAACTCCTCGGTGTCTCCAAGACCCCGACCTTCCCGGTGAGAGCAGGATCATTAATTAGTAGCTTAAATCCTTCGCGACCGATCTGTCCCTCCCCGATATGAGTGTGGTGATCGCGATGAGAGCCTCTCTCACCAATACTGTCATTTAAATGGAGTAAATGAAGACGTTTCAGACCCACTGCTCGGTCCAACTCACTGATGATCTCCTCCACTCCTTCCTCCGTCCGTAGCTGATACCCGGCGGCAAAAGCATGACAGGTATCAAAACAAATACCGGTACGGTCCTCCTCACCCACTGCCTCTAATATATAACCTAACTCTTTTAAATCACCCGCCAGTTCCGATCCACCCCCGGCTTGATTCTCTAAAAGAAATAGAGTTTCTCCTCTGATCTCAGATAAAACTGTTTTTATCCCCTTTGCCACCCTCAAAATAGCCTCTTCCTTTTCTTGCGCTCCCGCGGCTCCCGGATGAACCACAAAATAATCCGCGCCTAATCGCACCGCTCGCTGATAGTCTTCGGCCATGGCCAACACAGATTTTTCATAGAGTTCAGTTTTTGGGGATGCGGGATTAGGAAGATAGGAGAGATGTACGGCAACTTTCCGGATTACACTATCTTTAAGAACTTGTTTAAATTTGGTTACAGTCTTTTCGTCCAAGGGTTTTCTTGCCCACCCCCTAGGGTTACCCACAAAAATCTGTACGCTCTCACAGGTCAGTTTCTCTGCGGCTTGCACCGCCCCGGCAAAACCTTTACCGATTGATACATGAAGTCCGAATAACAATTTCTAGTCCCTCCCAAGGCGATCTAAGAAACGCAATACACCGTTATTTTCAATAACCTGACTGAGGGAATACTTCTCTGCCCAAAGTTGTAGCAATATTAAGGAAATGAGGGAAATCCAGAACAGCAAGGAATCTCTGATTAGCAGAATGATCGCGCCCAACAGAGCCCCCAAAAAATTCGCACCGGTATCCCCCATCATCCCACGGGCTTTCAGGTCTGTCGGCCAGTAAGCCAATACCCCTCCGGTCACAGGAAATAAAAAAAATGCATAATCACTTTTTTCTCCTGGGGTAAATAACAAAATAAACAGGGCTAAAGCTAAAACAACGAAAAAAATGAATTTCAGAGCCCGTCCCGGTCTTAAGTCAAAAAGATTAACACTATTGGCCGCTAAGGCCACCATGACCGTTTGGGGAAAAACTAACAGCCAGTCCAAACAGGAACTTCCCACAGTTCTCGCCAATCCGACCGTAAAGATCAAAGCAAAAACCAAACCGGTAATTGCTTTCAATCCACCGCTTGTCAGATTACCCTTTAATAATTGGGCAAAATGGCCACGAAATCCTTTTTCTTCATCCGTTTTTAATAGATCATCGCAGAGACCGCTCAAACCCATTGCAACCACGAAAAAGAGGAATAAATAGATCTCCGTGGGATTCAAGGTGCTTCCTGCCAAAATCAGGCAGGCATATGAGAGAGGCATAGTCAGCAGAAATACCAGACCCAAAGCAGTAGGCGCCGGATTCCCCCGATAATTTTTTTTCATCATTCCGGAGCGCACAAGCAGACTGCCAAGGGGGGCAAGGATTAACTTAGTCGCGACATAACTCAGTAGTAATAAAAAAAATCCTAAAAACATTATATCACCTTAAAGTACTCTAGCTTCTAGTCTCCAGTCTCTCCAGCCTCCAGCCTCCAGCCTCTAGCCTCTAGCCTCTAGCCTCCAGATCAGAACAGCCGTCTGGTAATAATGGATAAAATATCCCAAAACTGTCTCCCCCGATGTGCAAAACCCGCCAGGTTTTTTTCTGTTTCGCGGTGACTCATCTCCACTGGCACCTCTCTAATTACCAAACCATGCCGGGCCAGATCAATAATCATCGCCACCTCCACTCCAAAGCCGGAGGCAAACTTATTGTCCAAAACAGCCAAGGCTTTTCGATTCAGCGCACGCTGACCGGAGAGGGGGGCCTGCATGTTTAGGCCGGTTAAGTGTCTAATCCCTTTACGCGCCAGATTCAGGGCCAAGCCAAAACCCCCTTTTCTATTACGTGAGGTAAACCTGGCGATCGTCAAATCGGCCTGTCCCTTGATTACCGGATCAACCAGTTTTCTGCCCTCCACCGCCGATTTGCCGAGATCGGCATCGATTAAGAGCACAATATCACCGATGGCTTCCTTGATTCCTAAATTCAAAGCATCTCCTTTACCTAAATTTTTCTCGGAACGAAGCACAATAGCGCCGGCATCTTTTGCAACATGGGCGGTATTGTCCGTGGAACCGTCATCAACCACGATAATCTGGCCCACTCCGGGTAAAGCGGAGACTGCATGGACTGTTTGTCCTACCAAACCCTCTTCATTAAAGGCCGGAATAATTATGGAAACCAATGAATCCTCAGCTACTGCCAAATTCTGCTTCAACTCATTCATCCTTCTGTTTCAACTCCACGCTCAAATCCTGGAAAATTGATGGAGAGATCTGGAATTAGAGCCTGCGCTGTTTCTTTCAACCCATAGTTTCCTTTCTCCTGGCCGACCAGGGCATGAACTAAAGCCACCCGCCCCGGGATGGTGTCGATATTATCTATTGAGGACAGACCGGCCTTTTGATACTGGGGAATGTATGAAAATTGAATATTCAACGGTTCGACACCAATTACAGTCAAACCGAATTCCCGGGCGGCAGTAATCAGAGGGAGATCAATCAACCCTGTCCGACAAGTGCTTTTAGAATTACTTCCTCCGATCAATACAATTGAATCTACGGCTTCCTGCGGCAAACCTTCATACTCCAAAAACTTTAACTCGTAAAATAAAGGTAGATAGCGGCTGGCTTTACCTAAGGCCAACCCTTCCGCCAAACCGGTAAGTAGGTTAGTGGAAAGAGGTTTTTCCTGCTCATACTCAGAGAGTAAATTCTGAAGATTTTGGTTATCAAATTTCAGTTCCGCCCAAGAAGTGAAGGCAATGGAGGTAATCACATCCGCTCCGGCCTCCTGTAACACCTCGCAAATCTCCCCAGTGTAACAGTTTTCTAATTCCTCACTGGTTTTGACGATCGCAATTTTTCTGTCTTTGAGCAGTCCGTTAATTAAGACCGGGTATATATCCTGTTGAAACTGGCGAAAAACCTGAGCCTCAACTTGTTGGCTCTTCAGTGTATGCTGCAGACTTCTCCTTTCCGCGCGTAATTTCTCGAAATCCTGCTCCAACCCAGAGATAATTCTCTGCTGTTCTTTAATGACCTCATCTTCACCGAATAGTGCTCCACCAATAACGATCCCAATTCCTAAAGCCAGAAAAATCGCGGCCAAGGAGGAAATATGATAACGAATATCAATTAACATGAGTAATTCCTTCCTTGTTTTTTCATTTGTCCTCCAGGTTTAGATTTAAGAGCCAAAAAAAACACGGATTCTAAGCCAAATTAAGCGAAAAAAGTCTCTGATCGGATTATTCTGTGTTAGGACAATCCCTAACGGAATAAACGCAGCCAAACAAAGCAAACAAACTTGCCGGAATTTAACCGGTCTTCGATAAAGCAAATTGACTCCTCTGGCATCCACCAAAATGGATCCGATCTTCAACCGCACCAGAAAAGTACTGGCCATTCCCTTCCGTCCCTTCTCCAGAAAATCAATCATATTGGAGTGGGTGCCTACGGCCACAATTAATTCAGCGCCCTTTTCATAAGCCAGCAACAAAGCAATATCTTCACTGGTTCCGGGAGCGGGAAAGACAGACGGCGAGAGGTCTAACTCCCTTAAACGGGCCAAACCCGGGGCCTCTCCGTGGGGATAGGCGTGGACGATTAATTCGGCCCCGCAGAGCAAAGCGGAATCACTCACACTGTCCATATCGCCAATGATTATATTCGGCTTAAACCCTGATTCCAGCAAAGCGTCGGCTCCACCGTCCACTCCCACCAGAACCGGTTTAATTTCCTCAATATATGACGAGATTGTTCTGAGGTCTTCCTGATAATTTCGTCCTCTGACCACAACAAGCACGTGCTTGTTGTGGATTAAAGTTTTCAGCGGAGGTATTCTTAGGTTGCCCAAGATTAATTCTTTTTCTCTTAATGCATAATCCAAAGTGTTTTGGACAAAACTTTCCAATTCTTGATGGAGATTTTCTTGGGCTTCCTTCATCAATTTTTGTAGCAACTCCTGATTTAACACCCTACCCTCTCCGATGAATTTGCCCGCAAAAAAAATACAGGAATCACGCACCTCGATCATTGCTCCGTCTTTAATAGAATCAAAGCAATCCTGTCCAACTTGATCAAGGATGGGAATTCCCGCATTCAGTAATAATTCCGGTCCGAGATTTGGATACTTTCCGGAAACACATGGACCGGCGTTAATCAAAAACTTTATCTTGGTCTTAATGAGAGACTCGGCGGCTATCTGGTCCAGATCTGGGTGGTTAATTACTCCAATCTCACCTGGATTTAAGCGTTTGGCCAAATTCTTGGTTTTGGTATCCTTTCGTGCTGTCGAATGAATTTCCAAACCTCCCGCTCTCCTTAAGCCTTAAATTTTGATTCCAGTCTAATTCTATCGGCAATCTTGGCAATAAATGAGACATTCGTTGGTTTACCTTTTTTTTCATCAATGGCGTAACCCATGACTTGGTGAAGGTATTCCACATCTCCTCTGCTCCACGCGGTCTCAATCGCAAAACGCATAGATCTTTCGACTCGATGCCGCGTAGAGTTGTATTCCTCGGCAATCTGCGGATAAAGCCGCTTAGTCACCTCATTCACCATTGAAGGATCTTGTATACATAGTAAAATAGCCTTCCTTAGGTAAGAATAACCTTTAAAATGGGGAGGGATTTGTAATTTTTGTAGAATGTTGGAAATATCTTTCTCCACCTCCATCTCGCGGTTGATCCTTGCTTTCACAATCGGCGTTATGGATTTTTGACCACAGGTTTCTTTAATCCGCTGGGCTAAAATCTCCAGATCAAAGGGTTTGACAATAAAATAATCCGCGCCCAATTCCACCGCTTTCCTGGTCATTTCTTCATGACCGAAGGCTGAAAAGATAATTACTTTTGGTCTACTCTTTAGATTTCGCAATCTTTCAAGCACACCGATGCCGTCAATTTTTGGCATAATCATATCAAGTAATAGTATATCCATTGGAATTATTCTAACCATTTCCAACGCTTTTACCCCATCATGGGCAGCACCGACAACTTCAATTTCGCCGTTACTCTCCAGAAATTCCTGGAGAATTTGACAAAACTCTAAATTGTCTTCTGCCAATCCGACCTTGATCTTCCTTGATTTCAAGAATTCCGCCTCCGTTTATCATTAACTCAATAAAAACCTTATAAACAGTAGTAGTCATAAAATATAAACCTCATAGATTAAGAAAAAAAGTAAACAAAAGTGAACAGGAGTTAACAGTCTTTTGGTTAAAATTCGTGAAAAATACCAAAATTCCTTCTTATTGAAGCCCTATGAAACTCTTTTTTCCTCAGCCACAAAGAGCTCGTTCTCAACTTGAAGCATCCACTCAGCAAAAACCCCGTATCCCCTGGTGGGATCATTTACAAAGACATGGGTTACGGCGCCGATCATTTTTCCCTTTTGAATAATAGGACTTCCGCTCATCCCTTGGACAATCCCACCGGTATTCCGTAAAAGTCCCGGATCGGTCACCTTTATAATCATTCCTTTGTCCCTGGCGTCTCTTTGGTGGTAAACCCGCTGAATTTCAACGGAATATTTAGCGATCTTATCACCAGAAAGCACCGTCAGGATCTCGGCCGGTCCAACCTGAACCTCAGAGATGGCTGCTACAGGAATGGATTTTCTATAAATAGAGTGTGGAATAGGAATACTCAAGGTTCCGAAAATGCCCAAGGATGTGTTGGCGCTTATTTCCCCGATTATATCTTCGCTGCTGGTAAAAACCCCAATCTTTTCTCCTGGTTGCCCGCGACCGCTCTGGTTAATTCCGGTAATCCGAGCGGAGACCACTTTTCCATTAACCAAAGGGATCTCTCTGTTTCCAAACCCGACTATTTTATGACCTAAAGCCCCAAACTTTCTCGAATCAGGATGATAATAAGTTAATGTTCCCACGCCTGCCGCGGGATCTTCCACATATAAACCCAATAGATATGTGGTTTTATCCTGATTAGCGGTCTTGTGCAATCTTCTTACCGGATAGACCATTCTTTCTTTCTTCACCCCATCGCGAATCAAGACGATCCGCAGAGGTTTACCGTCTTCCGACAAGTTTTGGACTAAGCTGTTCACTTCCTCCAGATAATTAATGGGGTAGCCATTAATGGAGACCAATAAATCGCCAACTCTGATATCCCCTTCTGTTGCGGGATAAACCTCTTTGCCCTCCTCATTTCGGACCGGAAGATGTCCTACCACTAAGACACCTCTTTCCGCCATTAGTATTCCAATAGCGTGTCCCCCCGGAATTACCTGAGGCATACTGGAAATCCTTAGATTGACGCGACGGACGGGAATCCCCAGAAAACGAAGTTCTAAGAAAGACTCTCCTTCCTTTTCCGGACGTACAGTAACCATAGAACAAGAACCGCTTTCTCCTAAAGGCAGTTTTTCTTTTCCGTTGAAACCGGTAATTCCTTGGGGTCTTTCGGCAGGGAGGTAAAAAGAGAAAGGTTTACCCAGATTTAAATTTACTTCCTGTCCGGGAACCAAGCGATAGTCTTCTGGAATACTCTGCACCTTTGTCATTTGCAAATAGAAAAAGGAAACCATACCAAGAATTAGACAAAAAACAAGACATTGAATGATCCGGCGTCTGCCTTTGAAAAAGTGGGGAATCATTATCTACTCCTCCAATAAAAGCACAGCTAAAACTGCTTTTATTACTAAATTCCCCTCTCAAAATAGTGTTTATACGCAGTAAAAATAAGGCGCTTTGGTAATTTGGAGGCTAGAGGCTAGAGGCTAGAAGCCAGATTTTTCTTCCTCCACAAGTCTCTAGCCTCAGACATAAAAAAAGCCCCTTTAAAGGGGCTTTTTTTATGTCGCTATTTTTATTTTACTATATTCACTAATCTCCCGGGGACATAAATAACTTTACGGGGAGACGCTCCACCCAAGGCGGCTTTTATGGTTTTACTGGAAAGGGCTGTTTTTTTCACTTCCTCTTCCGGGGCATCCACGGAGATTACTAAACGTTCTTTGATTTTACCATTAATCTGTACCACAATCTCTACTGTATCCTCAACAACTAGACTTTCATCCCAAACTGGCCAAGCCTGATTATGGATAGAATATTCATATCCTAAAAGGCTCCACAGTTCTTCCCCTAGATAGGGACAAGCCGGGGCCAGAAGCAAACAAAAAGTTTTTGCCGCTTCCTGCCACATCTCTGAGGCCCAGAGTTCTTCCTTTACTTTACTCATTACGTTCGAGAGTTCCATCAACGCTGCTAAATAGGTGTTAAAGGAGAAGCTCTCCAGATCAGAGGTGGACTTTTTAATAGTTTGATGCAACTTTCTTTGTAACGCCGTTGCCTGTTCACTTTCTCCCAGGGACGTCTTATTTACTTCCACCGGAGTAAGTAGCAGTTCACAGACTCGGTGCAGGAACCGATAGACCCCCTCGATTCCTCTGCTGTTCCAAGGACCGCCAAGATCCCACCGCCAACCGAACATGAGATATGAGCGGACAGCGTCAGCGCCATATTCATTGACTAGATCATCAGGGGCAATCACATTACCTCTGGATTTACTCATTTTTTCACTATCTTCGCCCAAGATAATTCCTTGGTTTCGTAAAGAAGTCATGGGCTCATCGAAATTTACCAAACCCAGATCACGTAAAGCCTTAGTAAAGAACCTGGTATAGATCAGGTGCATACAAGCGTGTTCTACACCCCCGGTGTATTGATCAACCGGTAACCAATAATCAGCCTCTTCTTGGTCAAAGGGTAACTTTCCTTTGTGATAAGGGCTGAGATAAGCATACTGATACCAAGATGAACAGAGAAATGTATCCATGGTATCGGTCTCCCGCTCTGCGGGGCCTCCACATTTTGGACAAGTGGTATATAAAAAACCCTTATTATATTTGAGGGGTGATTCTCCGGTCGGGAGAAACTCCGCATCCTCCGGTAGGATTACTGGTAAATCCTCGTAGGGCACAGGTATGGTTCCACACTTGTCACAATAAACAATGGGAATCGGAGCCCCCCAATACCTTTGCCTGCTGATCAACCAGTCCCGCAGACGGAAATTGACTGCGGCTTTTCCTATACCCTTCGCTTCCAGCCACTTGGTGACTTTCTTTTTTCCTTCAGTAGCCGGAGTATGGTCGAACTCTCCCGAGTTAATCATTACTCCATCGTCCACTTGTGTATAGGCTTCTGTAAGCTCCTCATCGGTCCGGTTTTGCTCGTCAGCTGGTTGAATCACGGTGACAATAGGCAAGCTATACTGTTTAGCAAAAGCGAAATCCCTTTCATCATGAGCCGGAACAGCCATAATTGCCCCTGTTCCATATCCCATCATCACATAATCCGCGATCCAAATGGGAATCTCCTGGCCGTTTACGGGATTAACAGCATATGCGCCTGTAAAAACCCCGGTTTTTTCTTTTTCCGTCGACAACCTTTCGATCTCACTTTGCCTGCTTGCTTGAACTTTATACTCTTCCACAGCCTCCCGATAATCGGCGGTGGTAATCTTATCCACCAAGGGATGCTCCGGGGCTAACACCATAAATGTTACTCCCCACAGAGTATCCGGTCGGGTAGTAAAGATCACGAACTCGTCTCCGTCGACGGTTTTAAAGACCACTTCTGCCCCTTCACTCTTACCGATCCAGTTTTTCTGCATAGAGATAACCCGTTCCGGCCAGTCAATTTTGGAAAAATCTAGGAGTTCTTCAGCATATTCTGTAATCTTAAAAAACCATTGATTCAGTTCCTTTTTTATCACAGGAGTACTGCACCTTTCACAGTGCCGATCCTCTCCCCAGACCTGTTCTCTGGCTAAAGTGGTATTGCATTGCGGACAGAAATCTACCGGCGATAATTTCTTATAGGCCAGCCCTTTTTCATAAAACTTCAAGAAAAACCACTGGGTCCACTGGTAAAAATCGGGTAAACAGGTAATTGCCTCTCGTTGCCAGTCAAACATCGTCCCCATGGTCTTTAATTGCTCTCGCATGCGTTTGATATTATCCATTGTCCACTTAAAGGGATGAATGCTGCGTTTAATTGCAGCATTCTCCGCAGGTAGTCCAAAGGCGTCAAAGCCCATTGGAAATAAGACATTGTACCCTTTCATCTTCATGAAACGGGCTCGAACATCCGATGGGGCCATGGCGTACCAATGGCCGATATGTAGATCACCGCTGGGATACGGCAACATGGTCAAGGCATAGTGTTTCGGTTTATCCTGATCAATTTTTGCCCTGTACAAATCGGTCTCTTCCCATTTTTTTCGCCATTTACTTTCAATTTTCTGTGGCTGATAACGATAGCGATTGTGGTCAGTCTTCATCATAACTCCCCCTTCAATAACTTCACAAACCCCATAAAGGAAAAACCCCCGGCCAAAAGACCAGGGGCGAATCTCTATTTCGCGTTACCACCCTGTTCGGCTTCTGTCCTCATTAA
>Ga0079223_10001537_pt1 | contig 13789 bp, 12 predicted proteins | sample Stecom2011_FD_75072 | JGI IMG/M metagenome (GOLD analysis project Ga0079223, IMG submission 75072) | Agricultural soil microbial communities from Utah to study Nitrogen management - Steer compost 2011 | ecosystem: Environmental > Terrestrial > Soil > Agricultural land | place: USA: Utah... | reverse complement strand
ATCCCGGTCTATGGCTTACCGGTTCAATCATAATCTGCCATCTGATTGTTCGACTGATATGACTGAATAATCCTATAAGTAATGAAATGACTATCCAGAAATAATTAACCTCATTTTTTAAAACTTCTGTAATTCGCTTTATATCCTGATCCTTATAAATGAGCCAGAAGATGAAAACACCAATGGTAAGGAAAATGGTGAATTTTACAATTTTTATGATTATGTTTTTCAAATCTGATATCTTAGGTTACAATTCAGAGTTCTACTTATCCTGAAAATTATTAAATTCCGTAAATTAAAAAATATTAATCATTTCAATCTTTTGTAGAAGACAAAAATATAAATTTGTTTGATTAAATTTCAGATTGAAGAATAAGCAAGTTTATGAGAAATGTACGAATCATACAACAATGAGTATTGTCAGACCCAAAAAGAACTTAGGTCAACATTTTCTGAAGGATACAAATATTGCCCGTAAGATAGTTGATAGCCTGAGCCTATCAACAACCGATGTACTGGAAGTGGGGCCCGGAATGGGAGTTTTAACCCGGTTGTTGATACAAAAGCCCGATCTTAACGTTCATGTTGTAGAAATTGATACAGAATCAGTCAAATACCTGCAACAACATTTCCCTGAATTAAATGATAGAATTTATAACCAGGATTTTCTTCAATGGAACGCTCCTGATTTTTCTAATAATTTCAGTATTATTGGTAATTTCCCGTATAATATTTCCTCACAGATTTTCTTTCGGATTCTTGAATGGAGAAATATAGTAGCAGAAACAGTTTGTATGATACAAAAGGAGGTTGCGGAGCGAATAATTTCACCGCCGGGGAGCAAGGTCTATGGAATATTAAGTGTATTACTTGGTGCCTACTACCATACCGAATATCTGTTTACTGTTTCTGAAAATGTTTTTATTCCCCCTCCTAAAGTTAAATCAGCCGTTATTAGGCTCCGCCGTAATGAGATAAGCAAACTGCCCTGCGACGAAAAATTATTTTTCAGAGTTGTAAAGGCTGCATTCAATAAACGACGAAAAATGCTCCGCAATTCCTTAAGTGAATTAAGTATAAATGTTCCGGAGCAGTTTGCCGATAAGCGGCCAGAACAACTTTCGGTTGCAGATTTTATTGAACTTACCCTCCGGATGGAACCCTGAAGCCGTTCCGTTGTTCTTTAAGTGGGTTGATAGATAGCTATTAAAGATTGTTTTGACAGAATTCTGATTCAGTCAAATAAAAATTTGAAACAAGTGTAGAATGGAGTTCGAAATTACAAGGGAATATATTGACCGGCTGAAGGAATTAATAGATGTAAATAATACAGAGGAGCTAAAAGCAACCATGGAACCACTTCATCCGGCTGATATAGCTGAAATAATGGATGATCTTTCCATGGATGAAGCAAAGTTTCTCTATTTGTTGCTTGAGGGAGAAAAGGCCTCTGATGTATTAATAGAAATACCTGAACATCACCGGCGAAGGTTTCTGAAGGTACTTCCCCCTGAACTTATTGCCAGCAAGTTTATTGAGTACATGGATTCGGATGATGCAGCAGATATTATTGCTGATCTTGATGAAGACATGAAGCAGGAGGTATTGAAGGAGATTGAAGATGCCGAACAGGCTGGCGATATCGTTGACTTATTGGAATATGAAGAAGATACTGCAGGGGGGATAATGGCCAAAGAGCTTGTTTCTGTAAACGAAAACTGGACTGTAGCTACCTGCCTCAAAGAAATTAGCCTGCAAGCTGAAGAGGTGGATGAAATTTACTATATCTATGTAACTGATGATCAACAACGACTTAAAGGTGTACTTTCTCTTAAGAAACTCATACTTAATTCTACTACTACGAAAATCTCGAACTTATATGAGCCGGATGTAATCAGTGTCAGAACCGGAGCAAGGCAGGAGGAAGTGGCAGAAGTTATGGATAAATACGATCTGGTTGCAATTCCTGTTGTTGATGATATTGGCAGGTTGAAGGGTAGAATTACATTTGATGATGTTATCGATTTTGTACGTGAAGAGGCTGAACGCGACTACCAGATGATGGCTGGTATCACGGGAGATATTGAAGCCGACGATCGACCCTGGGAACTTATTCGTGCCCGGTTCCCCTGGCTCCTAATTGGCCTTATAGGGGGCATTATGGGAGCACTTGTGCTTGGTAAATACGAATCTGAACTTAGTAGCGTTACCGAATTGGCATTCTATATCCCTTTAACAATGGCAATGGCCGGAAATGTTGGCGTGCAGTCTTCTTCTATCGTGGTACAAAGTATTGCAAGTGGTGTTAAAGATGTGGGTGCTACAGGTAAACGGCTGCTTAAAGAACTTCTTGTTGCTTTTGCAACTGCATCAATATTTGCAATTTTAATTTTTATATATAACTATTTCGTGCAGGGAAATATTAACCTTACCTTATCTGTTTCGATATCATTGTTTATAGTTATGCTGTATGCATCATTTTTTGGTACGCTCATTCCTTTGCTTTTGCATCGGCTAAAGGTAGACCCTGCTCTGGCAACCGGTCCCTTTATTACTACAATGAATGATATTTTAGGATTATTTATTTATTTCATTATTGGAAGAATGTTTTTCGATTTTTTATAATGCGGCAATGCAGAAAAAGAGTAAAATAATAATTGGCAGAAAGGATATGGCTGATTTTCCTCAGCTTGAACTGAATAACATAGTTGTAAAAACCGATTCGGGTGCATACACTTCCAGTTTTCACTGTCATCAAATAACACTTGTTCAAAAAGATGGTGAAGATTGGGTGAAATGTAGGTTTCTTGACCCACTCCACCTTCAATATCACGAAAAAGAATTTAATTTTAAGGTTTATAAATTAAGGAATGTGAAAAGCTCAAATGGTGTTGTAGAAGAACGAATTGCAATTAAGACCGAAATAAAACTGTTCAATAATACTTATCCCATTGAACTAACGCTGACAGAAAGAGCAGATATGAGGAATCCGGTTTTATTGGGTCGAAAATTCCTATCCGGAAAATTCCTTATTGATACCTCCCGAAAAAACCTTTCTTTAAAAGGGCAGATCATGAAAATAACTGTAATTTCATAATCCATTAGAATGAAAATTGCTATTTTATCACGAAATCCTAATCTGTATTCTACCCGGCGAATATATGAAGCCGGCTTACAGCGTAAGCATGATGTAATTATCCTTGACCATACTAAATGTGACCTGATAATAGAAAAGCGTAATCCCTATATCATGTATAAGGGGAAAAAGCTGGATAAAGTTGATGCCGTTATACCTCGTATTGGAGCTTCTGTAACATTTTATGGAACTGCTGTTGTACGTCAATTTGAAATGATGAAGGTGTTCACTACCATCGAATCACAAGCGCTAATTCGTTCGAGGGATAAATTGAGGAGTTTTCAGATTCTTTCACGTGCAGGCCTGGGTTTGCCAAAAACAGTCTTTACCAATTATTCACGAAACGTGAAAGAAATTGTACAAAGTGCCGGGGGTGCTCCTGTTGTTGTGAAGCTTCTTGAAGGAACGCAGGGTCTGGGTGTTGTACTCGCTGAAACTGATAATGCTGCCGAATCGGTCATTGAAGCTTTTAACGGGTTAAAAGTGAGAGTCATTGTGCAGGAATTCATAAGGGAAGCACTGGGTGCTGATATTCGGGCTTTTGTTGTGGATGGGGTAGTGATTGGTGCTATGAAACGACAGGCTAAAAAAGGAGAATTCCGTTCCAATTTACACAGAGGGGGTACTGCTCAGCTTATAGGACTTACCGAAGAGGAAGAAAATGCAGCGTTAAAAGCAGCACGTGTTATGGGTCTTGGAATTTGTGGGGTGGATATGTTGCAGAGTAAAAATGGACCTCTTATTTTAGAAGTAAACTCATCTCCCGGATTAGAAGGCATAGAACAGGCTACTGGTATAAACATCGCTAAAAGTATCATACGATATGTGGAACGACATGTATAGAATATGAGAAACAGCTCTAAAATAATAAATATTCTTGGGGAAAATATTTTGCCCGGCACCAAAACAGTGCTTAATCTTGATACGGCCCGTCTTCATACTTATACCAAGCTTGAAGTGCCTGTTATTATTGAGAGAGCAAAAAAACACGGCCCTACCTTACTGCTAATGTCAGGTATTCATGGAAATGAATTAAATGGTGTGGAAATAATCAGGGAATTACTTGCCGGAAAATATACCAAACCTCAATATGGGATGGTTATCACTATACCTACGGTTAATATATTTGGTTTTATAAATCAGACTCGCGAATTCCCTGATGGGAAAGATCTTAATCGTGCTTTTCCAGGCTCATCTAAAGGTTCGTTGGCAAGTATCTTTGCACACCATCTGATGAATGAAATTATCCCTTACGTCGATTACTGTGTCGACTTTCATACCGGAGGAGGAAGAAGATTTAATTCATCTCAGATTCGTATATCAAAAGGCCATGAAGATCTTCTTACTCTTGCCAAAGTGTTTAATCCACGATATATAGTCCCTATTGGGGAGCGAGAAAAATCTTTTCGTGAAGCTGCAACTAAAGCTGGTAAAAAAGTTTTATTATTTGAAGGGGGTAAGTCTAACGATTTTAATCATCGTATTACCCTTCGTGGGGTAACCGGAACCATGAGATTAATGCAATATCTGGGGATACGTGATTTTTCTGCCGAACTCGAGGGTAAAGATTTTCCTCCTCCTGTCGTTATTAAAGAATCCACATGGATCAGGGCACGGCAGGGTGGTTTGTTTCGTTTTTTTATTAAGGATGGTTCAAAGGTCGAGAAAGGACAGATAATAGGTACAATATCAGATCCTTACGGAAAATATGAATTTAAAGTAAAAGTGCCCGGAAATGGATACATTATCGGACTAAATCATGCTCCTGTTGTTTACAAGGGAGATGCTTTATTACACCTTGGATTCAATGGATAATCCTCAAAAATGTATTATTTATAAGAATGGAAGATACATATACCAGCCTATGCCGGTTTAAGAGCTTTTTTCTTGTTTTTCTTCATGAATTTCAGAACATCATTTTTTGAAAAGGAAGTAGTTGCACCCTCTTTTGTGGCATTTAAAGCACCTGCGGCATTGCCAAAGCTCAATGCTTCCTGCAGCGTTTTTCCTTGTAGATAATAATGAATAAAACCTGCTGAAAATGCCATTCCGGAGCCAATGTTGTCTACCATTTCAATCTGATAACCTGAATCATAAAATTCACCGTCCGACTTGTGATAAGCATAAACTCCACAAGGGCCACGAGTGATTAAAACAACCTCTACATTATATTTTTTGATCAGTTGTTTGCAGAAAGTAGGCATGCTTTCATTTTCCAACCCGAGATTTTTAGCCAGAAATTCAATTTCTCTTTCTTTTATGCGCACAATCTGTGCTGCCAGCAATAGCTGTTCTACTACTGCACCATTAAAGAAATGCTGAAACAATTTTAAATCCAAAAATTTTACTGACTCTGGTGATTCTTTAATAAGTTCCCTGATGGTGTTCTTTGATATTCCAAATCTTTGAGGCAATAACCCAAAGAACAAACAATCAGCATTCCGCGCAAGCTTTAATGCTTCAGGTGAAAATTCAATGTGATCGAAAGCAACATCAGGGGTTACATTAAAAATGGGTTCATGCTTTTCATCAAATGTAATATTGACTGTGCCGGTTGGAAATTCTGAATCAACCTGCACATTCAAGGTTGAAATATTTAATTCCTGTAATCGTTGTATTGCTTCTTCTCCTAATTCATCATCTCCGACACGCGATAAAAGATGGCCTTCCTCTCCGAATAAATTACAACGAAACACCATATTTGAGGGCGTACCTCCTAATATCTTGCCATTGGGCAGAATATCCCATACAACCTCTCCAAAAGCGACAATTTTCTTTCCCATGATTATTAATCCCCGGCGACAAAAATAATGATAATTAAAATAGAATTCAAATCAACAATTCAATCTTATTTGTTAATGTTTATTGATTTTTATGCGATCACCCTATAGCTTAATGCCCATTATTTTTAGTCTCATTTGCGCAAATTGTTTTAATTATTAGATAACAGGAAAATGGGAATAAAACATTTTTAATAATGATATGTTTGTAGCTAAAACCAGGTTCATGAATTTTTTGGCTCATATATATTTGTCAGGTAATAACAAGCAATTAATAACCGGGAATTTTATTGGTGATCATATAAAAGGTAAAAATTTTCTAAAATACCCGGGTAGAATAAGAGAAGGAATTATCCTTCACCGCCGCATAGATACATTCACCGATACACATCCTTTAGCGCGTGAAGTAAGACTATTATTCAGGCATGAGTATCGATTGTATTCCGGAGTAGTAACTGATCTCGTATTTGATCATTATCTGGCAAAAAACTGGCATTGTTTCAGTGCTACTTCTTTAAAACATTTTACTCATAAGGTACATCGTGTGCTTCTAGAACATTATTTTTATTTGCCACCAAGAGTTAAAGGTTTTTTACCGATCTTAATAAAAAACCGCCGGCTGGAATCCTACGCACAGCTTGAAGGGATTCAGGAATCAATGAAAATTATGAGTAGATATACATCATTACCTGATAAAACTGATTTGGCCATTGAAATCATGAAACTTGAATCATCTTTTATCGAAAGCCGCTTTCATCCATTTATGGAAGAGCTCATTGCATTTGTCGAGCAGGAAACCGGCCTTACTATTAAGGATACAGCATGCGCTCCAAACAACCCAAAATAACTATGCATGCATTTCGTAATAATTTTCTTCGAAGAAGAAAGTCTCTTCTCCAAATGCAGGCTCCAGTTCATCTAACCATACCGCATCAGCATTATATTTTGCAAAGAATGGCTTGCCAACCCAATTGGGATCACGTCCTTGTAGAAAATTCATGACAAAGACTTTTTTTCCTTTAACTTCTGATACACCAACGACCTGAACCTTACCCGGGTTGCAAGACATGCTCGGCCCTTTAACCGTGCGACAAATACCGCTCACCTGATTATATGCATTCCGGAAGATATGCCATGCCTGATTTAAGGTGACCGCAAAATAGTCACGCGGGCCGGTATCACGTGCTATAAACATATAGTACGGTATAATCCCCATTTTTACCTGTTCTCGCCAATTTTCGGCCCAAATATCAGCGTTGGCATTTATGTGTCTCAGTAATGGTGATTGTGATCTGATTTGTACACCTGAAGAAATTAGTCTGTTTACTGCTTCTTTTACAGCAGCTGTCTTCAGTTCACCAGGATGATTAAAATGCGCCATAAGCGCAATATTGATGCCTTTCTTTTTCATTTTTTTGAATAGCTTCAATAATTCTCCTGCATCCGGATCACTGATATATCTATAAGGCCAGTAGGATAATGATTTTGTTCCAATTCGAATGTTTCTCAATTGTGGAAGATCAGCCTCTAACAATGCATTAAAATAGGTTTCAAAAAAGCGTGTTTTCATAACTGCAGGATCACCTCCTGTAAATAAAACATCCGTAACCTGAGGATTAGCTTTTAAATATTTTACCAGAATGTCGGCTTCCTTCATTGCAAATTTGAAATCATTTAAGGCAAACTGGGGCCAGCGAAAACAAAAAGTACAATAGGCATGGCATGTTTGTCCTTGTGTGGGAAAAAATAACAATGTTTCTCTGTACTTATGTTGTATCCCATTTAGTTTCTGCCCTTCAAATACCGGAACATTACTTTCTTGTCCTGCAGGATTGGGATTCATATTTAACCTTATCTTTCGTACCGCATCCTGAACTTGCTTTTTCGGAGCATTACTTTTTAATAAAGACGCTATCAAATTAAAACTTTTATGATCAAGCATCTCTTTTTGAGGAAAATTAAGTATAAAAGCTGGGTCTTGCTCAAATTTATTCCAATTAATCAACTCATCTAAAACATAATTACTGGTTTTAAATGGAAGCACGGTTCCAACAACTTCAATATTGAATTTTTGTTCTTCCGTCAAATATTCCATCTGTGGAATGTCCCGAAAATTGTGCAATGAATAAGATTTATATTCCATTCTTTATTTAGTTTTGGCGGGAGAAAAAAATCTCCAAAATTGTATATAAACATCAGGGGTTTGTCAATAGACCCTAATTATAAAGCAAGTCTATTTTTTTTCAAAGATGTGCGAATATAACAAAAATTGCCAATAAAAAAAAGAGGAAAATACATGATAATTATCATGTTAGTTTTATAACTTAACTTGAAAGATAGTCATACCTACTTGCATCCAGTCTTAAAAATATGAAAAGCAGTATGGTAAATGACCACAATGATGAACCTCCATAACTAAAGAAGGGAAGAGGTATACCAATTACCGGCATCAATCCGATAGTCATACCAATATTAACCAGAAAATGAAAAAACAAGATCGCCGCCACTGAATATCCATAAATTCGCGAGAACCCAGAACGTTGTCTTTCTGCCAGTAAGATCAGGCGGACAAACAGAAGCAAAAATAATAGTACAATGATAGAACTCCCAATAAAACCCCATTCTTCACCAACTGTGCAAAAGATAAAATCGGTGCTTTGTTCCGGTACAAAATTGAATTTCGTTTGTGTTCCATTTAAAAAACCCTTTCCCCAGAATCCTCCTGAACCTATTGCAATTTTACTTTGATTTACATTGTATCCAATACCCAGAGGATCAGATTCAATTCCTAAAAGTTCATTTATTCGTGCCTGCTGATAGGGTGCCAATATGTTTTCAAAAGCATAATTAACTGATAGAGATAATACTACAGCACCCACGATTACTACACATATGACCATGTAGCTCTTTATGTTTTTCTTATAACTGTAAAGGAAGCCTGCAATACCACCTATGGCCAAAGTCCCTCCTAATAAGTTTTCAGGTGTATATTGAGAACCGGTAAAATAATTGATCGCAGCAAGTAATAGAAAAGTTGAAGAGAGAATCAACAGTATGCTGAAAAATTGTTTGTACCCCTGATTTGCAATTATAAAAACAACCAGAGCAAGAGCTCCCAATATGATAAGCAGGGTCAGTGGTGGCAGAACTAGTGAAAAAATAAACAATAAAGCACTCAGGGTGGCGAAAAATAATACTACTCCCGACATGCCTTCACGATATAGTACTAATATGAAAACACCATAAACCATTGCCGACCCGGTATCATTCTGCATAAATATCAGTAATGCAGGTAACATAATTATTCCTGCGATAATTGACAGGGACTTGATTGAGTTGAATCTGAAACCATAGGAACTCATGTATTTCGATAAAGCCAATGCTGTAGCGAACTTTCCAAATTCTGCAGGTTGTAGGCTAAATCCGCCAATTACAATCCATGATTTGGATGCATTAATTTCAGTTCCAATCAATAGAACCAGGATTAGTAGAATTATAACGGATGCGTAAATATACCAGGCAAAGAAGACATAAAAATCAGTTTCTATGATTAATATGATAAACGCAATTAATAAAGCTGCTCCAATCCAAATCATCTGCTTTCCGTAACGTTGGGTCACATCAAATATGCTGTGATGTTCGGGATCATAAACAGCAGAATAAATATTGATCCAGCCTATTATTACCAATGCCAGATAAAGTATTGTTGTCAACCAATCGATATTTGCCCACAAGCTGTTTCTTTTTGCCATTCTTATTTAGGTTGATTTGGGTTCAACAAATTTGCATCTATCATGCGTTTTTCCACCCATTTCCTTCCCGGAGAAATGGAATCATTCAGGTACTTCTCAACCATAAGACTGGCTATAGGAGCAGCGTACCGGGCTCCCCAAACACCATTCTCTATGTAAACTGAAATTGCAATTTTTGGATCATCTTTAGGTGCAAAAGCCATAAATACCGAATGATCTGACCCGTGATTGTTCTGTACGGTACCTGTTTTACCACACATAACAACTTCAGGAACTTTAATGAGTGCCCCTGAGGATGAATATTCGATCGACCTGTGCATGCCATCAATGATGGGTTCAAAATGCTTTTCAGAAATTCCCGTGCTGTGTTTAATTTTATAAATATTATCTATCTGGGCATTTTCTATATCTTTTACAACATGGGGCGTAAAATAGTACCCTCTGTTAGCTATAGCTGCCGTATAATTTGCAAGCTGAACGGGAGTGACACCCAATTCTCCCTGTCCGATTGCCATGGAGCGCACAGTGAGAGGCCTCCATCTTCCTTTTCCGTAAATTAGGTCGAAATAATTATCATCCGGTAAACTTCCTCTCGATTCAACAGGAAGGTCCAGCCCAAGTTTGTTTCCTAATCCAAAACGCTGTACATAGTCGCGCCAAACTCTATACCCCTCTGCTGTAGTCGGATAATGAGCAAGAATCGAACGATAAGTATTCCACAAAAATGGATTACATGACTCTTTGATGGCATCAGCAACTGTTAGTGGTGAAATATGAGAATGGGTACACCTTATTGGTGTTGATCCTCTGCCTGCACATGAAAAACGGGTATGTTCGGTGATAGAACCCTCTTCAAGTGCTATCAGTGCATTTATCACCTTAAAAGTAGATCCCGGTGGATATTCCGACAAAAGCGCCCTGTTGAACAACGGCTTAAGTGTGTCGGTAAGCAATTTCGAATAATTTGTTCCCCGCTGCCGACCCACCAATAAATTGGGATGGTAACCCGGTGCACTTGCAATAGCCAGTATTTCACCAGTCGATGGCTCAATGGCAACAATGCTGCCTTTTTTATTCTGCAACAGTTCCTCCGCATACAATTGCAGATCGACATCTATTGAGGAGGTAAGGTTATAGCCTACCTTAGCAGGTGAATCTTCCCCGCCATCTAAAAAACTGCCCTGTATACGGTTATGAACATCCACCAGAAATTTTTTAGTTCCTTTTTCTCCTCGCAGCCATTTTTCGTATGTCTTTTCAATGCCCGTTACACCAATGTAATCACCCATGCTGTAGTAAGTGTCGCGTTCCAGATCTGCTGCATTTACTTCTCCAACATATCCCAATACATGTGCGGCTACCGGAAAATTATATTCACGCAAAGTACGTGATTGGGTGTGAAATCCTTTAAACCGGTATATTTTTTCCTGAAGAATGGCATATGTTTCTGGTGATATTTGCTTCACTAATATTGAGGGCCTGTACCATGAATATTTTCGTGCAGCCTGTATTCTTGTTTCCAGGTCTGCTTTTGTGATTTCTAGAAGTTTGCAAATATATAATGTGTCAAATACACCAACTTCCCGGGGGGTGATTAATAGATCGTATGAAGGTTTATTGTGAACCAGCAGTTTTCCGTTCCTGTCAAAAATAAGCCCCCTGGCCGGATATTGGGTTATCTCGCGCAGTACGTTGTTAGTTGCATATACCTTATAGGCGGGGTCAAGCATTTGCAACCTGAACAACCCTATAATAAAGATGAATGCAACCAGAACGAATATTGAAATAATAGTATAACTTCGTTTTGAATATTTATTCACTCTTCCTACTCCCTAAAAATTAAATACTGACTTACAATTATAATAAAAACTGAGAACAAAGAGCTTAATATTACCTTTAACAGAGTTGACATAAAATGGGTAAACGTAAAAAATTCGAGGAAGAAGAAAACTAAATGATGTAAAAATACCATAATTAAGGCATAGGCTAAAAACCAACTGAAAGAATTTTGCTTCAGTCCCGGATAGTTATTTCTGTCTTCTTCCCTGTTTGATATTATTCGTATTACAAATGGCCTCAAATAGGCAATAAAGACTGTCGCAGCAGCATGCATGCCCAAGCTGTTCGAGAAAATGTCAATGACTAATCCTAATATAAATCCTGTGAGCAATAGGATATACCTGGGAGTGTTAATTGGCAGCAGCAAAACAAACAATATATAAATAAACGGATTTATGGATCCACCTAAGTGTACCTGATTAAAAATAAGCACCTGAACCAATGACAGTACTATAAACATGAATCCATATTTCAATAAATCCCTCATTATCTAATCCCTGCTCATTTCAAGTTCTTTTAGTTCTTCCTTATCAAAAATTTCAACCACTTCAACATGTGATAATGATTTAAAATCGACAGCCAGCTTCACATCAATCGAATAATAATTTTCTCCATCAGGTTCTGTAAAATCGCTTATGGTGCCAATTAAAATGCCTTCAGGGAAAACTGCCGAATATCCGCTTGTTTCTACTGTATCCCCTAATGCTATATCTACATGGAGTGGAATCTCCGATAATATAGCATACCTGTAATCTGTACCATCCCAATGAAGGGAGCCATAATAACCACTGTTTTTTAACTTTGCTGATATGCTCCAGCGTCCATTCAATACAGATAAACCCATAGCATATGATTCCGATGCTTCCCCAATAACACCTACTATGCCTCTCGAAGAAATGATGCCCTGATCGGGTTTTATGCCATGTTTTCTTCCTCTGTCAAGTGTTATATAATTAAAAGCCCTGTTGACTGAATTGTTGATTACCCGTGCAGTAGTAATTCGAAAAGAGGAATCTGATTGAATTACAGGCTCATAAAGTGATAATGAATCTACTGGTCGATTTAGGAAATTTCCAAGTAAAGTTCTTAATCGTGCATTTTCTTCTGCCAGTTCACGATTATCGGATGCCAGTCTGAAATAGCTGGTAACAGAATTAAACAGGTTATACACCATTCCTGATACCTGGTTGGCAGAGTTCAGGTATTTGGCTTTTTGAAAGCTGTTGTAATTAAAAACCATTGTCAGGGCAAGGGTTTCCAGCAGTACAAAAAGTACAAAAGCATAGTTTCTCAGTAAATACCTGAAGAGACTCTTCATTTTATAATCTCAAGCTGCCTTTCAACGAATTAGGAATGAAAACTTATCAACATTTTTAAGTGCAACACCTGTTCCTCTAACTACTGCTCTTAATGGATCCTCGGCGACACGAAACAGAATACCAATTTTATCGGTAAGACGTTTATCCAATCCTTTAAGTAATGCTCCTCCACCCGAAAGCCAGATTCCCTTTGATACAATATCAGCATACAATTCTGGTGGTGTTTGTTCCAGTGCTCCTAAAACTGCAGTTTCAATTTTCGAAATTGACTTTTCAAGACAATGAGCAATTTCCTGATAGGATACAGGAACCTCAATTGGGAGAGCTGTCATCTGATTTGGCCCTTGTACAACATAATCAGCAGGCGGATCTTGTAATTGTGATAACGCAGAACCCACGTGAATCTTAATTTCTTCTGCAGTGCGTTCTCCAATTTTTATGTTGTGCTGGTGGCGCATGTATTCCATAATGTCTGCAGTTAAATCATCTCCGGCAATACGTATCGACTTGTTGGTAACAATTCCACCTAACGATATAACAGCTATTTCGGTTGTGCCTCCACCAATGTCAACAATCATGTTCCCTTCAGGAGCTTCTACATCGAGGCCGATACCAATCGCAGCTGCTAATGGTTCATAGATCATATATACTTCTCTTCCACCTGCATGTTCCGCTGAATCTCTAACGGCACGAACTTCAACTTCTGTACTGCCTGAGGGAATACATATTACCATTTTTAAGGCAGGTGAAAACATTCGTGGCCTCGAATTGATCATCTTTATCATTCCACGGATCATTTGCTCTGCAGCATTAAAATCGGCTATAACTCCATCGCGCAGGGGACGGATGGTTTTTAGGTTGGCATGTGTCTTTCCCTGCATCTGCCGGGCTTTTTCTCCTATTGCTACCAGTTTCTCCGTTTTAAGGTTAATGGCTACAATGGAGGGTTCATCAACAACTATT
>Ga0079223_10001536_pt1 | contig 13789 bp, 12 predicted proteins | sample Stecom2011_FD_75072 | JGI IMG/M metagenome (GOLD analysis project Ga0079223, IMG submission 75072) | Agricultural soil microbial communities from Utah to study Nitrogen management - Steer compost 2011 | ecosystem: Environmental > Terrestrial > Soil > Agricultural land | place: USA: Utah... | reverse complement strand
TCGAGCGCGAGCACATGGCCGGCATCTGCTCCAACTGGGGCTGCATTCCCACCAAGGCGCTGCTGCGGACGGCCGAGATCTACGGCCATATGAGCCACGCCAAGGACTATGGGCTGACTGCTGACAAATTCGGCTTCGATCTGGACGGTGTCGTCAAACGCTCGCGCGACATTGCGGCGCAGATGAACAATGGCGTCCAGTTCCTGATGAAGAAGAACAAGGTCGACATCATCTGGGGCGAGGCAGTGATCACCAAGCCCGGTGAAGTCAAGGTTGCGCCGACCAAGAAGACCATTGTGCAACCCCAGGGGCCGGTGCCAAAAAAGCCATTGGGCGAGGGCACTTACAAGGCCAAGAACATCATCATCGCGACGGGCGCGCGCCCCCGTGTGCTGCCGGGCATTGAGCCCGATGGCGACAAGATCTGGACCTATTTCGAGGCGATGAAGCCCGCCGCCATGCCCAAATCACTGGTGGTGATGGGCTCGGGCGCCATCGGCGTCGAGTTCGCCTCGTTCTACCGCTCAATGGGCGCCGAAGTGACGATCATCGAGCTGCTGCCGCAGATCATGCCGGTGGAGGATGCCGAGATTTCGGCGCTGGCCCGCAAGCGGCTGGAAAAGCGCGGCATCAAGATCCTGACCGATACCAAGGTGACGAAAGTCGAAAAGACCAAGGACGGCGTCACGGCCCATGTCGAACTCAAGGACGGCAAGACGCAGCAGATTTCCGGCGACAAGCTGATCTCGGCGGTTGGCGTGATGTGCAATATCGAGGGCATTGGCCTTGAGACGGTCGGGGTGAAAACCGATCGCGGCGCCATCGTCATCGATGACTATGGCCAGACCAGCGTTGCGGGCATCTGGGCGATTGGCGACGTCGCCGGTCCACCCATGCTGGCGCACAAGGCCGAGCATGAAGCGGTAATCACCGTGGAAAAAATCGCCGGCATGAAGGTGCACGGCTTGAACAAGCTGCTGGTACCAGGCTGCACCTATTGCGAACCGCAGGTGGCCAGCGTCGGCTTGACCGAAGCCAAGGCCAAGGAAGCCGGGCGCGAGATCAAGGTGGGCCGCTTCCCCTTCATCGGCAATGGCAAGGCGATCGCGCTGGGCGAACCGGACGGACTGGTCAAAACCATCTTTGACGCGAAGACCGGCGAACTGCTCGGCGCGCATATGGTTGGTGCGGAAGTAACCGAACTGATCCAGGGCTTTGTGGTGGCGATGAATCTGGAAACCACCGAGGAAGAACTGATGCACACCATCTTCCCGCATCCAACGCTGAGCGAGACCATGAAAGAAAGCGTGCTGGACGCCTATGGTCGCGCGCTGAACATGTAGCGAAGGCCGGAGCACGATCAGTGCACAGGTTTTCAACAGGTTATCCACAGATGCCTGCCTCAATGGCAGCGTCGGAAAGCTTGGTAATCACAGCGGTCCCGGGGTGGTTGTCCCCGAAGTTCGCGGTTTCGCACAACCAGGACTGACAGCACCTCAGTGGAGGTCTGGAATGCAACGCAACACGGAGATGACGCCATGACTGTCGGTATGCAGGAACTGCTTATTTTCCTCGCCATTGGTCTCGTGGCCGGGTGGTTGGCCGGACTGGTGCTGGGCGGCGGCGGTCTGCTGCGCAATCTGATCGTCGGGGTGATCGGTGCCTTTGTCGGCGGCTGGCTGCTCTCGGTGGCCAATATTTCGCTGCCGATCGGCAATGTGCTGCTCAGCCAGATCATCACTGCCACAATTGGTGCCCTTGTGGTGATTCTGGCGGCGCGGTTGATCACGCGGTAGAGCGCGGGGCCTTGAAGCCTGACCTGTGCGTGGCAATATCACGCGGACAACGTCAGGGGGACTGAAGATGGCACTACCAGAACGACAAACCACGGGCAGGGGCTTTACGATGGGCGACACCAATAACCGATCAATGCTGATGTTCATCGGTATCGGGCTGGTGGCCGGATTTCTGGCCAGCCTGGTGGTGGGCGGCGGCGGCTTGATCACCTATCTGGTGAGCGGCCTGGTCGGTTCGTTTGTCGGGGGCTATCTGTTTTCGGCGCTGGGGATCAATTTGGGCATCAGCAATGCACTGGTGCGGCAAATTGTAACCTCCACGATTGGCGCCATCATAGTCGTGCTATTGGCACGGTTGATTGCATAGAAGTCAGGACATCCCGTGGTCACTCTGATCGACACCTCAGCGCTCAAGCCCCGTCACCCGGAAAAGGCCAATCGGCCTGACAGCGTAGTGTTGCGCAAGCCGGACTGGATCCGCGTTCGAGCGCCAGGGTCGCCCGTGTACAAGGAAACCCAGGCCATCGTGCGCGAGCACGGGCTGGTGACGGTGTGCGAGGAAGCCGGCTGCCCCAATATCGGTGAGTGCTGGAGCAAGAAGCACGCGACCATGATGATCATGGGTGAAATCTGCACCCGCGCCTGCGCCTTCTGCAATGTCCGCACCGGCATGCCCGGGCCGCTGGACCCCAGGGAACCCGAGAACGTTGCCAACGGGGTCGAGAAGCTCGGACTGCAGCATGTGGTGATTACCTCGGTGGATCGTGATGATCTGGCCGATGGCGGGGCGCAGCATTTTGCTGATGTGATCCTGGCGATCCGGGCGCGTAACCCGAAAACCACCATTGAAGTGCTGACGCCAGACTTCCTGCGCAAGCCTGGGGCCCTGGAGATTGTGGTGGCGGCCAAACCGGACGTGTTCAACCACAATCTGGAAACCGTGCCGTCGAAATATCTCAAAGTGCGCCCCGGCGCGCGCTACTTCCATTCGATCCGGCTGCTGCAGAAGGTCAAGGAACTCGACCCCACCATGTTCACCAAATCGGGCATCATGGTGGGCTTGGGCGAAGAGCGGAATGAAGTGCTGCAATTGATGGACGATTTGCGTTCGGCTGAGGTGGATTTTCTGACGATCGGGCAATATTTGCAGCCCACCAAAAAGCACACACCGCTGATCCGCTTCGTGACGCCCGACGAGTTCAAGTCGTTCGCAACGGTAGCAACGGCCAAGGGCTTTTCATTGGTGTCCTCCAGCCCGCTGACCCGCTCGTCTCACCATGCCGGCGAGGATTTTGCCGCGCTCAAGGCAGCCCGGATGGCTAAGCTCGGTCACTGATGAAGCGATACTTTGAACGGCATGTGCCCCATTTGCCGCAGCGCATGTTCGAGATCGTCGCCGATCTCGGCGACTATCCCCGCTTCATCCCCAACTGCAGGGCGATGGAGGTGCGTCAGGCCCCAGGAGCGGGTGCGGCAGACATCAGACTGGCAAAAATGACCTTGGCTTTCGGGCCCATCACCCAGGCCTATACCAGCCGGGTCACCGCCGATCGGGAGGCGCTGACCATTCGGGCCACAGCAGTTGACGGTCCCTTTGCCTATCTCGACAGCGTCTGGCGGTTTGAGCCGGAAGGGATGGGGACGCGGGTGCGCTTCGAGATCGACTTCAAGATCTCCAATCCCTTTGTCGCCGCCGTGGCCGAGCCCGCCTTCGCGGCCAAGCAGGAACAGATCATGCAGGCATTTGTCGAAGAGGCAGACCGGCGCTTCGGCGCTTAGCGGCAGTCAGTCATTCGTGCTGGTGAGCACCTCGATCACCAGCTCAAGTGCCGCCGCGACGCTGGCCTTGCGGATCTCGGCGCGACCAAGATCACCAAACGTGTGCTCGATGACCACGGTCGCCAATTCGGTTGAGACCGCGATATAGACCAGACCCACCGGCTTCTTCTCGGAGCCGCCATCGGGCCCGGCAATGCCTGTCACCGCAACGGCGTAATCGCAGTGCGCCGTGTTGCGGGCGCCGTCGGCCATGGCGCGGGCGACCTGATTGCTGACGGCGCCATAATCGCGGATCAGCCGGGCCTGCACATGGATCATGCGCGACTTGGCCTCATTGGCATAGGTGACGTAGCCACCGAAAAACGCCTCCGAGGCACCCGGAATATCGGTCAGCGCGGCGGCAAGCATGCCGCCGGTGCAGCTTTCGGCGGTGACCATGGTCCGGTTGGCGTCGGTCAGCAGTTCGATGACACGGCGGGCCGCATCAGTGGTCGTGGCGGCAGCAGAAGCAGGTTTGGCTACCATCAATCGACCCTCGGCACTTCGATGCTGGCACTGGCCATGGCCACGATCCCCTCCTGGCGCCCGACGAAGCCGAGCTTCTCGCTTGTTGTTGCCTTGATGGCGACGCGCGCGGGCGCAATCCCCAGGGTCTCGGCGATCACAGCCCGCATGGCGGGTGCGTGTGGAGCGATCTTCGGCTCTTCGCAGACGATTGTCACGTCGAGATTGACGATCCGACCCTGTGCTTTGGCGACCAGTTCGCCGGCGTGCTTGAGGAAGATGGTGGAGGCGGCGCCTTTCCACTGCATGTCGGAAGGGGGAAAGTGCACGCCAATGTCGCCTGCACCAATGGCGCCATAGATGGCGTCGGTCAGGGCATGCAGTGCAACATCGGAATCGGAATGCCCGTTCAACCGGGCCTTGTGGGCAATGCGGACGCCGCCAAGCCAGATATGGTCGCCGGGCTCGAACGAGTGCACGTCATAGCCGGTGCCAATGCGCGTTTCCATGACGTGATCTCCAGACAAGATGCGTTCGGCCCGCGCGAAATCGCCGGGATAGGTCAATTTGAGGTTGTTGGGATCGCCCTTGACCATGGCCACCCCGAGCCCGGCCCATTCGGCAATCTCCGCATCATCGGTGAATTGTCGCCGGATGGTGGCGGCGCGCATATGCGCCGAAAAAATCTGTCCGAAGCGGAAGCCTTGCGGCGTCTGGGCCGCGAACAATTGCTGGCGGTCCTCGGTGGCGGCGATCTGGGTGCCATCGGATGACCGCTTGATGGTATCGGTGACGGCAAGAGCGGGCAGGGCGCCGTCATACTGGGCCAGTGCGGCGATGACGTCGCTTATGAGCTTTGGGGTGGCGAAGGGGCGTGCAGCGTCCTGAATGAGCACCAGGTCGGGCCGAGCGGGTGCCAGCGCCTTGAGACCGGCCAATACCGAGGCCTGGCGATTGTCGCCGCCGATAACGGGCGGCAGCAGCCGATCATCCACCAGCTTGAGCGCCGCGTAACGGTCGGCATGATCGGGGTGGATCACCGCCACCACGCTGGTGATCTCGGGCACCGCGAGAAAGGCGCCAACCGTTCGGGTGAGCGTGGGAACGCCGCCAAGCGGACGGTACTGTTTCGGATCGGGAGCAGTATGAGCATTGGCGCGCTCGCCTCTGCCGGCGGCGACGATGATAACGGCAATGGATTTTGAGCGCATGGCAGCCAGGAACTCGGACAAGAAACAGTCACATTGAGATGGTCTAGCGTCGGCTCTCCCATGCGGCAAGTGCAGGGCTGCCGAACGGTGCGGGAGTGAGAAAGCTATTGCGCCAGGATGGCGCTTGACTATTATACAGGCATATTTCCGCCTTTGACCATTTATGGGGCAGTTCGTGTCTGAAAATGCCTCCACATTGCGCATCGGGAACCATTCGGTTCACAACAATGCCTTCTTGGCGCCAATGGCCGGCATTACCGATCTGGCATTCCGCAAGATGGCGGAGCGTTACGGCGCAGGCATGGTGGTTTCCGAGATGATCGCCAGCACGGCGCTGGCTACCGGCAACAAGGATATGGCGCGCCGGCTGGGCAAGCCCCACCACTTGCCGCATATGGTGCAACTGGCTGGCTGCGAGGCTGAGTGGATGACCCGCGGCGCCAAGCTGGCCCATGATGCCGGCGCCGACATTATCGATATCAATTTCGGCTGCCCTTCCAAGCGGGTGACCAATGGCTTTGCCGGGTCAGCGCTGATGCGGGTGCCCGACCACGCCATGACGCTGGTGGATGCCGTCGTGGCGGCGACGCCGCTGCCGGTGACCATCAAGATGCGACTGGGCTGGGACGATGATAGCCTCAATGCCGCCGAGATGGCGCGGCGGGCCGTCGACGCAGGGGTGCAGATGATCTCGGTGCATGGCCGCACCCGGCAGCAATTCTACAAGGGCAGTGCGCGCTGGGAACTGGTGCGTGCCGTGGTTGAGGCCGTTGACGTGCCTGTGGTGGTCAATGGCGACATTGTGGACCTCGATGCGGCGCGCGAGGCCTTACACTTATCGGGGGCAGCGGCGGTGATGCTGGGGCGCGGGGCGCAGGGGCAACCCTGGCGGGTCGGCCAGATTGGCGCGGCACTGGGTGGCAAGGTGCCCCTGGAGCAGCCGGGCGGCGCGGCGCTGGTGGCGCTGATCTGCGAGCAATATGAGGACATGCTGGTCGAATACGGCGTGGCCGTCGGCCTGCGGGCGGCGCGCAAGCACCTGGGCTGGTATCTGGCGGCAGCGGGTATTGATCTGGACAAGCCGACCCGCGCTGCGCTTCTCAATAACGACACCCCCGCCGCGGTACTCACCATGATTGGCGACATTTTTTCAGACGACCGGAAGGCTGCATGATGAGCGCAATTGAGGCCAAAGACGCTGCCATTTCGGTATCTGCCGCAGCGGTCATTCAAGCCTTGCCTCAGCCGATCATCGTGTGCGGCGACGATCGGCAGATCGTTTTCGTCAACTATGCGGCTGAGGCGTTTTTTGGCGCCTCCCAGAGTGTGCTGATCCGCCATCGGCTCGACGATCTGATCGCCTTTGGTTCACCCATTATCAGCCTTGTGGAGACCGTGGCGCTGCGGCGGTCCCCAATGACCGAGTATCGGGTGCTGGTGGGGTCGTCGCGGTTTGGCGATGAACGCATCGCCGACGTATTCGCCAGCCCGCTGACCGACAATGACGGGGGAGTGGCGCTGCTCATCCAGGAACGGACCATGGCCGACAAGATCGACCGGCAGATGGTGTCGCGTGGCGCTGCACGGTCGGTGACGGGGCTCGCCTCGATGCTGGCGCATGAGATCAAGAACCCGCTCTCGGGCATTCGTGGTGCGGCCCAATTGCTGGAGCAGACCGTGACCAGCGAGGAAATCCCGCTGGCCCGCCTGATCCGCGAGGAAACCGACCGGATCGTGCATCTGATCGACCGCGTGGAAGTGTTTGGCGATGAACGGCCGATGGAGCGCGAACCCATCAATATCCACGTTGTGCTGGACCGGGTGAAACTGCTGGCGCGCAATGGCGTGGCGCGCGGCATTGCCTTCTCGGAAGACTATGATCCATCGCTACCACCTGTGCATGGCAACCGCGACCAGTTGATCCAGGTCTTCCTGAACCTGGTGAAGAACGCCTCGGAGTCCCTTGATCGGACACAGAATCCCGAGATAAAGTTCTCAACGGCGTTCCGGCCCGGCATTCGCATTGCGGTGACCGGCGTTTCCGAGCGTATCTCGCTGCCGCTCGAAATCACCATCGAGGATAATGGTCCGGGTGTGCCGGCCGATATCCTGCCCTTCCTGTTTGATCCCTTTGTCACCACCAAGCAGAACGGCTCCGGCCTGGGTCTGGCGCTGGTCGCCAAGATTGTCGGCGATCATGGCGGGGTGATTGATTGTGACAGCCGGCCCGGCCGCACCAAATTCCGCATTCTACTGCCCGTGGCGAGCGGTCCCGCCCAGAATTCACAAAAAGAGGGAATGGCATGAGCCACGTTGTCCTGCTCGCCGATGACGATGCCGCCATCCGCATGGTACTCAATCAGGCGCTGACCCGCGCCGGCTATGAAGTCCGACCGACCGGCAATATCTCCACCATGTGGAACTGGGTGAGCCGGGGCGAGGGCGACATTCTGATCACCGACGTGGCGATGCCCGATGGCAACGCCTTTGAGGTTATGCCCAAGATCAAGAAGCTGCGGCCCGATCTGCCGATGATCGTGATGAGTGCGCAAAACACCTTCATGACGGCCATCCGTGCCTCCGAAGTGGGGGCCTATGAGTATCTGCCCAAGCCCTTCGACATCACCGAGGTGCTCTCGGTGGTGGCGCGGGCACTGGCGGATGCCAAAAAGCCAACCAAAGCCCAGCGCGATGCCGAAGAGCCCGGTGAAACCATGCCGCTGGTGGGCCGCTCAACCGCCATGCAGGACATCTACCGTGCCTTGGCGCGGCTGATGCAGACCGATCTGACGGTGATGATTACCGGCGAAAGCGGCACCGGCAAGGAACTGGTGGCGCGGGCGCTGCATGACTTCGGCAAGCGCCGCAACGGCCCTTTCGTGGCCATCAACATGGCGGCCATTCCGCGCGATCTGATTGAGGCTGAACTGTTCGGTCACGAGAAGGGTGCCTTCACCGGCGCCAATACGCGCTCTTCTGGCCGGTTCGAGCAGGCCGAGGGGGGCACGCTGTTTCTCGACGAGATCGGCGATATGCCGATGGATGCCCAGACCCGACTGCTGCGCGTGCTGCAGGAGGGCGAATACACCATGGTTGGCGGGCGCAGCGCGATCAAGACCAATGTGCGCATCGTGGCGGCAACCCATCGCGATCTCAGCCAGATGATCCGGCAGGGACTGTTCCGCGAGGATCTGTACTATCGGCTCAATGTGGTGCCGATCCGCCTGCCGCCCTTGCGCGAGCGAGTTGATGATGTCGGCGATCTGGCGCTGCACTTTCTCAAGGTGGCGCAGCGCGAGGGTGAGCCGGTAAAGTCGATCTCACCGGAAGCCATCAAGCTGATGCAGAACTATTCCTGGCCGGGCAATGTGCGCGAGCTGGAGAACCTGGTGCGGCGGTTGTCGGCGCTTTATGCCGATGAGAGCATTTCGGCCGAAATCGTGCAGAACGAGCTCAACATCGTCGAGCACAACTCGCCGTCCGGTCCAGCGGGGCCGATCGATGTGTCCATGGCGGTAGAAACCCATGTCGGCCAGGTGCTGCGCGAGTATGAACCGGAGCTGCCGCCGCCCGGGCTCTACCAGCGCGTGATCGACCGGGTCGAGGCACCACTGATTGCCATGGCGCTCAATGCCTGCGGCGGCAATCAGATCAAGGCAGCGGACCTGCTGGGGCTCAACCGCAACACGCTACGCAAGAAAATCCGCACGCATAGCATTGAGATCGTCAAGCACAGCCGGCGGAACGGTTAGAGACCCCAGGTCCTGGCACCAGAGTCCACCAGTTCGGTTTCGTGGTACAATCTGGCCCTGCGAGCGTAGCTCCTTACGCTTGGTCTCCTGCAAGCACGCCACCGGTGTTGCCGCCATCGGCGACGGCGATCGGTGTCACATTTTGGCAACAATTGTCTTGAAGGGTCCGGCGAATTGCGTCAGGCTTGCCGCTTGCGGTCGGAAATGGAGTGCCATTCGGCATTTATGAGTGATCTAACCACCAGCGAAGAGGAGCCAAGGCGGGCTTCGGGCGATGACGCCGGCAAGCCTGCACGCGCGCCACTATTCGGCATGCGCAGCAATGCGCCGCTCCGCGTCCTGGGCTTTGTGGTCGTCGTTGCCTCGGTGATGATGTCCTCAATCTCGTTCCTGATTCTGACGGGCGCGACCAATATTGAACCATCAGCCACGGTGTGGACCGTGATCTGGATTGTCACGGGTGTGCTGGTCCTGCTGGTGATTGCCCTGGTGGTGACCGAGGCGGCGCTGCTGTTTCAGGCGCGCATACGCAAACAGGCCGGCGCCGGCTTGCAGATCCGCATGGTCACGATGTTTGCCCTGGTAGCGGCGATCCCCGCGGCCATTGTGGCGGTTGTGGCGACGATTGCGCTCAATCAGGGGCTTGATCAGTGGTTCAGCGAACGGACTCGCGCCATGGTGGAAAGTTCGCGACTGGTGGCGCGCTCCTACATGCTCGAACACGCGCAGGTGCTGCGCGATGACATTATCTGGACCGCCACTGAACTCGAGCAGGCCAAGCCGACCTATGACAGCGATCCGCAACGGTTTCAGGGCATTCTGACGGCATTGGCCGTAACGCGTTCATTGCCCTTTACCTCACTGGTCAACAGCCAGGGCGAGACCCTGATGCGGGCGCAGATTGCGGTGCAGGGCGCCTACCCAAAATTGCCCGACGGGATTACGACCGGGCTGGTTGAAGGCGTTCCGGCGGCCATTGCCCCGGGGCGGGTCAATCTGGTCGGCTCGGTGATCAAGCTGCGCGGATATGACGACACCTTTCTGTTCGTGGCCCGACCGGTGGAAGCCGAAGTGCTCGAATACATGCGGCTGACCGAAGAGAACATTACCGAATATCGGCAATATGCCTCCAATCGGCTGGTGTTCCAGATCACCTTCACCATCATGTATGTCGGCCTGGCCGTGGTGCTGCTGCTGGCGGCACTGTGGATTGGCATTGCCCTGGCCAACCGTTTCGTGGACCCGATCCGCAACCTGATGATTGCTTCGACACGCGTGCGCGGCGGTGACCTGGACGTCCAGGTTCCGGTGCAAGAAGGCCGAGGTGACTTGCGTGATTTGTCCAGCGGTTTCAACCGCATGACGCAGCAACTTAAACACCAGCGCGAAGCTCTGCTGGCTGCCAATGAAATGAACGAGAAGCGCCGTCAGTTTACCGAGGCGGTAGTGGAGGGCGTGTCGGCCGGGATTATCGGGCTCGATCCATTCGGCACCGTGACGCTGGTCAATGCGCGGGCCTGCGAGATGCTGGGACGCGACGAAATTGGCCTGATGGGTGAGCGCATCGAGGTGGCCATGCCGCAACTGGCCCCCATTCTGGAGCGGGCACGTTCGGCGCGGCGTGGCCAGGTTCGCGATCAGATCCAGCTGGGCAATGAAGCCGATCGGCGGACCTATCAGGTGCAGTTGACGCGGGAAGGCTCCATCACCGAATCCAAGGGTTATGTGCTGACATTTGACGACATCACCGACCTTGAATCGGCGCAGCGCATCAGCGCCTGGGCCGACGTGGCCCGCCGGATTGCCCATGAAATCAAGAATCCGCTGACCCCGATCCAGTTGTCCGCCGAACGCTTGCGCCGCCGTTATGGCTCCAAGCTTGAGGGTGACCGCGAAATTTTCGACAAGTGCATCAATACCATTGTGCGGCAGGTGGGCGATATTGGCCGCATGGTCGATGAGTTTTCGGCCTTTGCGCGCATGCCCGAAGCGGCGCCAGAACTTGCGGACCTCTCTGACACCGTGCGGCAGGCAGTGTTTCTGGAGAGCGTGCGGTTGCCGGAAATCTCCATCGTCACCACATTGCCCGATGAGCCAATCGTGGCGTGGTGTGACGTGCGGCTGATCTCCCAGACGCTGACCAATCTGATCAAGAACGCTGTGGAATCATTCGAATTGGTCGATCGCAGTGAAGATTTGCAGCCCGTCATTACCGTGGAGGGTCACATTGAGGGTAACCATGCGCGAGTTTCAGTATCGGACAATGGCAAGGGTTGGCCCAGGGAAAACCGGCAGCGCCTGCTTGAGCCCTACATGACGACAAGAGAAAAGGGCACCGGCCTTGGCCTGGCCATCGTGGCCAAGATCATCGAGCAGCACGGCGGTATCGTTGAGCTGGTCGACGCTGAGCCCGACGCCACCGGTAGGGTCGGGGCCTGCGTGACTTTCACGCTGCCTTTGCTATCTCCCATCAAGACGTTAGCGGCAGAGGAGGGGGCAGATTTGTCCGCTCCGACTGCTCCACAGGAGGAGTCGCTTCAATCAGCGGCGGTTCATAAATAATGGCACTCGATATCCTGATCATCGATGACGAAGACGATATCCGCGACCTGATCGCCGGCATTCTGGAGGATGAGGGCTATGAGGCCCGGCAGGCCCATGATGCCGACAGCGGTCTCAACGAAATCGCCCGGCGGCGGCCCAGCCTGGTGTTCCTCGATATCTGGATGCAGGGATCGCGGCTGGACGGGCTGCAATTGCTTGATGTGTTCCAGAGCCAGCATCCGGACATGCCGGTAGTGATGATCTCGGGGCATGGCAATGTCGAAACCGCCGTCTCGGCCATTCGCCGCGGTGCCTATGACTATATCGAAAAGCCCTTCAAGATTGATCGTTTGCTGCACATTACCCAGCGGGCAATGGAGGCGACGCGGCTGCGCAATGAGGTGGCAGAGCTCAAGGAACGCTCAGCCAGCAAGAACATCGACATGGTCGGTACTTCAGGGGCATTGCAGGCGATCCGGGCGACCATCGAGAAGTCGGCGCCGACCAATTCGCGCATCTTCATTTCCGGCCCGTCGGGGGCCGGCAAAGGGCTGGTAGCGCGGATGATCCATCAGCGCAGCCCGCGCGCCGATTCGCCCTTTGTCGAGATCAATGCCTCGCTCTATGCTCCCGAAGAAGTCCCCGTTGTGCTGTTCGGGCGCGAAATGCGCGAGAAGAGCGGCATTCTCAAAGTGGAGGTCGGGGCACTCGAGAAGGCCCATGGGGGCACACTTTATCTATCCGAGGTGACCACGCTGCCGGCCCAGACCCAGGCGCTGCTGCTGCGCACCTTGGTGGAGAACCGCTTCAACCGGGTCGGCGGCACCCAGGCGGTACCAATCGACGTCCGGATCATCGCCTCGAGTTCACAGAATGTGGCTTCCCAGGTCGAGAGTGGCGAGTTCCGCTCGGACCTGTTCCACCGGCTCTCGATCGTGCCGCTGCCTCTGATCCCGCTGAAGGAACGTCGCGAGGACGTGCCGCCACTGGTTCAGGTGTTCATTGAGCAGGTGGCGCGGATGCACAATCTGCAGCGCCTGACCGTAGGCGACGACGCCATGGCTGTGCTGCAGGCGCAGGAATGGCCGGGCAATGCACGGCAATTGCGCAACTCCATCGAGCGGCTATTGATTCTGATGAAAGATCAGCAGCCCGAGGATGGCTTGATCACCGCAGCCATGCTGCCGTCCGATATCGGTGAAGTGCTGCCGACCGTTGGCGACACCGATGCCTCCGCACATCTGATGAGCCTGCCGCTGCGCGACGCGCGCGAAGTGTTCGAACGGCAGTATCTGTTGGCGCAGATTGAACGGTTTGGCGGAAATATTTCCAAGACGGCAGAATTTGTTGGCATGGAGCGCAGCGCGCTGCACCGCAAGATCAAGTCATTGGGGTTGTAGCGAAGGTAAATTTTCGTACCCTGCCATGCGTTTAGTCCGGGTAGGCATGAAATTGGAACTGTGCCATAGTGCTGGGTGTGTGATAAATGCACAGCGGGCGGACTGGGCGGCAGTCCGTTGCCGGCAGGCGGGCAAGCGCAACGACAACAGCGACAAGCAATGCCGCGAAACTAGAGGCCTCCATGGGCAGCGAAAAGCAGCAAAACCTACAAGATACCTTCCTCAATCACGTTCGCAAGCAGAAGGTGCCAGTCACCATTTTTCTGGTGAATGGCGTCAAGCTGCAGGGGGTGATCACCTGGTTTGACAATTTCTGTCTGCTACTGCGCCGCGATGCGCAGTCGCAGCTTGTCTACAAGCACGCCATCTCGACAATCATGCCAGGCGCGCCAATCCAGCTGTTCGATCCCGAGCAGCCTCAAGACAGTGACTAACGAGTTTACATGAACGAATTTGATGACGACGACGAGGCCGTCCAAAAGGGCGGCCCAAAGGCGTTTATTGACCAGCGCGACCGGCCGTTCCGCGTCGGCGTTGTGGTGCCTGATGTGCGGGGTCACTTCTCGCAGCATTCCATCGAGGCGCGTCAGGCCGAGTTCGAGGGGCTGGCCGAGGCCATCGGGCTCGACATTATCTTTTCCGAGGTCATCAAGGTCCGCGAAATCAAGCCAGCGACCTTTATCGGCGGCGGCCATACCGAGACCCTGGCGGCGCGCGTCAAGGACGAGGCAATTGATCTGCTGCTGGTTGATGCACAGCTGACACCGATTCAGCAGCGCAATCTCGAAACGGAAACCGGCGCC
>Ga0079223_10001532_pt1 | contig 13804 bp, 10 predicted proteins | sample Stecom2011_FD_75072 | JGI IMG/M metagenome (GOLD analysis project Ga0079223, IMG submission 75072) | Agricultural soil microbial communities from Utah to study Nitrogen management - Steer compost 2011 | ecosystem: Environmental > Terrestrial > Soil > Agricultural land | place: USA: Utah... | reverse complement strand
TGCAGAATCGTATAAACGATCTCCAACATCGGCAATGGCGATTTTAAAGTGATACCACTTTCCTTCAACCAACTTCATTTTTGCGGTTAATGGAATGGTAAAGCCATCGAACTCAAAAGTTCTCGCTCGCATAGCCATGTCGGGATTGCTTCTCCAAAACAAGCTTGATTTTGCATGTAGAAAATCAGACCTTAAAAAGTATTCTTCATTTCTGCGGTGATTTACATTGTCGATGCTAACTGTTGTTCGATTGTCATCAAGTTTAGCTAGGTTGTATGGCCTCAAAGCGTTGCGGCCAACTTCTCTTATAAAAAAGCCAAAGACGTCATTCACGCCTTTGTCTACATATTCAGGATACTCTTCAGAAGCAAACACATACTCAAAAACCAAGCTGTCTCTCAATGCCAATAAATCGAATTCTAAAACAGCTGCATCGGTAACAATTCCGGTGGCAATAGCTTGCAGGTCTTCGTCAGATCTTCCAGAAGTGCGTCCACTAGTGGAGATGCTTTTGTTTGGTCCTCTAGCATCAAAAACATCTCCTGTAGAAAGTATAAGCCCAGACTTCATCAGTCCACCATCTTGCTCGTCTCTAAAAGCTCCAATTGCATGCTTACTGCCGCTAAACTTAATGTTGCGAATAAGCATGTCACTCTGTGCATCTAGCAATACTTCTCGAACCATTTGCTGTACCGATAAACTAGTGTCAATACTTAATTGGGCAGAAATATTTAGATGGGAGAAGCCAAAAAATATTAAGGTAAAAAGTTGATAGTAAGCGCTAGATCTACTGCCCATTTAGAATGATTGGTAAACCATCTTTCCCACCTCCAATTACAATAATTTTGGAATTGTTTGACTTTGCTAAATCCTGGGTAGCAATGATTCCTTTTTCTTTTAAAATATTTTCGGTGATACTAGCACTTAAAATTTTGTTAGCTGTAGCTTTACCTTCTGCGTCAATTTTACGACGCTCTGCTTCTTTCTTCTCTTTCTCAATAAAGTAATCATACTTCTGCGCCTCTTGCTCAGCAGATAGTTTTTGCTCAATAGAGTTTTTAATCATATCTGGCAATTGAATTCCACGAAATAGAAGGGCTTTTAATTCTACATTGTTTTTGTCTAAAACAACTTTGATTTTATCTTCTATTTTCATTTCAATCTCTTGCCTTTTTGTAGCATAAAGCTCTTCTGGTCCGTATTGTCCAATTACTTGTCTTACCGCAGAACGGAACTCTGGACGAATAAAGTTTTCTACATAGCTATCTTTAAAAGACTCATACAAGTAACCAATTTTATCAGGATCAGGTCTAAAACGAAGAGAAACATCGATTGCAATTGATAAACCTTCTTTTGACAACACACTCATGGTTTCTTCCACTTGTCTTTCTGTAATATCAAAAATTATAACATCATTCCAAGGTGCAACAATGTTAAGTCCTTCACCTTTCACATCATCTTTGTCTAATCCACTGGTGTATTTTTTAAAGACAACTCCTCTTTCTGTTGGCTGTAGGATTACAAAAATTTTAGAGAGAATAATTATGGCTACGATAACTGCTATACCTATAAAAATATAAGGTTTAATTTTAGCAGGATCGAATGATGGTTGTTGGGAATGATTCATAGTTTTTAAATATTTTTTGTGCAAAGGTACGATTGAATTTTAGAATGGCTCTACTTTATACACTTGAATAAGGATGCTTTAAGCTAGCCAATTGTCACACAATTAATTAATTAGGTGTTGTTTTGTTGCAAGTTGTTGGTTTTTGGCATGTTGTGCATATATTTAATCCTCTTGATTTTTAGAAATAGATATTGTTATAAATCAGGAGGCTTAAAACTTCTAATAATCGAATAATTTGGATTATAAAATTGCAAGATTCTTGTTAAAAGTTGTAAATTGGCGTTTTAAAAATTATAAAGCATGGAGATAATAAAGGAAAGTAAATCATATCGTTATGGTGGTTTTTGGGTGCGTTTTGTCGCATATATAATTGATAGTATTGTTATTTTTATGGTACAATCTATCTTGTTTTTTGCTTTGGGAATAAATGCCATGGCACTTAATGTTGTCGATTCACAAGCAACACCAAATGAAGTATGGGACTTGTATGGAGGCACTTTTACTTTGATTACCCTACTGAGTGTTTTGCTGGCTGTTGTATATTATGCTGGAATGGAAAGTTCTTCAAAACAAGCTACTATTGGAAAAATGGCTTTTGAATTAAAAGTTGTAGATACTGAAGGGAATAGGATTAGTTTTTTAAGAGGGGTAGGCCGCTTCTTTTCAAAGTACTTGTCATCGTTAATTTTAATGATTGGTTACATCATTGCCGCTTTCGATTCACGCAAACAGGCCTTACACGATAAGTTGGCGAATACTATGGTGATATATGATATGGAAGAAAGTATCAAAAGAGGGGAGTCTTTGTAAGACATATTTATTTATTGGAATTAACTTTAACTGAAGTACAATATACTATAAAGTTACATTAGGAGTTTGTAGGTTAATCCAGTTGTCCTTTTAACCCCGAAGAGATTTAGGGGTTAAATAAATTGATTGTTAATTTCTTAATGAAGTAAGAAGAGGTAGAGTTGTTAAACCATCCATTTAAATAAGTGTTTTTGCTCTTTTTATTTACCATGCTTCAATACCCCCCCGGGGGGGCTTGAGATTAAGTTAGTTCCTTTTATAATCTTATTATCCCTTCGGGATTCATTAATTATTAAATCACTTTTTCAGTCATCTGTATGTTCAATCAATAAATGCAACACGAAAATTTAAAACAACTTAGTATTGTTCAAAGGTATCAAATGGTAGTATCTGTAGAGAACTTAAAAGTAGTACATAAAAAAAGAGGGAGAGGCTAAGGAGTGTATATTGCTACAAATGCTCAGAGTAAAGCCATAGTCAAGCACATTACTTTTAGAGATGAATTTAAAAAATGCAGTCCACTTAATGTTGTAGAAATATAGAACCTTAAACTTATCGCAGCATATTGAAAAAGAAGCTATGTAGACTACTTAGTTACTAAAGACTGTACGAACGGATTTGGGAAGCAAAGTTCAGTAAACAGAAGGATTTTAAAGGGAGCTCATAGCTATATAAATTTGCTAGGCTAATTTATTTTTATTTTCATACTTCCCTCAGTTAGCTTTATGGTATCCGTTTCATTAAGTTTTCGATACCCATTTCCTTCAGGGTCTATATTCCAATCATAACCTGTAGATTTTGAAATTATTTTTGATTCCATCTTGTTTTGTAGCCTTCCTAAACCTCCAACAACTGTAGCTGATTTTCTCTCTTTCCAATGGGTGCCATTTAAATTCAAATCAAAAATGATTTCTATATACCCATCACCACTATTTTTCACTTCAATTGTTTCACCATTATTCCCTGAGTCGCCAACATGATAAGACATACGCGGGGATTTTGTTTCAGTTACATACCTTACCGCAGCATATCCTTTAAACTTTTCATAAAACTCTTCCGCCTTTATTTCTTTGTCAGATGGTGGGTTTTCTGCATCGATTACTAAATAAGTACCGCTTTCAGTTATTGCTGTTCCTTTAAAATCACCTAACCATATGCGGAGCATGGTTTCGGGCTTAGGGTCGTTTGCAGTAAAGTAGGCATAACTACCCATATTTACTTGGCGCGGCTGAGTTTGAAATTCTGTTCCATTAACTTTAACAGTAAGCGTGTTTTCGTTTTGTGCGATAAGCGCAGCAGGAATTAAGCATAAAATAAAGGTGAAAAATTTCATATTTATTGAGTTTTTTTAATATTTATATAATCTAAAAATAGATTGATTTGTCAAAAGTACGAAATGCTCACTAAAAGCAAGCAACAATTTTAGTTTTAGAACATGACACTCATTAAATCATCAATAGTCATTTTATGAAAATAGGCATCTACATCAATGCTTTCAAATAGGCTTCGAATGATTGCTTCATCGTGTTTTTTACCGATTAGCATTTCTTCTACCTCTTCAGTGTCTTTGTGTCCAAAAAAATCGCCAAATATTGCAACTTTTTCAATTATACCTTTTTTAACATCTAAATTCATTTCCAAAGTACCACCATTGGTGCGGATGCCTTGTTTAAAGTTGTAGCTTGGGGAACGACCGAAATTCCAATCCCACTGCGCATACTTTTCATCTCTTATTTTGCCAATGGCAGCCAAATCTGCTTCAGTAAATTCATAAAGCCTCGCATTGGGGTTAGTAGAAATTATATGGTCCATGATCATCTTAGTGAAATCTTCTAAACTCAAATCCTCTTTCAAATGATCCTTCACATTGGTAACCCTTTTAGGAATGGACTTAACAGCTCTATCTTTGTACTTTAATGGGCTTATTTTTAATGCGCCACTTACATCTTTCATTTCAGAAGAGTAGAGGATAGTGCCATGGTGCAATACCTTATTTTTAAAAACATGCTCTGCGTTGCCTGAAAACTTTTTACCGTCTATAGTAATATCATTTCTTCCTTCAAATCTAGCATCAACACCTAGCTTTTGCAATACCTCTATAATTGGTTTTGTATAGCGTTCGAAATCTACCATTTCTGTATTCTCACCAGTTCTTGTAAAAGAGAAGTTCAAATTCCCCAAATCGTGGTATACAGCACCACCACCGGAAAGTCTGCGCACTACTTTTATGTTGTTTTTCTTCACATAATCAACATTGATTTCTGCCAAAGTGTTTTGGTGTTTTCCAACAATGATAGCATTGTCATTTCTCCAAAGCATAAAGCAGTCTTCTTTTATGTGTTTAAAAATATACTCATCTGTTGCAATGTTAAAATAAGGATCTGTGGACTGGTGGTGAATACAAAGCATGGTTTTTATTTTTTTCCAAAATTAAGCTTTGCACTTATGAACTTAAAGAGAAACTACAATTAAATAATTGGGTATTGGAATTGAAATCTTTATGAAAAAAAGACTTTACAGTCAATTGTCATAATTCAACAACTCTAATAGTCTTTCTTCTGCAATCTTATTTTCTATAGTGTTTAAAGAAAATGCGATAAGCTCTTTTTCTTTAGAGGTTAGGTGCCAACTCAACGATATGGTTTGGTCATCTTCTTTGTATAGTTGATAGTTGATTAATTCCACTTCACCTGAGTACCATTCAGAAGCGTATTCAATCAACTCATCGTTGTTGTAATCTTGCACTTGGAACCAATTTCCATATAAGCTTCCAAATGGCGTAAGAAGCCGGCTGAAGATAGATTGTTTTTTTGCTTTTTGTGGTTTATAGGCAGTTTTTATTCCATCTCTAATTTGCAAAATAACAATTCCAGAGGTGTTTTCTTCTAACCAATCTCTCATGTTATAAATGTATTTTGCAATGGATTTTATGCCATAATTATCACGTAGACCTGCATCAAAAAGTTCAATCATTGGTTGGCTGGGCATGTTAACAGTAGTCATGATGTATGGGAATGATGCATTCATGCGCAAAGCTGTTAAAAATCGAGTATTGAGTGGATTGTTGTTTTTAAACAAATGTTGGTATTCAACATTTTCACTAAGGTATTTTTCTTGCAGTTCAGTTTTTCTCATAAAGGCCATAGGTAGGTTGCCAATTAACATTCTTCTGCCATCATTTACAATTGAAGGACTGAGAATCATCAATGGAATTGTCGCATTTTCTTCAGCTTCTTTATAGTCAATCAACTTTTTGTCCATAAACCCTCTGCTGTGTTTGCTAAGCACTTCTTCAAAAATATATGCCCTGTCTTTCCAGTATTTATTTCCTTCATATTCAAATTTCTGTGTGCGAATAAGCATATCGTTTACTGCCCAAGTAAACACTAGGGGATTTAGTAAATCTTTGGCCATGTCTTGGCTGTATTTTGAATGGTATGGATTTACAGTAGAATCTATCATGCTGCGGAGCTTAAGCTCTCTAAAATAAGCAGCTCCAATCATTCCACCTGATGAACCAGTGTTCATAATGCTGTGTTGAAACAACTCTCCATTGCTTAAGCTATCCAAGTGTTGCAAAGCCAAAAACGACCAATACATTGCCCGTGAACCACCGCCACTACAAGCAATAAAAACAGCTTTAGGTTTCTTATTAGAATCCATTTTGTTTTTACTTTTCCACTTGTTAAACATTTTTTCATGTAGTTTCTTGTCTTTTTCCTCTTCTTCCAAAAGTACTTTGTCTGCTTTTGGATAATCTACAATGCTGCTGTAGTCTAAACCATAAGCTCTGCTTTCGTAGTAAAAGTTATTATGCTTTGATAGAATGTTTAATATAATAAGTACTACTGCAATAATTACCCAAGTCCAACCGTGAAGCCAAGAGCGTATAGCAGAGGTAATCATCAACAACATGGTAAAAACTAGGGTGAAGGTGGCTGCTGCGGGAATGATAAAAACTTCATTTTCTCTAAACAGTCCTAAGGTGAGAATAGAGACAATGACAATAATTTCAAAAATAGAGGCATTGATATGGTTTTGACGAAATACCTGGTGTAGCATTTTTTGATCGTAATGATCAAAACGGCGTGTACGTCGAATTTTAAAATAATGACCAATATAGTAGCTAACTTTCCATACTTTACTCTTTCTGGATTGGTCTTTATACCACCTTTCTTTGGTGTTGCTCAACAAGTCTCTTGCAGGCTTCGTATGCCTGCCACTTGGACCAACTACCTTGGCAATCTCTTTTCCAAAAAGCTTTTCAAGGTCTTTGTTGGTGGCAATAAAATAAAGCATAGAAAAGATGATAAAAATAAAGAAGCCACCTAGAAATCCAGATATCAGGCTTATGTTTTCACTATTTGAGAAAGCTTCGTTTGTGCTGAGAAAGTTGTAAGCTTGAAAAGAATAAGCAATGACGAAGATGAGTGGAATTAATGAATTATTAATGAAGTACTTTAGAAACGGCTTTGAAAGGGTTGCTAAAAAAGGGAAACGGAACCCATTCATGATGTAGGATGAAATGTTGTAAGCCATCACAAAGCCACCTACAGAAAAGCCCATGATGAAATAGCTTGAAAAACTTAGTTTACCTAAATATTCGGGTGCGAGAAAGAGTAGTGGAATGCCATATTTGTTTCCAATTTGTTTGAAAATAATCAGAAAAAGTATAAGCCAAAAAAGCAATAGCTGATGGTTCTTTTTTAAATGTACAAAAACCAACTGTATGGGAAAGAAGTAGATGATGCTCCGAAAAAAAGTACCCTTATCTTTAGATGTATGTTGAGCCTTTTTTTTCATCGGTAAATGTTTGTTTTCATAAGCAATTGAAAACTACTTATTTTTTTAATGCAAATTCTATGATTCGATCTTTAGGATAAAATTTATTCAATTCGTCTAAACCAAGATGCCGAATAGCAGCTTTAATTTTTTCATCTTCCGTAGCATTAACCCCATCTTTGTGGTAAAATGCTCCTGCAGTTGTAAGTGCATCTTTTGGAATTAAACCAATTAACTCAGAACCTGTTACAGTTACGCCATAGGTAGTGGCAATTTGTTTGCATTCTTCAAAAACTGTTTGCAGCGGAGTTTCTTTATAATCCGTAAGGTTTATAGAAACTTGTGCGCGGTCAAAATCTTTAATGTACCAGCCAATGGCTTTTACCTTTTTTAATTTACCCGATTTGTATTGGGTACGTCCATCCTTTTTGCCAATTGGCCTTCCAAGTTCTCTCAAATCATAGGCAATCTCTTGTGCGATTTTTGAGTCGGAAGTATTGAGATTGATATTATAAGCTACTAAAAAATTTCGCACTCCCATTACACAACCACCAAACTGAGCATTATAAACTCCGAAGTCAGCTTTCCAAAGTTTGTTTTCCATGCGATTTTGCAAGTTTTCATAATCGCCAATTCTATGGTTTGCTAAATTTTTTCGCTTTGGACTACTAGCGCTGTCTTCATATAAAAAAATTGGTATATTAAAGTCTTGAGCAACTCTTTCTGCAAATTTATTTGTTAGGACGATAAGTTCTTTTTTTTCGATTCCAGAAATAGGAATAAACGGACAAACATCACAAGCCCCAATTCGCGGATGCACACCACTTTGCTGTTTCATGTCAATTCTTTCAACAGCTACTTTTATGCTGCGGTAGGCCGCTTCAAAAACTGCCAATGGCTCTCCTGCAAAAGTATAAACTGTACGATTGGCTGCTTTTCCGCTATCTTGATGTAAAAGTTTTACACCCTCAACACTTTTAATTGCATCGGCAATTGCAGCAATGATAGCGAGGTTTTTTCCTTCACTAAAATTTGGAACACATTCAATAATCTGTTTCATAAAAAGTATGTTGTTTTGAGCAATAATTCTTCAACTGAAATAATCGATAGAGTTTATTGCTAAACTTATAATTGATTGATAAACTGCACTCTAGCTTTTATAAAGTCACTTACCAGGTATGCCAAAAGCTTTCCTACTTGTGCAGCTGAATCAGCTACCAAAGAGGGAGCAGCTTCAGGTAGATGTAAATAAATAGCATTGGGAGAAGCCCCTACCATGTTTATGTATTTACGCGCATCATTTGGAGAAATTCCCGATGGTGTTTGAGCAGAAGAAGGAAAGTTTTCAATGGCATCGCAATCTAATTCAACACCATAATATTTATCATTTATTCGATTGAGCAGTTGCTTTGTGGCGTCCGTAAAATTCAGCCTTTCTCTTACAAAAACATCTTCAAAAAATACATAATGAACCCCATCGTCAATCAATTGCTGTAGCATAACTTCACTGTTGTAATTTTCATCTAAACCCAATACAGCGTATGAGTCTAGATAATTTTCGCTTTTTGCATAAGAAAAACTGTTTCCAGAATGTCTGCCCTCTGCAGCGCGATAGTCTGCATGCGGATCTAAATTAATGCAATTAATAGATTGGTTTAAAGCTTGAAAACTTCCTTTTAATGCGCCATAAGCGTTGTTGTGTCCGCCGCCAATTATGATGGGAATTTTGTTTGCAGCAATAATAATTCTCACCAAATCGCTTACAACTTCATCGAGACTTTCAACTGCCTTTCTCAGTTGGGCTATATCTTTGCTATCAATCGAATTCCATTTGCTACAATCTATACTTCCCAAAAGTAAAATGCTTGCTCCTCGCATAAACTTGTTTTCTTGAAGGTTTACGAACTTTTCTAAAAAAGCAGTCCATCCGCCATCACTACCACCACGTCCGCAGTTGGCTCTTGGTCCAATATCTTCTGGAATACCAAATATTACAAAGTTTGCCGTAGATTTTTCAATTGTATCTAAAATAATAGAACTACCAGCATGAATTGTTTCACCAATTTTAGTTTCCCCCTCTCTTTTTGCGGTAAGTTTTTCTAAGTCTGTTATTTCAATAAGATTTATTTTCATTGTTGGTAAATTTTACCATTGATAATTATTTGATCAATGTGGTTTCGTCCAAAAGAGTAGGGCATAAAGGCCATGGAGGGGATTTCTTCTGTGAGGATTAAGTTTGCTTTCTTACCAATATCTATGCTGCCCATATCATTTTGCATTTCTAAAGCAAATGCAGCATTTGCAGTTACCGCATTAATGGCTTCTTCTGGGGTCATTTTTAGTTTGATACAAGCGAGTGAAATCGCAAAATTCATATTTCCAGATGGAGTAGAACCGGGGTTATAGTCTGAAGCAATTGCAACAGCAACTCCTGCATCAATTATTTTTCGTGCATCTTGATATGTATCGTTCAAAAAGAAAGGAGCAGTTGGAAGTAAAGTCGCTATGGTGTTGGATTGTCTTAAAGCAGCAATTTCACTTTCATTGATAACTTCTAAGTGATCTACTGAAAGTGCACCTTTTTCAACGCAAAGTTCAATGCCACCCATGCAATTAAATTGATTGGTATGTATTTTTGCTTTTAAACCATATTTGGCTCCTGCTTCAATAATCTGTGCAGTCTCTTCAACAGAAAAAGCTATTTTTTCACAAAAAGCATCTATATAATCAGCCAGGCCTTCTTTTGCAATTTTAGGAAGCATTTCGTTGATTATTAAATTTATATAATCTTGGCGCTTGTTTTTATAAGCAGTTGGAAATGCATGTGCACCTAAAAATGTCGCTTTAATTGGGATGGGACTGTTCTTTTTTAACTTTTTAATAACCCTTAGCATTTTTAATTCTGCATCAACATTTAAACCATAGCCACTTTTAATTTCAATGGCTCCAGTTCCCATGGATACTACTTCTTGTAAACGCTTCCAGGCAGACTCATACAGGGCTTCAGCAGAAGTGTTTTGCAACTTTTGTGCAGAGTTTAAAATCCCTCCACCTGCTGCTGCAATTTCTTGATAAGTTTTTCCTTTTAAGCGCATTACAAATTCCTCTTCTCTCGGTGCGGCATACACCAGGTGGGTGTGAGAGTCTATATATGCGGGCAATACTAATTTCCCACTAGCATCAATAATTTGTTCGTCATTAAACTCGGGACAGTTATCCATTTTTCCAAATGCTTCTATCTTATCTCCCTTAATATGCAGCCAAGCATTGTCAATTGTTGGAATATTTTGCATATCACTGCCTTTTAGTGGTTTACTTAAGGTGCGAATTTGGACCAATTGCTTGATGTTTTTAATGAGCATAAATATATTTATTGATGAACTTTCAAAGGTATTAAATTAGTAAATGAATATACCTAACTTTTTATGATCTTAGTTTTCTATAAATAATTATATTTTGATAATGTAAGCTTAATTTTATAATGAACTGTGTTGAAAATATAAGTTTTGAACTAAAACATAGCTTGCTTGTAGGATAATTTCGATTAAAAACTTTAAAACAACTACTTTTGCTTTTATGGCAGGAAATAGTATTGGTCAATTGTTTCGTTTAACAACCTACGGAGAGTCGCATGGCAAATCTATTGGTGGAATTATCGATGGATGTCCTGCTGGTCTTATAGTTGATATAGAAAAAATTCAATTGGCATTAAACAGGAGGAAGCCAGGGCAATCGAATATTACAACACAGCGCAAAGAAGATGATCAGCTTGTTTTTTTATCTGGTATTTTTGAAGGAAAAACTACAGGAACGCCTATTGCATTTGAAATTCAGAACAAGGATCATAAGTCTAAAGATTATCATCACATCAAAGATAGTTATCGACCTTCTCATGCAGATTATGTTTACGATGCCAAGTATGGACATCGAGATTACAGAGGTGGTGGACGATCTTCGGCAAGAGAAACTGCCTGCAGAGTAGTAGGAGGTAGTATTGGCGAACAATTGTTAGCACATTATGGAGTGCGCATATTTTCTTATGTTCAGTCTGTTGGCAGTTTAGCATTGACGAAAAGTTATAGTGAAATTGATTTCACTAAAATTTTCAGCAACATTGTTCGCTGTCCTGATTCGGAAATGGCTGATAAGATGATTGCTTATATAGAAGAAGTGAAAAAAAGAGGAGACACGGTAGGCGGAACCATTCAATGTGTTATTCAAGGACTTCCTGTAGGATTGGGAGAACCTGTATTTGATAAGCTCCACGCTGATTTGGCAAAAGCTATGATGAGTATTAATGCGGTAAAAGGATTTGAATATGGATCTGGTTTTCAAGCAGCTAAAATGTATGGAAGTGAACACAATGATGCTTTTTACAAAGAGGAAGAAAGTGGTAGAATACGCACAAAAAGTAATTTAAGCGGAGGTATTCAAGGAGGAATAAGTAATGGAGAAGATATTTATTGCAAGATCGCGTTTAAGCCTATAGCCACCATAATGCACAATCAAGAAAGCGTAAATAAAAAAGGAGAAAAAACTACTGTAGAAGGTAAAGGAAGGCATGATCCTTCAGTATTGCCGCGTGCAGTTCCCATTGTATCTGCTATGGCAGCCTTGGTAATGGCAGATCATCTTTTGAGAAGTAAGGTTGGTAAAATTTAATAGAATACACCATTAATTTAGACATAAATATATTTAGCATACCACAAAGAAAATATGAAAAGACTCGCATTGCATTGGCAGATTATTATTGGATTGTTTCTGGGATTACTATATGGTTTGATAGCGGCAAATTCAGGATGGCAAAACTTTACAGCCGACTGGGTTGCTCCTTTTGGACAAATATTTATCAACATGCTAAAAATGATTGCCGTTCCTTTGGTACTCATATCGTTGATTAATGGTGTTTCTGGTTTGAAAGATATTTCCCAGCTATCCACTATGGGGGGAAAGACTATTGGTCTGTATTTGATCACTACGGTGCTGGCTGTTACAATTGGGCTCATGGTAGTTAATATTATTCAGCCTGGCAAATCGTTTTCGGAAGAAATTCGTCAGGAAATGGTATTGCAAAATGAAAGTAAAGTAGAATCAACTAAAGATGAAGTAAAATCTCAGAAAGAAAGTGGTCCATTGCAGTTTTTAGAAGACATGGTTCCAAGTAATTTTTTTAATGCTGCATCTGACAATACTAATATGTTGCAAGTAATTTTCTTTGCCTTGCTTTTTGGGATTGCTTTGATTATGGTTCCTGACTCTTCTAAAGTTGAAGGGATTAAGAACTTTTTTGAAGGTGCAAATGAAGTTATTCTAAAAATGGTTGATGTAATTATGTATTTTGCACCTATTGGTGTTTTTGCACTTTTAGGTAATATTATGGTAGAGCTAGCTGGAGATAACCCCACTGCAGCTTTGGAAATACTAAGAGGTCTGGCTGTTTATGGCTTTAGCGTTTTAGTTGGTTTGGGACTCATGGTATTTGTTGTTTACCCATTGGCCTTAAAGCTAATCACAGGCTATTCTTACCGTAGGTTTTTTCAAGGAATGGCACCTGCTCAATTGTTGGCATTTTCTACATCTTCTTCTGCAGCAACATTGCCGTTAACCATGGAACGTTGTGAAGAAAAACTTGGAATCTCCAATAAGGTTACTTCTTTTGTCTTACCATTAGGAGCAACTATTAACATGGATGGAACTAGTCTTTACCAAGCAGTTGCAGCAGTGTTTATTGCTCAAGTTTATGGAATGGATTTAGGAATTTCTGAGCAACTGACCATTGTATTGACAGCAACATTAGCTTCAATAGGCTCTGCTGCTGTTCCAGGTGCAGGAATCATTATGTTGGCCATTGTTTTGGGTGCAGTAGGAGTACCACTTGAGGGAATATCGCTTATTTTTGCAATAGATCGGCCGTTGGATATGTGCCGTACTGTGGTAAACGTTACAGGAGATGCGACTGTAGCAACCATTGTAGCTTACACTGAAAATGAGCTGATTCCTCATCCAATTGAACGTTAATTTATAAAATTTACTCGCCTTAAAGTAATTATAAGCGTTACTGCTGAAAATGAAATTTCACAGCAATTAAGTCTGCTGTTTTTAGTAAATTAAGGTAGTTTTGCTTATATTCATCGGCTGTAAAAAAACAGTTTATATAATTGTAAAGAATAATATTTTTTAATATGAAAACCTTTCTCAAAGTCTTAGGAATATTGATATTTTTATTTATTTCTGCTCTTTTTATCGTTCCTATTATATTTAAAGACGACATAGTAAACCTTGTAAAAAAGGAAACTAACAATGCAGTAAATGCAAAGGTAGATTTTGGAGATTTTGACTTAAGCTTGATTAGAAGTTTTCCAGATTTTCACTTTAGTATTAAAGATATTGACGTGGAAGGAGTTGAAGAGTTTGAAGGAGTAAAACTTGCCAATATTAAGAAGCTCTCTCTGGTTGTAGATATAATGTCTGTTATAAGGGGGGAAAGCATTAATGTAAAAAGCATTAACATTGAATCGCCATACATAGAAACAAAAGTATTAGCCAATGGAAAAGCCAATTACGATATAGCGAAAGAAAGTGATG
>Ga0079223_10001524_pt1 | contig 13817 bp, 10 predicted proteins | sample Stecom2011_FD_75072 | JGI IMG/M metagenome (GOLD analysis project Ga0079223, IMG submission 75072) | Agricultural soil microbial communities from Utah to study Nitrogen management - Steer compost 2011 | ecosystem: Environmental > Terrestrial > Soil > Agricultural land | place: USA: Utah... | reverse complement strand
TTCCGTCGATACGCTTCTACGCACAGATTTCGCTATACGCAGGTATCCTAGCTACACGGGGGCTTGGTCCCTCCCGTGACCGGACTTTCACCGGTTAGATTATGCGTGCCTCTGGGCACGCCATATAGAAAAAGCTGTCCATAAACCAAATGGACAGCAACTGACTAATACAGGAAGTTTCAGAATTACTTCAAGTGTGATTAAATATAAATCTCATAGAGACCATACTTCATTTATACAAATATTACTATTACTCTCCAAACCCAATCCCCAAATCTTTTGCGACCTTTACCAACTGACCGTTTACCGGTACATTCCTCAAACCATCAACAGCCTCCTCTAGCGGAACAGCCACAATCTCCGTTCCCTTCAAAGCGGCCATCATTCCAAATTCTTCAGCCATCCCCATCCGCACAGCCTCTACCCCGTACCGGCTGGCTAGAATCCGGTCATAAGCCGAGGGCTTACCACCTCTTTGCAGGTGCCCCAGCACAGTTACTCTGGTCTCCAGTCCGGTTAATTCTTCCAGTGCAGCAGAGATACTATTTCCAATCCCGCCCAACCGCACCGGATCCGGACTCCCCTTGATCACCCGGCGCACCGTCATATCTCCACCCGCCGGTTTGGACCCTTCCGCCACTACAACGATACTAAAGCTACGCCCCCGTTTCTTCCTTTCCAGTACCTTCTTGGCCACTTGCTCCAAGGAAAACGGAATCTCGGGGATAAGCACTACATCTGCACCGCCGGCAATCCCTGATTGTAAGGCGATCCACCCGGCATACCTCCCCATTACTTCCAAAATCATAATTCTATGGTGTGACTCGGCGGTTGTATGTAATTTTTCCAAAGCATCCGTAGCCGTATCCACCGCAGTCATAAAACCAAATGTTAAATCTGTAGCCTTCAGATCATTGTCAATGGTTTTTGGAACACCGATTACTTTAACTCCCCTTTGCATAAAATCCAAGGCACAGGAGAGAGTACCGTCACCGCCAATCACAATTAAACAATCCAAGTTATGCTTTTCCAGGTTGTTCACCACATCCGTCGACCGATCGGCATAGAATACTTCTCCATTGTCACCCATTGACCTAAAGTGAAAAGGATTATCACGGTTCGTTGATCCTAATATGGTGCCGCCTTTAATCAAGATCCCCACCACCTCACCTGGGGTCATCTCTATATACTCATCCAGCACAGCTCCACGAAAACCGTCTTTGAATCCGATAACCTCTATCCCATGCTGGTAAGCGGTTTTGACCACCGCTCTAATTACCGCGTTTAGGCCGGGACAGTCCCCTCCTCCGGTCAGAATTCCAATTCTTTTCACTTCTCAAGTCCCCCTTTGCTAGCGTCAACCCTACTTTGTCAGTTTTCGTCTTCAATCAGTTTCTAAGTTAGTTTCCTGTGCTTAAAAAACCAACCTCAAAAAGGCCTTTATTTGCCAATTATACCATACAAGATGCCCTAACCGATTATTCTTTTGATAAACTGCCATCAAATAACACAAAATTCCTTTAGAAAAATCTCGCTTTTTTGGGCGAATGCACAATGATTTTTTAGAATCATTTTTATATAATGAAGAAAAATACACGTTAACAACAAGTAACTAATTTTTCGAAGGTGGTAAAATGCAGGCTAAAATAACAACTTTGATCGAAAACTCCTTAGGTGAGAATTTAGCTCTCCAAAACGAACACGGCCTCTCCTTCTTTATTGAGACCTGGGGAGATATGTTCCCACCCGCCCGGATTTTGTTTGATACCGGACAAAGCAAAAGCTTTATTGATAACGCCGGTCTATTAAATATTGACCTGACAAAAACGGATAAAGTTGTATTAAGCCACGGCCATTACGACCACAGCGGCGGCTTTAAAGATTTTGTCCGCTCCTTTGGCCGTTCATACCAGTTATTTACAGGGACCGATTTTTTTAATCCCAAATACGCCAGTAACAACGGGGCGTGGGAATTCTTAGGCAATAACTTCGACCGGGATTATCTGGAAAAAGAAGAAATTAACTTCACTTTTGTTACTGAAGATAAACTGGAAATTGCGCCCGGAGTCTATATAGTTACAAATTTCCCCAGAACAACTGAATTCGAAAAACCAAATGAACGCTTCTATACATTTGATGGTACAGACTATCACCTAGATCTGTTTACTGACGAAGTAATTATTGTCCTGTCAACCTGTACAGGTCTGATGATGATGTTAGGCTGTTCCCATCCCGGACTGGTAAACATCTTAGAGACAGTGAAAGCCCGGTTTGATCAACCCATGCACTGTATAATCGGCGGTACCCACCTGGTAGAAGCAGATAATCTCCGTCTGGATCGAACCATTGAATATCTTGAAGGGTTGCACGTCCCTCTCTTGGGAATTTCCCATTGTACAGGCGATGCCGCCATTAGGCGTTTGCAGGAAACCGAAAAACGCTTCTTCTTGAACGCTACCGGAACAAGTATGGTTTTTAACTAACGCTAACACACTCCTGGCAATCATAAACCAACTCGAAAAACAAACACAGACCGAACCACCCTTATGGACTGTTATAAAACCCTTTTATAAAAGTAAAACGCAGATACATGGCGAATTTTTATGAAAGATGAATTATAAAAACTCCATGGAGGTTTTTCATGCGTTTACAAGAGATTGCCCAGAAAATTGTGGACGCCACGATGGAAGTTATTGATAACCGAAACGTGAATATTATGGACCGCAATGGATTAATCATTGCCTCCGGGGAAAAAAACCGGATCAATACTTACCATAAGGGCGCCGACGATGTGATTAAATCCGGAAAGATAATTGAGATCTATCCGAAAGAGACGGCTGCATATCCCGGAGCTAAAGAGGGGGTAAACATGCCGATCCAAGCCGGAGGTAAAATCCTCGGTGTGGTCGGAGTGCATGGAGATCCGAATGAGGTAAGAATCGTGGCCAAACTGGTGAAAAAAGCGGTGGAACTAACCTTAGAACAACACCTCATCTCCGAACAAATAAAACTGGTCACTGACTTAAAACAACAAATCCTGAGAAAACTAATATATGATGAAGACGCAAAGAAAAACGCTGAGGAGATCCTATGTCTGTCTAAGTTGGTCCATGTAGACCTAGGAATAAACCGCTGTGCCATAATTCTAGAAATCAAAAACTATTCCGTCCAGGATTCTTTAGAATCCTTAAAGACCTTTAATAAAATTGAGAGATACCTCTTTGCCCACCGTTTCCTGGATGAAGAAGATTTTTATGGTGTACTCAACCAATACTATGTTATTTTTAAAAAACTCCCCCTGACTGGTTTGGTCGATGAACACACCTTCCTCCGTCGGATCAGTGAAGGGATATATAAAAAGTATAAGTATGAAGTAAGAATCGCCAAAGGCAGTTTTCATCCGGGGCTCTCCGGATACGGAAAATCATTTCAGGAGGCTCGTTCCCTTTTGGAGATCAAAAGTGAAGCCAGCATCAAAAATATCTCCGAATTAGATGTCCAAGTCGATTACCTTTTGAACCAAATCAACGACTACAACCTGGAACACTTTATTCAACCCGTCTATAAAAAAATAATTAATAAAAAAGGCCGGGTACAACCGTGGATCATCAAGACTTTAAAAGCCTTATTTACCCATAATCTCAAGGTGTCAGAGGCTGCAGGCGCCCTTTATATTCATAAAAACACCATGGCTTACCGGATTAAACGAATTGAAAAACTCACCGGACTTTCCATGCACGGTAACTTTTATCATCTGGTTTTGCTAAAACTATTGGTCATATACGTGGAGAGGCTACATGAGCTTTCATGAACACGAGCTATGCTTGTGCTCATAAAGCTCTAGCAAAAAAATATACACTACAAGGAGGAATAACCGATGTCTAATGGTCTCGGTCTGTTTATCATTGTTTTAGTCGCCATTTGCGGTATGATCTATCTGATCTCCAAGAGGAAATGGCACCCCTTTCTTGTCCTGCTCCTCGCAGCCCTTTTTGTCGGATTGGCAACCAAGATGGAAGTCAATGAACTCATCAAAACCATCACCGGTGGTTTTGGGAATATCCTCGGGAACATTGGGATTGTTATTATCTCCGGCACGATCATCGGAACAATCCTGGAAAAAACTGGCGCCGCCTTGACCATGGCCAACTTCATCCTAAAGATCGTAGGAAAAGAAAAGGCCCCCTTGACCATGAGTTTAACCGGGTATGTAACCAGTATTCCCGTGTTTTGTGACTCCGGTTTCGTTATTCTTTCACCGATTAATAGAGCATTAGCAGAAAAGTCCAAAGTCTCTTTGGCGGTCATGGCCACCGCGCTTAGTTCGGGGCTGTACGCCACCCACTGCCTGGTCCCGCCAACACCCGGCCCGATCATTATGGCAGATACCCTCCATGCCAACCTGGGTCTGGTCATTATGATTGGACTCTTGGTTTCGATCCCGGTTATGTTGGCCGGTTACTGGTATGCCGTGAAAGTCGGCTCAAAATTTGACGTCCCTGCCAATCCTGACACAACAGTAGAGCAGTTATTAGAGAAATACGGGAAACTGCCGGGAGCGCTTAGTTCCTTTGCCCCAATTCTTCTGCCCATTATTTTAATTGCCTTAAAATCAGTTGCTGATTTTCCCTCCGAACCTTTTGGGGGCGGAATTATCAAAAGTTTCTTGGACTTTATCGGACATCCCGTAATTGCCCTACTCTTAGGGATCGGTTTGGCCCTAACTTTGATTCCCCAAGCGGAAAAGAAGAACAGTTTCAATTGGATCGGCGACGGAATCGTCAATTCCGCCAGTATCCTAGCGATTACCGGAGCGGGTGGAGCCTTAGGCGCCGTATTGCAGGCCCTTCCCCTCGCCGACGCCTTGAGTAACACATTACTCCAATACAATATCGGTATTTTACTACCATTCCTTCTCGCTATGTTGCTCAAGACCGCAATGGGCGCTTCCACAGTGGCGATGATTGTGACCTCGGCCATGGTCGCCCCCTTAATGGTGACTATGGGCATGACCGGCGAAGTTGCCAAGGTCTTGGTGGTATTGGCGATCGGCGCCGGTTCAATGACTGTTTCCCATGCCAACGACAGCTACTTCTGGGTGGTTTCTCAATTCTCCGACCTGGACACGGCCACTGCCTACAAATGCCAGACCGGAGTTACGCTAGTACAAGGAATTGTCTCCATCATCATCATTTCGATTCTGGCCGCCATTCTAATTTAAGGGCGCCGGTGGATACGATATGTATTTCTGGAAAAGAATAATCAACAAAAGCGTCCGCACACTCATCATAAAACTTATTCAAAACGGAAAACCCCAAAAAGCCCTGAAGTTAACGGATTATCTAAAATTAACTCCGGAAAAATTTTATTATAAGGGGATCTGTTATTTTGAAACAGGCGCTTTAGAGTCGGCGGAAAGGCATTTGGAAAAGGCATTAACCCTAAAACACGATTCGAAAAATACCGCCCAAGTATTAGCCCAAGTCTATATCTTGCAAAAAAAATGGGAATCCGCCGTTAAAGTATTATCGCCTTATAAAGGATTGACAGAAGTCGAACGGTTGATTACAATCATAAATAAAAGTGAAGAAAGTCGCCTGGCTTATCTCAACTATGCCACCTTACTTCAAAAAGCCGTAGGGATGATGCGGAGTAAAAGATACGAAGCAGCCGTTTCTCACCTGAAAAATGCCGTTTGTTATGCGGACGAACCAACGGATCTTTACAACCAAATCGGTACGATTTACCTTAATTGCCTGAAAGATCGGAACAAAGCTGAAGAATACTTTAGCAAGGCGTACCAATTATCCCCAGGCAACAAAAGGATAAAAATGAATTATGCTAAAGTGAAACTCTCCTAAGCTAAAATGCGAAAGAGATACAAAAATGTATCTCTTTTCGCACACTATTTTCAAAACAATTCTCTTATAGTAAGATTGATAAATACTCTTATGCAAACATTCACCAAAAAAATCAAAAGCCCTACTCGTACAAAATATTTACAATTTTGATCCAGAGTGAACAGGAAATTCGTGCGTATGTGTGTACGCGTACAAAAAGTCAAGCCACGCATACGCTCATCAAAAAAGCGATTATATAGAAAGCGCTGGTAGTTGAGGAATACAGGTTACAGTCACTTTTTTTATATGCGTCAACATAATCGAATGGTCGCCGCCCACATGATCAGTAGTCGGTATTTTCAGAAAGGAGACAGACCAAGATGAAAAAAATTGTTATTGCCGTAGATTCATTCAAAGGAACCATGAGCTCCATCGAAGTATGTAACATTATTGAAGACGGTTTTAAGCAAATCTTACCAAACATTTCAACAGTTAAAGTACCGATTGCCGACGGTGGGGAGGGAACGGTTGATACCTTCCTAACCGCCCTGGGTGGGGAAAAAATCCAAGTCAAAGTGCAGGATCCCTTATTTAGAGAGATAGACTCCTTCTACGGGATCCTCCCGGACGGAAAAACGGCTGTAATCGAAATGGCGGCCGCCTCCGGACTTCCCCTGGTCGAGGAGGAAAAAAACCCCAGACTGGCTTCTACTTATGGAACAGGAGAATTAATCCTGGATGCGCTCAACCGAGGTTGTTCCAAATTAATCATTGGGATCGGTGGAAGCGCCACCAATGACGGAGGAGTAGGTATGGCCGCAGCCTTGGGCGTAAAATTCTTAGACCAAGACAACCAGCCCATCCCCCTGAACGGCGAGGGATTAGAAAAATTACACCACATCGATTTATCCGGTAAAGACCATAGGCTGGAAAATTGCCAAGTTCTGGTAGCCTGCGACGTGGATAACCCTTTATATGGGAAGAACGGCGCAGCCTATATCTTTGGTCCGCAAAAAGGGGCCGATCAAGAGATGGTGGAATATCTAGACCAAAATCTCCAGAATTACGCGGCAGTCCTCAAAAAAGATTTAGGTCTCAATGTTCAAGAAATTCCCGGTTCCGGCGCGGCAGGTGGGTTAGGCGCCGGACTGGTCGCATTCTCCTCTGCCCAGCTTAAGCCAGGAATAGATATTGTTCTAGACTCCGTCAACTTCAGTGAGGTTATCTCCGACGCGAACCTGATCATTACCGGTGAAGGAAAGATTGACGGGCAGAGTCTCCGGGGCAAAGTTCCGGTTGGTGTTGCCGACAGAGCGGGAAAAAGTAATGTTCCGGTAATTGCGGTCGTCGGCGATGTGGGTGATGAAATCGAGGCCATCTATAAAAGGGGTATTGAGGCAATATTTAGTATTAACAGAGTCGCTGTCCCCTTTGAAGAAGCCAGGCTTCGTTCAAAACAAGACTTATTCGATACTATCCAATCAATCGCCCGTCTTTTAAAGATCGCCGCGTGGTAGATTCAGTATCCACCGTTCTTTTCTGCAAATAGTAAACTTCCCACAGCACATACTTACCGCTTAAGAATATAACGCTTCCAAAGTTATTCCCTTACAGCATAGTATGGATAAAATAGGGCAATACTTTCTTCAATGTATAGATTATTAAATAAAGACTTCCCAAATAGGTTGGGGAGTCTTTATTTATGCCCTACACTATTACGACAAAACAATAAAGTAAAGTAATACTCCTGATTCACGTACGCTGCTAACTTTATGATTTTCTTAATGACGACGGCCGCATATGTACAAATATACTTAGTACCGCATAAGTCCGTTCAAACAGATCCTGAAGGATGATAGAACCGACGTGCATCCGTACCCATACTCCATGGCAGATAGAGTAAAGTCCAGAATAAAAGTACCACCAATAACAGCACGCCCACATACCATGGATGTCCAACCCAGATATCAAATAACTCTATTGGGGTCTGAGCGGGCGCTTCACAAATGAACATATAGTTACTACCTAAAAAAGTATTAACAACAGCATTAAAAACAGTAAAAGATGATAACAATAAAAAGCACTTCGGCAGATACTTAATATTTGGCCTAAACCCATCACCAAAAACCATTAAGAGCGGTACCAGAGCGATCAGGAAATGGATACAGATCGATTGTAGATATTGAAAACTTAGGAACGGATAGCCGCTGGGTTCAGGAGTAACCAATGCCATAAAAGCCCCGGGTAGTCCCGTACAATAAGTGAATTCTTTAAAAAGACGATGGTTTGAAAATACCGCAAAAAACTCAATGAAAATCATAATCCCGCAAAGGTGAAGCGGCAGCATTCTGGCTATATCATAATGACCGATTGATACAGCCCAGATTGTGCGCAAAACCTCCAACATCACAATGGAAACCGCACAAAACCTTAATACTTTTCTTCGCTTTGCCACATCCAGTTTTCTATAAAAAAAGATTGCCATCACCATTAAGATTAATGTCACAGTCAACCAAGTCAGGTGAGTCGGACTAAAGTTCTTTACTTCCAGCCCTTTAGGTATATCAGAATCATAATGAAAAAAGTATTTAAAGTTCATTTTTCATTCTCCTTGTTACAAAACTTAAATTTTCATATCTTTCTCCAGCTTAATACCGCCCCAACCATATAAAAATAAGATTGCAGAAACTATTTTGGTAATCCTATATTACATGTTTGCACGTAGATATTTAACGGATTAATTCGTTAATTATCCTTTTTCCCCTTTAAAAATATTAATAATTTTTATTTATATGTTATATTGAGCATGACGCAACACCAAAATAAAAAGCGAACGTGTGCAAAACACGTTCGCTTTTTTAACCCTACTAACTAACTTAACTAACTAATCGCTTCTGTTTTATCTGTTTGTTATTTAAGTAGCGTATCAGTTTCTGACGGGTGGTTTCAGAGACATCAATAAATTCTACACAGAAAACTTTTAAGTTCTCATACCTGACCAATCTGGATTTTAAAACCAACATCTCTCCATTAATTTTAAAACTGAGATCAAACAACTCCTGCTCCATCAGGTTCATCTTGCATTTTATCTTAGCGCCGCCGGCACTGAGTTCCACTACCTTCCCTTTATAATATCCCCCATTATAGTATATATTGACAGACTTAAGAACCTCAACCCGAAAGAATTTACGTTTATTAATCATCCCGGGACACCCCCTATTCATCTAATTCCACTGTACTTAAGTAAGAACTGAAGTAATATACTGACGCTGAAATAATTAATAAACACTTTCTATTCTTTACTTTAACTATACACAATAATCTTTGCATTAATAAAACTATCAAGTAAAATAAGCGTAACAAATCACACCTTAAACCGACTAACCTTCTTCTTTAGTCCCCCGGCTTCGCTCTTCACTATTTTACTGAACAAGGTAATCTCCTCGCCCAAATTAATGAAGCGATCGGCCCGGCCAATACCTTTCATTAATAAAAAAGCCGCCCCTGGCGGGACAGCAACATTAGTAAATAAAACAACAGATAAAACTAACCTACTTTAGACTAGCAAACTAGTATTGTTATATATTTAACTATTCCGTGGTCAAATTCTCCCCATCATCTGCGCCACTTGATAAACGTCTTTATCACCGCGTCCGGACAGGTTGACCAGGATAATTTGGTCCTTGTCCAAGGTGGGTGCAAATTTCATGGCATAGGCGACTGCGTGCGCGCTCTCCAAAGCCGGAATAATCCCTTCCACCCGTGACAGAATATGAAAGGCCTCCAGCGCCTCCCGGTCAGTGACAGTCACATAGTCGGCCCGGCCTTGTGCTTTATAGTAACTGTGCTCCGGCCCGACCCCAGGATAATCTAGTCCGGCGGCTACGGAATGGGTCTCAATCGGTTCCCCCTCTTCATCCTGAAGCACGTAACACCTAAACCCGTGAAGCACACCGGGTGTTCCAAAACACAATGAGGCGGCATTCTCCCCCAAACGGTTTCCTTTCCCGCCAGGCTCCACCCCTATAATTTTTACTTCTTTATCGTCGACAAAGGGATAAAAGAGTCCGATCGCATTACTTCCACCGCCGACACAGGCCAGAACATAATCAGGAAGCCGGCCTTCTTTAGCTAAGATCTGCTCTTTGGCTTCTTGACCAATAATGGACTGGAACTCCCGTACCAAGGTGGGATATGGATCCGGGCCTACCGCTGAACCCAGCATATAAAAAGTGGTTTGATAATTCTCCATCAAATCTTCCAGGGCCACGTCCACAGCGTCCTTCAAGGTTCGACCGCCCCTTTTCACCGGTACCACCTTAGCTCCGAGCAATTCCATGCGAAAAACGTTCAATGCCTGCCGCTCCGTATCAACCTCACCCATATAGATGATACACTCCATATCCATTAACGCGCAGGCTGTAGCGGTGGCCACTCCGTGTTGCCCGGCGCCGGTTTCCGCGATAATCCGGCGCTTATTCATCCTCTTTGCCAGTAAGGCCTGGCCTAAACAGTTATTAATCTTATGCGCACCGGTGTGGTTCAGATCTTCGCGTTTGAAATAGATCTTGGCGCCACCCAGTTTATTACTGAATTTTTTCGCGTAATATAGAGGATTGGGCCGTCCTACATATTCTCGATAATAAAAAGCAAGTTCCTTCAGAAACCCCTGGTCATTTCTATACCGGTTAAAGGCCTCTTTTAACTCTTCCAAGACCGTATTTAAGGCCTCTGGCACAAACCTTCCCCCAAACTCGCCAAAAAAACCATCACTCAAACTCAACTCTCGGTTACGCACTATTTCCTCTGCTCCTCTCTGCTGAAAACGCCCTGATTTTCTCCTACCCCTATAGCAGCGTAAGAAATCACGCCCTTGAGTATGATTCACACGTTCCCAGACAAAACAAAATTTAAGGATAGTATAACAAAAACCGGTGGACAAGTAAAGATTGTTCAAAATCACCGAAACATTACCACAAATAATGAAACCTGCTTTTTTTAGGAGCTACAGGTAAATGTAGGTTAGAACGCTACATCTGATTAATACTGTGGGTTCAACTCATATTCGGCCTTGTCCTTTCTATGCAAACGCCCCAGTTCATATCGGAGAAAAAGCCCGGTAATGATGGAAGAAGCCAGATCAGCAATGGGACCGGCGATTAAAACCCCTTGTAGATTTAGATATTTAGGTAAAATCAATAACAAGGGAATCAAGATCAGAACTTGTCTGGACAGGCTCAAAAACATAGATTGTTTTGGTTTGCCTACTGCCTGGAAATAGTTGGCCCCGACAATCTGAAACCCGATAATCGGTAAAAATATCATAAAGGTACGGATGGCATGCACACCAAAGGCGATCAGTTTCTCGTCATTCGGATTGAACAGTGATATAAGCAAATGCGGAAAAAACATAATCCCTATATATCCAATGGAGACAAAAACCGTGGCGGCAACAACCGCTAACTTCAGTGTATCCTTCACCCGTTTAAACTGTCTGGCTCCATAGTTATAACCGATGATGGGCTGCGCTCCTTGACTGATCTCGATCACCGGCATCATGATCAGCATCATAATGCTCATAATTACCCCCATCCCGGAAACGGCAATATCCCCTCCATAGCGAGTCAGGTTATTATTGAGGATGGCATTTAGAACACTGGAGGCCAACTGTACGGAGAAAGGGGCTGCCCCGATGGTAACGATCTGAATAATCACCATCACCTTCAGCCGTAGGTTTTTCCAGTGCAGCCTGAGTGAGCTCCTTTTACTCAAAAAATAGCTCAATACCCAACCGGAGGCCACCATCTGCGAAAAAATTGTGGCGGCGGCCGCGCCCCGGATTCCCCAACCAAACGCGAAAATAAAAATCGGGTCAAAGACGGTATTTAAAACAGCCCCAATCAACATGGTCATCATGGCAATAGTGGGGTTCCCTTCAGCCCGGATAAAATTGTTCATTCCGAAGCCTATAGACTGAAAAACGGCCCCCAACAAAATTATACTCAAATAGTCCCGAGCGTAAGGAAGCACCGCAGCGCTGGCCCCGAAGAATTTTAGAAAGGGATCAAGAAAAGTCAGTCCCAGCGTGGATAGGATTATGGCGCTTAATACCAACAATACAAAGGCGTTACCCATTATTAACTCCGCGTCCTCTTTCCGGCCCTGCCCGAGTCTGATGGAGATCAAAGAATTAGCCCCAATCCCGATCAGCATACCAAAAGCCATCAACACGATCATAATGGGAAAACATATGGTAATCCCGGCAATTCCCAAGGAACCGACTCCATTACCGATAAAGATCCGGTCAACCACATTATATAAGGCATTAACCAACATACCGACAATTGCCGGCAGGGAAAACTTCATTAATAGTTTGCTTACTTTTTCCTGTCCTAACTGCGTTGCACGTTCCATCTGCTGGTTCTCCTTCTCATCATTACTAAAGTTATTAATTTTTGCAAACAACTCTCATGCTCCGTTCTGCTTCTTCAAATTTCCCATATACTACAAGTCCCTATGGGAATTGAGCAGAACTAACCTTCATATTTTTACTCTTTTCCATGACCTTAATCAAGACTCTCGAACAATTATCCTAACAAAAACACTACATAATTTGGATAGTATATTACTACACAAAAACTATGTCAATAAATAATGGATTCTTTAACAAAAAAACAAGCATAACCTTGATTAAAAAAGTAACGCCCACTTCCTTGACTTCAAAAGATGCCTTCAGGAATTATTATCATTCCATTATTTAGGGACGGGCATATGTCGTCGCCTGCCTGGGAAAAGGTTTTCTTGCATAAAAAAACCCCTTTAAGGGCATCAGTCCTATTTTATTCACTTCTCATCAAATAACTTCCAACAAATCTTCCCCTCAGTTATTTGGTTTTTCAAGTTCAATATGCCATTCAGGGCTAAATCTATGAATAACAAAGCGTATTACTCTAACCCCTACAAACTCTCCATCCCCACAAAAAACAGCCATTTAATCCAGTTACCATCGCATGACCCAAATAAGATTCATTTGAAGTACATCATGCTAATAAAAGCTTTTCTTAATTACCATTTCGTTCCAAACGCTTCAACTTTTTTCACGTTCGTTGGCATTGGCGAAAATCGCCCCTAAAGCTCTTTTTAGATTTGTTCTACCAGTGGTAAAAAATTTCTCCTTTTACCAGCGAGTAAAAAAAAAGAAACCCCGAATAGGGGGGCTATTAATGCATATCTTCCTTTTTTAAGGCTTTGATTTTCACTAATGGCAAAGCTGTAACTTCAGCAATCAATTCTTCAGGCATATTTTTCGCCAGCATATTCTTGGCTGTCTCTATCTTGCCTTCCAATTTACCTTTACCGACCGCTTCCTCATAGGTCTTTCGAAAAGATTCGGCCATATTGGAAATCATCCTCTTCGCCTCCTTCGGGTTACTCTGATCAATTATTTCGAAAACTTCCTCTTTGGTCTTCTCCGGTAGATTAGGGCCAACCACATTCTTGAACCAAATTGAAAACAAAGTGAATCCCTGTGGATTTAATTTCTCTAAGACATCTCCGATCTGAATCAGCCTTTTAAACCGTTCATCTTGGTCTATCGCCTGGTCCAACAGGAACACTACACCTACAAGATTGGCCAGTTCAATCAAGCTTTGCTTGTCATACCGGTTGACGTCAATTAGAATGTATCTGAAATCAACCAGGTAGTCTTGGAAAAGCTCCGCTCCGGAAAGCATCTCCTTAAAGCTTTGGCAAGCGGTCCAGTTCCCGGCGCCGTTGTAAAGGACAATGGGCACGATAACCGGCAGTTTAAAGTCTTTTCTTCCGGCCTCGTTTCTTTCTGTATTCTTTAAGATATCCCGCCATACCTCTACCATATACAATAGTAACCGGTACGGCATTTGAAAATCAACCGTTGATTGTAATTCCATTAGGATGTAGAAGATAACTTCCTGGTCGTTAAGTTTCATCTGGTAGACC
>Ga0079223_10001523_pt1 | contig 13822 bp, 11 predicted proteins | sample Stecom2011_FD_75072 | JGI IMG/M metagenome (GOLD analysis project Ga0079223, IMG submission 75072) | Agricultural soil microbial communities from Utah to study Nitrogen management - Steer compost 2011 | ecosystem: Environmental > Terrestrial > Soil > Agricultural land | place: USA: Utah... | reverse complement strand
ATAATGCCTTTGACGGTTTTGCCCGTGGCATTCAGTGCGCGATAACTATAGGCCCCCATCGATTATGGCTCCCTAAGACGCAGTGGTAACACGCAGCACTTCTTCCAGGCTAGTCATGCCTGCCAGCACTAGCTGGCGGCCATCCTCGCCAATGGCTTCACTGTGCTTGCGTGCCTCGGCGATCAAGGCTTGCTCGCCGGCTTCTTCGTGGATGAGGTGACGCATCTGTTCGTTGATTTCGATCAACTCATAGATGCCCCGACGGCCGCGGTAGCCCATCTGGTTGCATGCCTTGCAGCCTTTGGGGCGGTAGATGGCCTGGTCGGTGGGCAGGTTCAGCCGCTCGCGCTCGGCGGCCACCGGCTCGTAGCTCTCTTTGCAGTGCTGACATAGCAGGCGCACTAGGCGCTGCGCCATAACCACTTCGAGGCTGGAGGCCAGCAAGAAAGGCTCTACGCCCATATCTTTAAGGCGTAACACGGCACCAATGGCGGTGTTGGTGTGCAGGGTGGAAAGCACCAGGTGACCGGTCAAGCTGGCCTGGATAGCGATGTCGGCGGTTTCGCTGTCGCGAATCTCGCCAATCATGACCACGTCCGGGTCCTGGCGCAAAATCGCTCGCAGCCCGCGGGCAAAAGTCATATCCACCTTGGTGTTCACTTGCGTCTGACCGATACCGGGCAGCAGGTACTCTACCGGGTCTTCAATGGTGAGAATGTTGCGGCTGGGGTCGTTGATATGGCTCAGCCCGGCGTAGAGGGTGGTGGTTTTTCCCGAGCCGGTGGGACCGGTGACCAGAATAATGCCGTGCGGCCGATGCAGGGCTCGGGCCAGACGCTCTTGTACCAGCGGCGGCATATGCAGCTCGTTTAGCCGCAGTTGACCGGCGGCTTGATCCAGCAGGCGCAGCACAATGCGCTCGCCGTGGGCGGCGGGAATGGTGGAGACACGAATGTCTACGGCGTGTCCGGCCAGACGCACGGTGATGCGGCCGTCCTGCGGCAGGCGTTTCTCGGCGATATCCAACCGCGCCATTACCTTCAGCCGCGACACCAGTACTGGCGCCAGCTCGGGCTTGGGCGAAAGCACTTCTGAGAGCACGCCGTCGATACGAAAGCGTACCGACACCCGGTCTTCAAAGGGCTCCAGGTGAATATCCGAGGCTTGTTCGCGCACAGCCTGGGACAGTATGGCGTTAATCAGGCGGATAATCGGCGCGTCATCGTCGCCGGCGAGCAGGTCGGTGCGATCGGCCAGATCGTCGGCCATGGAGGAGAGATCGAACTCGGCGCCCAGATCTTCGGCAGCGCGTTGCGCCGCGCCCTCACCGCTTTGGTATTCCTTGGTCAGGCGCTGCTGAAAGTGTTCGCTGTCGATTTCCTGCAGGTTGAAATCGCCGTCGAAGTAGCGCGCCAGTTCGGTAAAAATATGCAGCTTCAGACCGGGCTTGTGCAGCACATGTCGCGGCTGTTCCGGGTCGATCATAACCCCGTGTTCCGAGGCAAAGCTAAAGGGCAGGCGCGGGCTTTCACCCGCACTTGCGGCCAGCGCTTCGCTGTCCTCTTCGTATTCTGCCGCGACCTCGGCAAAGCCTTCAGGCAGATTGACCGGCTCGGAAATCTCGCTAGTCACGCATGCTCCCCGCCGGTTCACGGTTTTCCTGATATTGATTCTGTACCCGGCGCAGTTGGTCTTCCCACTCGGGCAGCATCGGCAGGTCGCGGGACAGCAGGTTAGCGGTGTCGCGTTGATTCTGCATTTGCTCGCGGATATAGCGGTATTTCTCGGCGGTGGCACCTTCGAGCATGGCGTCGTCGGGAATAACACTGGCGCGGATAAAGACCATCAGGTTGGTCTTGGTGTTGGAGCTGGTTTGGGTTTTAAACAGGTTGCCCAGCACGGGTATGTCGCCGAGGATGGGCACCCGACGTTCGCCGCTTTTTACGTCGTCTTTAATCAGGCCGCCGAGGACAATAATTTCGCCCGAAGTGGCCATGGCCTGAGTGTTGATTTTTCGCTGGTTGGTAATCAGACCCGCCTGACCTGAGCCTGGCAAAACGCTGGAGATCTCCTGGGAGATATCCATCACCATCGTATCACCGTCGTTCACATGCGGGGTGACCTCAAGCAAAATCCCCACGTCTTTGCGCTCAAAGGTATTAAAGGGGTTGCCGGGGTTGCTGCCGCCGCTGCCGATGCCGGAGAAAGAACCGGTGACAAAGGGCACATTTTGACCCACTGAAATCGAGGCGGTGTGGTTGTCAGTGGTGAGAATGCTGGGCGTGGAGAGAATATTGCTGGAGCTGTTTTCTTTTAGCAGCCGCAACAGGCCGAGAAAATCCGTGCGTTCGCCCAAGCGACCAATGCCAAATAGCTGACCGGGAATCGCCGCCAAGTTGCCCGCCAAAGACACCAGCGCCGAGTCACCAGTGCCAAAAGCACCTTCGGCGACAGCGCCCAACCGGCCACCATCCATGCCGTTGGCCGAGCTGCCAAAGCCTATCTCATCGTCGCGATACATCCATTCGACACCCAGCTCGCGTTCGGCGTTATCGTCAATTTCTACAATAATGGCTTCTACCAGCACCTGAGCGCGGCGGATATCCAGGCTCTCCACCAGTCCCAGCATGGACTGCACCACGTCGGGTTCAGCGGTAATCAAAATGGCGTTGGTGTCTTCGTCCGCCTGAACGTTGGCCTTGACGCTATTGCTGCTGGTGCGCTGCTCGGCGGACTGGCTGCCTTCAATATTTTGTAGCACGCCGTTGAGGACTTTGGCCACCTGCTCGGCTTTAGCGTATTTAAGGTAGACCACGCGTACATTGGAGTTGGCCAGTTGCGGGCGATCCAGGCGCTCAATCAGGGCGCGAACGCGCTGGCGCTGCAGGTCGTCACCGTGAATCAGCACCGCATTGGTGCGGGTGTCGGCCACCAGGCTCATGGGGGTGGTGGCGCCGGCCCGCTGGGCGTCAGATTTTTCCAGTTGCCCCAGTACTTGCACCACGGCCTCCGCTGAGGCGAAGCGCAGCTCGACAATATCGGTGGCCACTACGGCCGCTTTGTCGATCTGGGCGATAACATCTTCCAGTCGATCAATATTGGCGCGGGTATCGGTAATAATAATGGCGTTACTGGGGTCGTAGGCAGAAATATGGCCATGCTGGGGCACCATCACCCGCAGAATCGGCAGGAGTTTGGCGGCGCTGATATTTTGTAGCTGTACTACCTGGGTGACATAGTTGTCGGGGCTGACATTGCGCGTGCTTTCATCCGAGCTGGGAATGGCCAATGAGCGGGCGTCGCGATTGGGCACAATGCGCACCACGCCGCCGGATTCCACCGCGGTGAAGCCGTGCACGTCGAGGATGGATAAAAAAAGCGCGTAAAGCTCGCCCCGGTTGACGGCTTTTTCCGAGATGACCTTCACCTGGCCGCGCACCTTGGGGTCAATAATAATGGTCTTTTCGGTGGCTTCGGCAATAAATTTAATCACTTCCTGGATATCTGAATCCTTGAAGTTCACCGTCCAGGTTTGTTCGTTTTCCTGGGCCAGCGCGGGCAGCGCCAACATTAGCACCAAGAGTGCCATTTTGCATTGTTGTAAACAGGCTCTCACAAGTTTCCTCACTTAATTCAGGCCTACATGGACGGTAATAACTTCCCCGTCGCGTTCGATTTGCAGGCTGGCCCCGGTGGCGTCGCCCAACTCACGGTAGACCTCCATCACCCGACTCGGGTTATCCAGGTGGGTGCCATTGACGGCAGTGACCACATCGCCTGAGCGCAGGCCCAGCGCTTCAAAGGTTTCGGCGTTGCGTCCGGGGCGGATGCGGTAGCCGCGTATTTTGCCCCCTTCGCGATGAATATTAAACGCCACTATGTCGGAAAAGTTCTCCCCGAGCTGTCCAATAGTGGTATTGGCTGGGCTGGACACGGGATCTTCCATCGCGCCTGAAGCGTCCCGATCAGCAGTGTTGCTGGCTTCGGTCGACTCGGCGTTGAGCGATTCCGGGTCGCCCTCCCAGCTGCGGCTGGGGGGTAAATCGTTGCTGGAATAGCTCACGCGGGTGCGCGGCGCGGAAGGATTGTCTTTGTAAAGCCAGAGGGATTCGTACTGCCCGCGGTTATCGAGAATTACCCGTAGCGGCAGCACCTTGGCCAGCTTGACACCCTGCAGACCTTCGAGGTCGTCGCCGGGACCATAAATGGCCTGGATCTTGGCATCGGCAATAATGGCACGGGCGCCACTCTCTTCGCTGCTGGCAACCACACCGCGCAGCACCAGTTGCAGCTTGGTGTCCACCGCTTCGTCTTCAATGCCGGGCTGAACTTCGGGCTCAGGGATAATCTGCGCCACCGCTTCGGCATTGCTGGTGCCAAATAAGGTTAGGGTTTTGAGCGCTTCAATATCCACCGTCGCGCGCACCGGTCCGGTCGGATCGGTGCTGATGGCGGCCGCTGACAGGCGCGCCGCCGGTATGTCGGGAGCGGGTATCAGCAGCCAGAAGAGGCGCGCCAGCGAGAGGCAAAGCCAGAGCGCAATCAGCAGGGCCGCCAGTTGTCGCCAGCGCTGAGCGGGGACTTTTTCCCACAGGCGTACGCCACGCTGCCAGGCTTGCTGTAACCGGTCGCCGTGATCCTGTTGTGAGTAACCTTGCATAGAGCTCATCTGATAGTTGGTCGCTGCCGACGGTTAGCGGTGCCAGAATCCAGTCGTGACCTGCCTGCAGCGATGGCCGATTGTACTTTATCAATATGACAAACGCGAAATAGTGGTTGCGTTGTGCCGGTCGCCGCTCGAGCAAGCGCTGTTGTAGTGGGGCGATCATACCTTATGTTGTTGAGCAGACGGGTATTAAGGCGTGTTTTATCGACACTATTTAACATATTAGTGAGGTTTGTTAGGGTTGCCTCGCGTTGTAACCGCTGACGCGCAGGGCGTAGTCGGGCCGTAGAAGAAACCAGAAGCTTGCATTATGATGTTGCCTTTGGCTGTTTCGCCCGTTCAGCCGCCCATCTCAGCCACCTGAGGATTTGATATGAAACTGGCTACTTTGACTGCGTTAGTGCTTCTCGCTCCCTCTGTGTGGGCTCAATCCCTGCTCTGGCAGGGGGATATGGAAACGGGCGATTTGTCCCAGTGGCACTATCTGGCCAACCCCACGGGTATCAGTGTGGTGCAGAGCTGTGTTTACGAGGGTGAGTCCGCCGCGCGTATTGCTATCGATGGCAGTGAGCAGTTTCTCTGGAATGGGCGCCAAGATCTCAACCGCAGCGAGCTCAATTATCGCCCGGCAAATACCGCCGAGGGTGAAGACACTTACTTTGGTTGGAGCTTCTACCTGCCGGAGGTTTTTGCTGATGCTCGTCACGAGTTGGGTTATTGGGAATCAGCCGATAGCTGGCAGCAGCAGATGCGTTTTAATATAGAAGGCGATACGTTCAGCTTTCAGCAATCCAGCGCCGCCGAGAAAATATGGGCGGTACCGGGTTTTGCCAGCGCCGGAGTCTGGCGCGATGTGGCCATGCATATTCACTGGTCCAGCAGTGCCGATACCGGCTTTGTGGAGGTGTGGCTGGATGGTGAGTCTATGGGCAAGGTGAAAATGGCCACCCGCGTCAATGAGACCGACCCCATGTTTACTCAGATCGGTATCCTGCGCGACCAGCGCGAAGAGACCGAAGTGATCTATATCGACAACGCCCGCCAAGGCAAAGACATGGCGGCTGTGTTGGCCGGGTTTGATGCCGGGGCTGAGCGCAGCTGTGAGTAAAGTCGCGTGATAATTTGATGCAGACAGTACAGTAATGTAAGAAATGGAGGATGTATGAAGACATGGCAGCGGCTGATCCGCTCAGGCTTGGTAATAGTGCTGGCACTGCTGGCCTGGTCGGTGCAAGCGGCGCCGACGCATTTAAAAGTGTTGGTGCGCGCCGATGATTCAAAATTTATCGGCTCAGGGGTAGACGGTCTGGATGTGCGCGTGACCCGCGCCGACAATGGTGAATTGTTGGCCGAGGGGGAGATTACTGGCGCCACCGGCGATACCGCCGCACTGATGACTATTGGCCAACTGCGCGGCCAGTCGCCCATCGCGCCAGATGCAGCCTCTTATATGGCGGTGTTTGATCTGGACCGGCCGACGCGTATCAAGGTGAGTGTCTCGGGTCCGAGAGCGCTGCAGCAGAGTCAGCAGGAGATCTCCACTACGCTGTGGATGGTGCCAGGTCAGCACCGGGCCGATCCGGGGCTGGTGATGCACATGCCGGGGCTGATGGTGGATTTGGTGAAGTATGAACCCGCGCCGCATGGTATTGCGCTGACGGCCAATGTCAGCATGATGTGCGGCTGCCCTATTACCACCGATGGCCTGTGGCGCGCTGCTGACTATGATGTGGTGGCCCAGCTTTACGATGGCGATAAGCGCGTCGGTCAAACCCTGTTGGCCTTTACCGGTAATACCGATGAGTTTTCCGGCAGTTTGCTGGCCGCCAACCCTGAAGGGCAGACTCTGGTGGTCTATGCCTACCAAAAAAGTACCGGCAATACCGGTGTTGTCGAGCAGACGCTGAACGGTCTGAGCGACTAGTCCCTCTCCTCGCTTGCTAGCGTGAGCGCTTGACCCTGCCCCTGGGGCAGGGTTTACCTTATGGTCGTATTTAAGCCTACTTAACGGAGGTTTCGGTCGTGTCTGATCAATCCGTGGATTTACAGATTGAAGGTATGCACTGCGCCTCATGCGTGGGACAAGTAGAAAAAGCCCTGGTTGCCGTGCCCGGCGTTCGCAGTGCGAGTGTCAATCTCGCCATGGGTCGCGCTCGGGTTGAAGGCGATGTGATGGATAGCGAAGCGGCACTGCGTAAAGCGGTGGAGCGGGCCGGTTATCAAGCGCAGAGAGTGACGCTGGGAGAATCGTCTGCCACCGAGCAGCAGACCCAGCGCGATGCACAATACCAGAGCCTGCGCCGCCGCTGCCTGTTGGCGGTGGTGCTGGCCACACCGGTTTTTATTCTGGAGATGGGCGGCCATATATTCCCTGCCCTGCACCAGTTTATCGAGTCGATTATTGGCCAGCAGATGTACTGGCTGCTGCAAGGTGTATTGACCACGCTGGTGCTCTTTGGGCCGGGATGGATATTTTTCCGCGCGGGTATTCCCGCTCTGCTGCGCGGAGCGCCGGATATGAACTCGTTAGTGGCACTGGGTACCAGCGCCGCCTGGGGTTATTCGCTGGTGGCCACTTTTGTTCCGCAGCTGCTCCCCGATGGAACGGTCAATGTTTACTACGAGGCGGCGGCCGTGATTGTGACTCTGATTCTGGTGGGTCGCTTGCTGGAGGCGAGGGCGCGCGGTCGCACACATCAGGCCATCGCCCGCTTACTGCAGTTGCAGGCCAGGTCGGCCAGAGTGCTGCGCCAAGGCGAGGAAATGTCGCTGCCGCTGGAAGAGGTGCAGATAGGCGATGAGGTGGTGGTGCGTCCCGGCGAAAAAATCCCCCTCGACGGCGAGCTGCTGCAGGGGCATTCCTATGTGGATGAATCCATGCTTACCGGGGAGCCCATACCGGCAGAAAAGTACCCGGGCGACCGAGTGGTGGGCGGCAGCCTCAACCAAACCGGCAGTTTTCATTTTCGCGTGTCACATCTGGCAGAGAACACCTTACTGGCGCAAATTATTCAGTTGGTGGAGAGCGCTCAGGGAGACAAGTTGCCCATTCAGGCGCGGGTCGACAAGGTGACACTGTGGTTTGTGCCAGGAGTGCTGGCAGCGGCGCTGCTAACGCTGCTGGTGTGGTTAATCTGGGGGCCGGAGCCCGCGCTGGCGTTGGCGGTGGTCAATGCGGTGGCGGTGCTGATTATTGCTTGCCCCTGCGCCATGGGCCTGGCAACGCCTACCTCCATCATGGTGGCCACCGGCCGGGCGGCGCAAATGGGGGTGTTGTTTCGCCACGGCGATGCCCTGCAAACCTTGCAGGAGATTGATGTGGTGGCGGTGGATAAAACCGGCACTCTCACAAAGGGTCAGCCGTCGTTGATAGATGTGGTGCCGCTGGAAGGTTACGACCGGGAGCAGATACTGACGTGGGCCGCCGCTCTGGAAAGTCCTTCAGAGCATCCCATTGCCCAAGCCATTGTGCGGGCCGCCAAAGAGGAACACTTGTCGCCGCCGCAGGCCACAGGTTTTACCTCTTTAACGGGTTACGGTATTCGCGGCCAGATTGACGGCGTGGAGTTCGCCATGGGCGGGCGCAACCTGCTGGCGCAAATGGAGGTGGATAATGTGCTGGCAGAAGCGGCCGAGGTGCTGGCCGAGAGCGGCAAGACACCGATTTATCTGCTGCGCGATAAACAACTGCTGGCTTTGCTGGCGGTGGCTGATCAACTCAAAACCACCACGGCCGCCAGTGTTAGTTATCTGCAACAGCAAGGCTTGCGAGTGGTAATGATGACAGGCGATAACGAAATCACAGCTCGCGCCATCGCCCGCGATTTGCAGATCGATGAAGTGCTGGCAGAGGCTTTGCCAGCAGATAAGGTAGAGGCGTTGACTGCCTTGCAGGCTCAGGGTCACCGGGTGGCCTTTGTCGGTGACGGCATCAATGATGCGCCGGCACTGGCGCAGGCCGAGGTGGGTATTGCCATGGGTACAGGCACGGATATCGCTATCGACAGCGCCGATGTGGTGTTGGTCAAAGGCAGCCTGGAGGGCGCGGTGAATGCGCTCATCGTTTCTCGGGCCACCATGCGCAATATTCAGCAGAACCTCTTCTGGGCCTTCGCCTATAACACGGCGTTGATTCCAGTGGCGGCGGGCGTCCTTTATCCGCTGTGGGGAGTGCTGCTCTCGCCGGTGTTTGCCGCCGGCGCCATGGCCCTGTCGAGCGTGTTTGTGGTGGTGAATGCGCTGCGTTTGCGGGGACTGAGTCGGGTGTCTTTAAGCGCTCAAGCCCAGAGTAGTTAAAAACTCTGGCTGTTCAAGAGAGGTCCGGGGGAAAGTCCGACCCCGGATCGTAGCAGACCGGTGAGCTGGGTTCGTAGCCATCGGCCTGTTCATCCTCCTCGCGCAACGCTGCCAATAATGCCAGACGCAGTGTTGGCAAATGGCTTTTCTCTGCTTCTTCGGCGGCTGTCAGCAAGATTAAAGACCCGCGCCGCACTAAGCGCATCAACAACAGAAGTGTTTCTGGGTCTTGTTGTAGTTCCTCGCGATAACGCTGCTCGAAAGTTGCCGATGAAATCGCGCCGCGCTGCCAGAGGTCGTGCAGCTCCGGGCTGGGAGCAAGGGTTGGATGCCAATCCTCAATGGTCAGTGAGCCGGTTAACGGATCGGCAGGCCAGTGACGATCCGCCAGAACGCGCGAGCCTGCCTCGGCGGTTGGCGCCTTCAGGGGCTCTGGCAAAAGGGATTCCAGCAAAACCTGGTAAGGCGACATGGCATCTAATCGCTTAACGTGTCAGGAGTGGTCGCGGCTATTTCTATCATAGAGGCAATACCGCTGGTGCGCAGTCGGCCGAGCAGCGCTGCCAGCGCCTCCACTTCGGCCGTATCAAAGCGCTTATCGGGGAGCGGCGTCAGGCGTCCTCGCTGAATCATGGTGGCGACAAAGTCTTCGCTGACTTGTAAGTGCCGAGCGGTTTCAGTCAAGCTCAGGGTCTCTTTCACAAACTCTCCGGTGCCGTGGGTCGGTGGTGTACGCTGATGGTGGTGCTTGTGCCATAATAGCGGTTTATCCTTGAGTAATAAAAGTGTGGCAGGCTCATGAGTAAAGGCATTCTCTATACGGTATCAGCACCTTCAGGGGCGGGTAAAACCAGCCTGGTGAATGCCTTGGTGCAGTCCAACCCGGAAGTTTGTGTCTCTGTGTCACACACGACCCGGCCGCGACGCCCAGGGGAGAAGGACGGTTTTAATTATCATTTTATCGCCTGTGAAGAGTTTGAGCGCATGCTCGGTGAAAGTGCATTTCTGGAACATGCCCAGGTGTTTGGTAACAGCTACGGTACCTCGCAGCAGTGGGTAGAGGAAAGGCTGGCGACGGGTATGGATGTGATTCTGGAGATCGACTGGCAGGGAGCTGCGCAGGTGCGTCGTCTGCTGCCCGAGACAGTGAGTCTGTTTATCTTGCCGCCGTCCCTGTCCAGTTTGCGCCAGCGCCTGACCGGACGCGGGCAGGATGATGAGGCGGTGATTGAGTCGCGCATGCGCGAGGCGATCAATGAGATTTCCCATTATGCCGAAGCCGACTATCTGATCGTCAACGACGACTTTACGGTAGCGCTGGCTCAGTTGCAGGCGCTGATCACCAGTCAACATTTACGCCGCGAGGTGCAAAGCGAACGTCATCAGGCGCTGCTGAGTGAACTGCTCTCGGGCTGAAGCAGTTCAGCCTGGGCGAAATGTGTACAATACTGCTCCCGCCCGCTGGCCTTGGGTGTCCAAGTGACGCATAATACACGCCAGCTCGGTAAATTTTGCTCAACCTTAATTAACACGGAATATTTATGGCACGCATTACAGTAGAAGATTGTTTGGACCACGTGGATAACCGCTTTGAGTTGGTAATGGTGAGCAGCAAACGCGCCCGCCAGTTGGCTGTTGGCGGCAAAGAGCCGTATGTGCCCGAAGAAAATGACAAGCCCACGGTTATCGCCCTGCGCGAAATTGAAGAAGGCTTTGTCGACGCCAGTATTTTGCTGGAGCGCGATGAACCCGCCCCGGCGCCCATGCGCAGTGAAGCTGGCTACGACACTGACATGTAATTATCCTGCGGCTGGCGCTGCCGCATTGATCTGGGAGGACCGCTTTGCTCACCATTGAGACATTAAGCCACCGGCTATCGTCTTACTTGGAGCCCTCCCAGGTCGATCAGATCAAACGCGCCTATTACTATGCTGAGCAGGCCCACGATGGCCAGAAACGTCGCTCGGGCGAAGCCTATATCACCCATCCCCTGGCTGTGGCCGATATTCTCACCAGTATGCACATGGATCCGCCGAGTTTGATGGCGGCTATGTTGCACGATGTGATTGAAGACACCGGCATTGCCAAAAAAGCCATCGCTCGTCAGTTTGGTGAAACAGTTGCCGAGCTGGTGGATGGCGTGAGCAAGCTGACGCAAATTGAATTTGAGTCCCACGCCGAAAAGCAGGCGGAAAACTTCCAGAAAATGGCCTTGGCCATGGCCGACGACTTGCGCGTTATTCTGGTAAAGCTGGCCGACCGGCTGCACAATATGCGCACTCTGGGTGCCATGCCTCCCGAGAAAAAACGCCGCATCGCCAAAGAAACCCTGGAGATCTACGCCCCCATTGCCCACCGGCTGGGTATGTATGATTTGCGCCTGGAGTTTGAGGACCGTGGTTTTTATGCCATGTACCCGCTGCGGGCAACGCGTATGCAGGCGGCGTTAAAAACAGCACGGGGCAATCGCAAGGAATTGGTGGAGCAAATCCAGACGGCGATTGAAAAACGTTTGGGGCGCGAAAGTTTGAACGCGCTGGTCATCGGCCGGGAAAAACATCTGTACAGCATTTACCAAAAGATGCGGCAGAAGAAAAAATTCTTTAAAGAGATTATGGATGTCTACGCCTTTCGCATTATTGTGGACAGCGTAGATGCTTGCTATCGCGCGCTGGGGGTGGTGCATAATCTCTATAAACCGGTGGCGGGCGAGTTCAAGGATTATATTGCCATTCCCAAGGCCAATGGCTATCAGTCGCTGCATACGGTGCTGGTGGGAATGCACGGTGTACCGATTGAGGTGCAGATTCGCACCAAAGAAATGGATGAGATGGCCAACACCGGTATTGCCGCGCACTTTTTATATAAGTCCAGCAACGATGAAAGCCTGATAGGCAGTCACAATCGCGCGCGTAAATGGGTGCAGGGTCTGCTGGAAATGCAGCAACGCGCCGGGGATTCGCTGGAGTTTATCGAAAACGTCAAAATTGATCTGTTCCCCGACGAAGTTTATGTCTTTACTCCCAAGGGCAAAATTGTCGAGCTGCCCCATGGCGCAACAGCGGTAGACTTTGCCTATGCGGTGCATACGGATATTGGTAATTCCTGTGCCGCCTGTCGGATTAACGGCCGCTTGGCGCCGCTGTCGCAGCCGCTGCAAAGTGGACAAAAAATCACCATTATTACCGCGCCGGGCGCCCAGCCCAATCCCAACTGGCTCAACTTTACCGTCTCCGGCAAAGCGCGCAGCGCCATTCGTCACTTCCTGAAAAACCAGCGGCACCACCATTCGATTGCCTTGGGTAAACGTATGTTGGCCCGAGCGCTGGCGGATATTGATCTGGATTTGGAGCAGTTGAGCGAAGAGCACACTCAGGCGCTGCTAGAGGCGACGCAAATGGCGTCGCTGGAAGATATTTATGAAGATATTGGCCTCGGTAATCGTATCGCCTATGGCGTGGCCAAGTTACTGCGGCCCGATGCCGAGAACAAATCCACGGGCGGCAGTATTTACTCACCTTTGACCATCGACTCGGCAGACGGTGTGTTAATTACCTTTGCCCGCTGTTGTCGCCCTATTCCCGGCGACCCCATTGTCGGGCATATCAGCTCCGGTAAAGGGCTGGTGGTGCATCAGGAAACCTGTCATAACATTGCCGAGTGGCGCAACAATCCGGAAAAAATCAGCCACGTCAATTGGGCGCCCAATGTCAGCGGCGAATTCCTGGTGGATGTGCGGGTGGAAGTGGAGTCCGAGCGCGGTATTATCGCCACCCTGGCCACGCGCGTAACTGAGCAAGGCGGCAGTATTGAGCATATCCATGTGCATGAGCGCGACGCTCACAACAGCGTGATTCACCTGTGTATCGGGGTACAAAACCGCATTCATCTGGCCAATATTATGCGCCGCTTGCGCAATCTGAGTTTTGTTATCCGCATTCAGCGCGCTAAAAACTGATTCTTTTGCAAGTGTCTGAAGTCCCCAGTTTTTGCAAACCCCAAACACCTGGAGTCCGAACCTCAGGCGCGCTGGCGGGCATGCTCCTGCAGTAACGCTTCTGCCTCGGGCGAAAGAGCCCGGCGTCCCACAATAACTTCTACCTGATAGCGTTTGCCAGCCTGCAAGCGGCGAATGATTCCGTCGTCCTCCAGCGGCTCGCCGTCGACGGTAATATGCGTGCCGGTGACATGGTTTTCGCGCTCCAGTGTCAGGTAAATCGTGGCGCCCCGGAATTGACGTACTATCTTGGCTCCCTGCCAATCAGCGGGCAGTTGCGGCTTGAGCTGTAAGCCCTCGCGGGTGCCCTGCAAACCGAAAAGACCTTCAATAATGCTGCGATATAACCAAGCGGCAGCGCAACTACTTGAGGTGGTGCAGGTGCGACCCGTGCGCAGGGGGAAGTTTTCCCAAGCGCCAAAACGCCAGGCTGGCAACTCAATGGGCCACTGCTGAGCGCTGGTCGTTTCCCCTTCCGCCCCCGGCACCAGAGAACGCAGTATCTGGTAAGCACGCTCGGTTTCCCCTGTCTGATAAAGACTGTAGGCATAACAGGCGGCGTTGAGGCTGTGCAAGGAGCCATTATCTTCGGTGCCAGGATGCCAGAGACTGTGGGCGCCGGCCATCTCGCAGGGCCGATGGTAAGGCGGCGCCAGGTTCATTACCCCGTGGGGTGTCTGCAGGTGTTGTTCCACTGCGGCAATAAGTTTATTGCGCTGTAGCTCGTTGCCCGTGTCGGCCAGCAGAGCCCAACTCTGCGGTTCGAGATAGATGCGTCCTTCGGTTTCGCGCTGGCCGCCGAGGCTAAGGCCGTTGTGCGCCAGGCCACGCAGGTACCAACTGCCGTCCCAGAGATGGCGATT
>Ga0079223_10001522_pt1 | contig 13825 bp, 15 predicted proteins | sample Stecom2011_FD_75072 | JGI IMG/M metagenome (GOLD analysis project Ga0079223, IMG submission 75072) | Agricultural soil microbial communities from Utah to study Nitrogen management - Steer compost 2011 | ecosystem: Environmental > Terrestrial > Soil > Agricultural land | place: USA: Utah... | reverse complement strand
TGCCGCGCCCGCTTCGGCCCGCGCGCCATCGAACAGAGCATCATTTCACACACCGAAACGCTCAGCGACCTGCTCGAGCTGCTGGTGCTGCAGCAGGAAACCGGTCTGTTGCGCCCCGACGCCCCGCGCCAGCCGGCGCGTGCGAGCTCATCGGGCCGTGCACCCAGTGCCGCGCAGCGCAGCGCCGAACGCGAAGCCCGGCTGGCAGCCGGCCTGATGGTGGTGCCGCTGTTCGAAACCATTCCCGACCTCGAACGGGCACCCGAGATCATGGCCGCCTGGCTCGACCTGCCCGAGGTGCGCCGGCGTGTGCGCCACGCTCAGAATGGCATTCAGGAAGTCATGCTCGGCTATTCCGACAGCAACAAAGACGGCGGCTATCTCACCTCGAACTGGTCGCTGTACTGCGCCGAACGCGAGCTGGTGAAGGTGTTCGAGAAGCGCCGCGTGCGGCTGCGGCTGTTCCACGGCCGGGGCGGCTCGGTGGCGCGTGGCGGCGGCCCCAGCTTCGAGGCGATCGTGGCACAGCCGCCGGGTACCGTGAACGGCCAGATTCGCCTCACCGAGCAGGGCGAGGTGATCCAGGGCAAGTACAAAGACGCCGGGGTCGGGCGCTGGCACCTCGAGAACATCGTCGCGGCCACGCTGGAAGCCAGCCTGACGCCGCCGGCCGAAGCCGCGCGCATCGAAAACGAGCGCATGCGCAAGTATTTTTCGGCGATGAGCTGGATGTCGGAACAGGCGCAGACGGCCTATCGCGACCTCGTGTACGGCACCAGGGGCTTCACCGACTACTTCTTTGCCGCCACTCCCATCCGCGAGATCGCCGGCCTGAACATCGGCTCGCGCCCGGCCGCGCGCCGCTCGACCCAGCGCATCGAAGACCTGCGCGCCATTCCCTGGGGCTTTTCCTGGGCGCAATGCCGCCTGATGCTCACCGGCTGGTACGGCGTGGGCACGGCGCTGGAACGCTATGTGGAAGAAGGCTGCGAAGGCGCACCCGATACGCCCGAAGCCCGGGTTGCCCAGTTGCAGGAAATGGTGCGCGAATGGCCCTTCTTCCGCACGCTGGTGTCGAATATGGAACAGGTGCTGGCCAAGACCGACCTCACCATCGGCCGCCGCTATGCCGGCCTGGTGTCCAACCGGCGCCTGCGAGAACACGTTTTCTCACGCATCGAGGACGAATTTCAGCGTACGCTGTCGATGTTCCGCCGGGTGTGCGGGCACGACCTGCTGGCGAATGACCCACAGCTGGCGGCCGCACTGCTCGAACGCTTCGCCTACATCGACCCGCTCAACCATCTGCAGGTCGAACTGCTGCGGCGCCACCGCAAGGGCGTGGCGGGCGACACCACCGGCAACGATGCCGAAAGCCGCAGCCAGCGCGCCATCCACATGACCATCAACGGCATTGCCGCCGGCCTGCGCAACTCGGGATAGCAATGAAAACACCAGACCCGCTCGACCCCGCAAACGACCTCACCACAATCAAAGTCGTTGGCCTCAGCTCGCTGCGCGACACGCTCACGCATCGTTCGCATTCACGCGACTTTGCGTTCGCGCGCAGCGACTACCTGCGCAGCCGTGTCATGGTGGTATGCGCGGTGTTCCTCGCGCTGCTGCCATTCTGGACACTGCTCGACTGGGCCATGCTTCCACAGGCCAGCCTTCCCTATACGATGTGGGGACGGGTTGTCATGGCGGGGCTGCTGGTACTGGTGTTCCTGCTGGCGCGCTACAGCAAGGCGCGCCTGCAATGGGCCCGCCTGTCGGCCGGCCTGGTGCTGGCCACACCGGCTGCGTTCTATGCCCTGGTGCTGTACACGCTGCCTCCCGGCGAGACCTCGCTGATCGGCTACAGCTTCATCCCGTACATGCTCGTCACCATGCTGGCCATTTTTCCGTTCACGCTGCTCGAATCGGCCGTGCTGGGGCTCGTGCTTATCGGGCTTGAAGCCTACGCGCTGCACGTCAGCGGCGTGCTCATGTCGGCCACCGGCCTGCAGGCCGTGTGGCTGCTGGCGGCGCTGCTGGTCATCGCAATCACCGCCAATTACTTTCAGCTGGGCCTCATGCTGCGGCTCTACCGCGAAGCCACCCATGATCCGCTCACGGGCCTGCTGAACCGCGGCGCGCTCATGCGGGCGGTCGAACAGCTCATGCTGCAGGAACCCGCGCCGCCGCTTGCGCTGCTGATGATGGATCTCGACCACTTCAAGCGCCTGAACGACGGTCACGGCCACGCCTTTGGCGACGACGTGCTGCGCGACTTTGCGGGCCTGCTGCGCCGCAGGCTGGGGCGTGGCGACCTGGCGGCCCGATATGGCGGAGAAGAATTCGTGGCGGTACTCACCGGCCTCGACAAAGAAGCGGCGATGGCCGTGGCCGAAGACATCCGCCGGCAAACCGAAGAGTCCGAACTCGTTGATTACGAAGGCCAGCCGGTCCGCTATACGGTCAGTATCGGGGTCGCCACGGTGCAGCCGGGCGAAGCCTTTCACAATGCCGTGGTCAGAGCCGACAACCGCCTCTACGAAGCAAAGAAAACGTCCCGCAACTGTGTCGTCGGCGTATAGAGACCGGCATCGATGTTACTATTGTTAACATCAAGAATCAGAACGACACACCGTTGTTTTGATTCAACCATGCGCCCCGGGGCGCAACACCTCGGGGCGTGCTTATACAGCTACGCGGAGGTCAACCATGTCTCTTCCCGCCACCATGAAAGCCATTGTCTACGGCGGCCCCGGCAAACGCAGTTTCAACGACGTACCCGTTCCCCGGATTCAGAAAACCACCGATGCGATCGTGCGCATCACCCGCACCACCATCTGCGGCACCGACCTGCACATCCTCAAGGGCGACGTACCCGCGGTGCAGCCCGGGCGCATTCTGGGCCATGAAGGCGTCGGCATCATCGAGGAAGTGGGCGAAGGCGTCAGCAACTTCAAGAAGGGCGACCGGGTGCTGATCTCGTGCGTCACGTCCTGCGGCAAGTGCGAATACTGCAAGAAGCAGGTGTACGCGCACTGCGAAGACGGCGGCTGGATCCTCGGCCACCTGATCGACGGCACCCAGGCCGAATACGTGCGCATTCCCCATGCCGACAACAGCCTGTACCCTGTGCCCGAAGGTGCCGATGAAGAAGCGCTGGTCATGCTCAGCGACATTCTGCCCACCGGCCACGAAATCGGCGTCCTGTATGGCGCCGTCAAGCCCGGTGATACCGTGGCGATCGTTGGGGCCGGCCCCGTGGGCATGGGCGTGCTGCTCACCGCCCAGTTCTATTCCCCGGCCAACCTCGTCGTCATCGACGTCGACGACGCCCGCCTCGAAATGGCCCGCAAATTCGGCGCGACACACACCATCAACAGCACTCGCCAGGATCCGGTCAAGGAACTGATGGCCATGACCAAGGACGGCGTGGACGTGGCGGTGGAATGCGTGGGCATTCCTGCAACCTTCGACGTATGCCAGAAGGTGCTGCGCCCGGGTGGTCACCTGGCCAACGTCGGCGTGCATGGCAGCAGTGTCGATCTCGAACTGCAAAACCTGTGGATCCGCAACGTCACCATCACCACCGGCCTGGTCAACACCAACACCACGCCCATGCTGCTGAAAACGGTGGAATCGGGCAAGCTGCGCCCCGAACAGCTGATCACGCACCGCTATGCCTTCAGCGAGTTCCCCCAGGCATACGAAGTCTTCAGCAATGCGGCCGACTCCAAGGCCATGAAGGTGATCATCACCAACGAATGACCGCTGCCCGGCGGCGGTTTCCGCCGCCATTCGCCGCGTGCAGTATCATTGACGGATTGCCCGCCTTCGCAGCGGGCAATCCGTTTTTTTGCCACCCCATTGTGTTTCATGCCTGCACGACCCACCTCCGCCGGTTCATCTGGCACGCTGTCCGTTACCGCGCTGACCGCGCCCGTCGCCATGGGCTATATCCCCCTTGGCATGGTGTTCGGCTTCCTGTTCGTACAGGCCGGGGGCGACTGGTTCATGGCGGTACTCACCAGCCTGGTGGTCTACGCCGGTGCCGCACAGTACATGATGGTGCCGATGGTGGCGGCCGGCATGCCGGTGGGCACCATCGCGCTGGCCACGCTGCTTGTGAACCTGCGCCACATTTTCTACGGCCTTTCCCTGCTCGACACCTTCCCGCGCTCGCCGCTGCTGCGCTGGTACACCGCCTTTGCCCTCACCGACGAGACGTACTCGGTGCTGACCACGCTGCCACGCGATACACCGCCGCGCCGTCTGGCGCTGCTGGCCCTGCTGAACCAGTGCTGGTGGCTGCTGGGCACCCTGCTGGGGGCGGTCATCGGTACGCAGGCGCGCATACCGCTCGAGGGCCTCGACTTCGTTTTATGCGCGCTGTTCGCCGTGCTGACGGTTGAACAGTGGCGGGCCCGCAGCAGCCCGCTGCCGCTCTGGACGGCGGTCGTCGCCTACGCCGTGGGCTCGGTGGTGATACCGGCGCATGCGCTCGTGGTGGCGATCCTGCTCAGCATCATCGTTGGCGCGGCGTCATACCGCAAGGGCAGGCTCTGAAATGAACTACGCATACCTTCTCGCCGTCATCTTCGCCATGGGGGCCGTAACCTTTGCCCTGCGCGCCCTGCCGTTCCTCAGCGCACACTGGCTGCGCCGCTCGCCGGTCGTGCAGCACCTGGGCCGTTTTCTGCCGCTGGCGATCATGGCGCTGCTGCTGGTGCATTCGGCCAGCGGGGCCGCCCGCGAACACGCAACCGGCCTGTGGCCCGAACTGCTTGCGATCACGCTGACGTGTCTGCTGCAATGGCGCAGTCGCAATCCCCTGCTGAGTATCGTGATCGGCACGGCCGTATACGTGCTGCTGCGCAACTGGCGCTGAGCGCGTGCGGCGATTGCGCAGCCAGCCCGGGGGCCCGGCTGTGGGACAGCCACGGCGGCCCCGGCATCACGCCGCCCGCGGCAGCGGCGGAGGCGGAACCGGCGCTCCCCCCATCCGCAGTAGCGGGTCTTGCCGGAAATAGTGCACGAGCAGCGCATACCAGTCGGGGCAGGCACCTGCCAGCGTCGCCGGATTCACGAAGAACGCCTCTGCGCTCACCGCAAAGAACTCGGCGGGATCGGTTGCCGCATACGGGTCGAGCGGCAGCGTCTTGTACCAGGGGTCGGCGTCGTCTGACTCGGGGTCGACGTGCGGCGGAATGGCTGCCTCGACACGCTCGAGCGCGTCGCAGAAGTCGTCGTACGTGGCATCGAGCACCCGCCGCCACATGCGCGGCGTGAGCTGCGGCGCGTGGCGACCGAGCCAGGGCATGCCGTCGGCATCGCCGTGGTACAGGTCGAGCTTGTGGGCGAATTCGTGTATGACGACATTCACCTCGGGGTTGACTTCGGGGCCGCAGTCTTCCCACGAGAGGATCACCGGCCCGCCTTCCCAGGCTTCGCCGGCGGCTTCCTGCACGTATTCGTGCACCACACCGCTTTCGTCGACCTCGGTACGCGGAATGAGAAAGCCCCCCGGGTAGACGATGATTTCGGTCCAGCCCTCGTACAGCGCCGGCTCGAGATTCAGTATGGGCAGCGCCGCCTGAATCGCGATCGACAGCCGCATCGCGTCGGTGACCTCAAGGCCGTGCGCACCACTGAACCCCTTGCTGGCCAGCAGCCAGGCCACGCGCTCTCGCAGGGCTTGTTCTTCCTGTGCACTCAGGCCGGCCAGAAAACGGTGCTGCGCAACCGCGGCAGCCCATTGCTGCGAGTCGATCGCCGCCAGCTCGCGCTCGACGCGCGAGCGGCGTGCGCCCTTGCCCAACAACCATCGAAACATTGCTACTTCAACCCCGGGTGCCCGTTCATGAGTGAATCAGATGGGGCAGGCAACGGATGCCAGTGCCGCCAGCGGCCCGGCCTCGCGTATGGCTTCGATCTGCTGCTGATCACGCACGTACAGAACGCCGCCGAAGGACAGCGCGTTCAGTGACACGTCGGCGAAGTGTTCGCGGCTGCGAGGCACCACAAGCATCCAGCCCTCTTCGACCAGCATATTGGAAGGTGGCAGATTGCCCTGCTCGTCGGGGCTCAGCTGCAGCGTTTCCAGCGCCCGCTGATAACCCTGCAGCATGCTGCGCGCAGAAACTTCTTCATCGACCCCCTTGCCGGCCTGCACGCGCACGAAGCAGTGGCGCAACGGAAGCTGCAGGTGGATGAACACGGTGTGCTCACGCACGTCGGGGTCGAGCACCGGCCGGAACATGCGCAGGCTCGCATTGCCCGGCGCAGAAGGCAGCCATTGCACATGCTTGTGGCGCTGACTGGCCCCGGCAGGTGCCCCGCCATTGTGAAAGCCGAGCCCCCCGGAGGCGGAAAGCAGATGCGCCAGCGCACGGAAATCTTCGAGTTCCAGGGGTGTGGTCTGTTCGGCGAATTCCGTGCGCGCAAGCACCAGGTGACGCTCGCACACGGGATACTTGTTCAGGATGGCGACATGCTGATCCCCCACCGGGCCGACCGTGAGCGCGGGGTCGGGTGGCAAGAAGGGGTTGAAGTTGGGGTCTCGGGGGCCGCCCGGCAATTCCTGTTTTTTGGCAAGCGCCTTGACGTGACGCACGATGAACGCGAGTCCGCCGCTTTCAAGGGTGACCTCCTCGGCTTCAACAGGCAGCAACGCGCCGGCCGAAATCGCTTCGGCACTGCGTGCATCGACCGCCTGCATGAACGGTGTCGTCATGGGTTGTCCTCCTGAATTCGAATGCCTTGGGTAAGAACATGAACCTACTGTACCGATCTTGGCCGCGCCGGGAAAGAGCCCGGCCACCGCCGCAGGCACCGTTTTTGCTGAGGGTTTTTCACCCTTGCAAATGGAGAAATCAAATGAAAAAGCATCTTTTGTTGCCGCTCATTCTGGCGATGGCCGCCTTTACGGCAGGCTGCAACACCATGCATGGCATGGGCGAGGATATTGAGCGCGGCGGCGAAAAAATCCAGCAAGAGGCCCGCTGATCCGGCGGTGGTCTGCCATAGCAGTGCGGCACCGCGCCCACTGCGCACGCCTGCCAAGCGGGCGCGCGTGGTGGGCCGTTTGCCTTCAGGCATGAAAATTCCGGCCTTCTAGCTTAGCGCCCAGATGGCCCCCCCCACCAGCACGACGGCCACCGTCGCCCAGCCGATGCGATCAACGTAACGACGCAGCAAGGCTTCCATACGCTCTCCGCCCCAGGCGAGCAGCGCCGCCACCAGAAAAAAGCGTAAGCCCCGCCCGATGAGCGACCCCATCATGAAGGGCAGCAAGCTCATTGACAGGGCGCCTGCAGCGATGGTGAAGACCTTGTAGGGAATGGGCGAAAAACCCGCCACGAAAATCGCCCAGAACCCGTACTGGCCAAACCACTGCACGGCAGTTGAATAGGCCGGCCAATATGCGGTTTCTTTCAGCCACGGCATGACTGCGTCGATGGCGAAGTAGCCAATGAGATAGCCGAAGAAACCGCCAATGACCGAGGCCAGTGTGGTCAGCAGGGCAAACCACCATGCCCGACGCGGATTCGCCAGACACATGGGTGCCAGCATGACGTCGGGCGGCACGGGAAAGAAGACCGATTCGAAAAAGCTCAGCGTGGCCAGATACCACGGCGCCTTCGGGTGGCGGGCCCAATGCATGGCGCGGGCATACAACGGCGAAAAGATTTTCATGGTGTTGAAAAAATTGCTGCAATGCAGCGCAACGGCGCGAACCGTTCATCCCCTCGTGCTATAACGCCCTGTTGGCGGACTGCGGCAGGTCGCCGCTCAGGAGAAACAAGTGAGTGTACACGCAGAAACCCGACGCATCAGCGTTCCCGAACTGACAGCTTACAAAGGGCAAAAAAAAATTGCGGCCCTCACCGCATACAGCGCCCCGATTGCACGGCTGCTTGACCCACACCTGGACATGATTCTGGTGGGTGACTCCACCGCAATGGTGGGCTACGGCATGCCCGATACGCTTGCAATCACCCCGGCCATGATGACGGCGCACGCCAAGGCAGTGGTCGATTCCACGCGTCGGGTGTGCGTGGTGGTCGACATGCCTTTCGGAAGCTATCAGGAATCGCCGGAGCGCGCCTTCCGGCAGGCGGCCGGGATGATGGCCGGCAGCGGGGTGCAGGCCGTAAAAATCGAAGGTACGGCAACCCTGGCACCGACCACCCGCTTCATGGTCGAACGCGGCATTCCGGTGCTGGCCCACGTGGGCCTGATGCCCCAGTACATGAACGTGATGGGCGGCTTCAAGGCGCAGGGCTTCAACGAAGAGGTGGCGGAACGCATCGTGCAGGATGCCATCGCACACCAGGACGCCGGCGCTTTCGCCGTGGTGCTGGAAGGCATTACCGAGGCGCTGGGCCGGCGCATTACGGAAACGCTGAGCATCCCCACGATCGGAATCGGCGCCTCACCGGCCTGCGACGGGCAAATTCTGGTGACGGAAGATATCCTGGGCCTGAGCGGCCCGCGCATTCCGAAGTTCGCCAAGCAGTACGCCGACATCGGCGCAGCGATCAGCAACGCGGTGGCGCAATACGCGAGCGAGGTACGGGAAGGCAGCTTCCCGGGCCTGGAACACTGCTTCGGCGTGAAGAAGGGCTGAAATACTGCACGATCATTTGCGCCGCTCGGCAATGCGCACGATGACGTAGGCGATCAGGGCAAACAGAAACACCACAAGATACATCCAGGCCATGCTCTGCAGGCACTCGATGACGGTGCGATAAATCTCGAGCGTCCAGCGCTCGGCGGTGAGCTCAAGGGGAACGGCCTCGCCCTCGGGCAACCGTTCGGGCTGTATGTAGCGCTCGAGCGAATAAATGCGCACGCCGCCCGATATGCCGACGACAAGGGCGGCAAAGGTGATGTACCGGTGCCAGGCCATGCTGATGCTGTCGTCGATGATGCGGTTCAGAATGCCGCGCACGGGGCGGCTGAAGGCCTTGACGACGCAGAGCGAAACGACCAGTGCCACGGCGAAAGTGGCCAGGAGCAGCGAAAAGAACATGGATGAGGCTCCGGCGGGAGAAACAGCAAACTTTACAGCAGGTCGGTCACTACGTCTTCACTATTGGGCTCCACACCCCGCTGCCATGAGGCCGCGCCGGAAGGGTGAGCCCGCCCCCCCACCCGGCGCTGCCCTCTAGAACTCCACCTAAACCCGCCAATACCGCAAAAACCGCCCCTTGTACGGCCCCCCAGGCTCCCCGGCCTGCGTAACCACCCGCTCCTCTTCCACCAACTGGAACCCATACCCTGCCATACACCGATTGAACGCCGGCCGATGCCCGCGATCCGGATCCATGATCCACACTTCCGCCTCCTCGGCCGCATGATCATCGATGAAATCCGCCAGCAGCATCGGCGCATCGCGGTCGTAAAGCAGATCGCTGCCCACGATCAGATCGTATCGGGCCGAAAGCAGCTCCGCCCCCGTATCGCCGATGCAGGGCTCGAACTCCAGCCCCCATTGCCCGTGCCGGTACTTCACCGGCGACACATCGTTCAGCCGGGCATTCGCCTCGAGGAACACCCGCGACAACGGATGCCGGTCGCTTGCCGTAATGCGCGCCCCGCGCCGACGGCCGGTAAGCGTCGGCAGCGCCAGCCCGCAGCCGATTTCCAGAATGCGCTCATCGGGGCATACCGGCCGCTGCGCCAGACGCCCCGCCATATGGATGCTTGAAGGCCACAGCAGCCCGAACAACGGCCAGGATGCGGAACAGATGCCGAGGCGCTCAGCGGCCCCGTTGGGGTCACAATACTGCTGACGATCACGCAACGAACGGATCAGAAGCTCTTCACCGCCAGGAATCGTCACGCGTTGCATACGTGTTTCACAACCCAGGCTGTCGATAATAGGCACTACGCAAAAATCCTTAAAAAACAATAACTTCCCGAGTATGACCCATATTTCGGGGAAAGGCCAATCAGCGCCCTGCAACCCGGCAGCGTCGCCCCTCGATACGCTGTGCTGCCTCATGCCCCCGACTTTCCCTCCATACGCTGTGCTTCGCCACACGCCCCGCCGTTCTCCCGCCATTCACGAGCAATTACCGCAACGCTTATAACCAACAGGCATATGCAAACAGAAAATATGTCGTCGCCCAACACTAAACAGATTGTTAATGTCTCAACTTTTAAAGTTGACACAGGCATTCCGCATGAACAGGCAGAACCACAAACCGCTCTCCAACTGGCTTTCGGGCATACGGCGCCTTGCTGTCGGCGCCAGCCTTGCCCTTGCAGGTACCGCAGCACTGGCCGCCTCGTGGCCCGAGCGCCCCGTCACCATCGTGATGGGCTTTCCCGCCGGTTCGGGCGTTGACGTCATCGCCCGCGGCATCCAGGGGCCGCTCGAGAAGGAGTTCGGCGTGCCCGTCATCATCGACTACCGCTCCGGTGCAGGCGGCAACCTGGCCTCGTCGCACGTCGCGCGCGCCAACCCGGACGGTTACACCCTGCTCCTGGGCACCGCGGCCACGCATGGCATCAACCCGGCCGTTTACAAGGAACTGCCCTTCGACGTCGAAGAAGACTTCACCCCCATCGCACCGCTCGTCGACGTCTCGAACGTGCTCACCATCAACCCCAACGTCATCGACGTCAACACGGTTGAAGAATTCATTGCCGAAGTAAAGGCCAACCCCGACAAGTACTATTTCGCGTCCACCGGCGTGGGCACCGGTACCCAGCTTGCGTTCGAGGAATTCAACGCGCGCGCCGGCCTCAAGATGGTTCATGTTCCCTACAAGGGTGGCCCCGAGGCACTGCAGTCGGTCGTCAAGGGCGAAACCTGCTGCATCTTCAACCAGGTACAGACCGTACTCGGCCAGTACAAGGCCGGCACCGTGCGGCTGCTGGGCGTGTCCACCGCCAAGCGCGTCGATGTCGTGAAGGACATTCCCACCATTTCCGAAAAGGCCATTCCGGGCTTCGACAGCTATATCTGGTTCGGCCTGTTCGGACCGAAGGGCATGGATCCCGAACTCACCCGGCGCATCAACGACGCCGTGACCAAGGCCCTGAAGGAGCCGGCCGTGGCCGAACGCTTCGTTTCCACCGGCAACACCATTCGCCTGAGCACGCCTGAAGAGTTCAAGCAGATCGTGCACGAGAACCGCAAAAAATGGGCGGAAGTCGTCAAGGCCGCCGGACTCACACCACAGTAACGCTTCGCCCTTGCTTGGCCGCCTGAGGTTGCCAAGCTAGAATGTCCGGCGTGTATGCAGACCCATTCCCATAACGCATAACAAGGCACGCCGCAGTGCGGCGTGCACGGGCTGCACGGTGGAAGACAAGGCTGGACATGATTCGATTCAGGCCACAATGGCCCTTGCGCTGCGCCGGCAAACCCGGCGCACCACGCACCCGGCGGTTCGGCACCGCCCTGCTGTTTCTGGCGAGCTGCATGCCCTGGGCCGTGCAGGCCCATACTTCAGAAGAAGTCGTACCCGGCACCATGGCCGCGCGGGTCGCGGCCTGCACCCATTGCCACGGTGCTGACGGGCAGGCCGGCCCTGACGGCTTCTACCCGCGCATCGCCGGCAAACCGGCGGGCTATCTGTACGCACAGCTGCTCCACTTTCGCGACGGTACCCGCAACTATGAGCCCATGCGCTACCTGCTGCAGGGCCTCGGCAACCAATACCTGTTCGACATCGCGCAATACTTTGCCGACCTGCGGCTGCCCCATGCGCCGCCGGCGCGCACCACCGCGCCCCAGGCACTGCTCGAACAGGGCCGCAGCCTTGCCATCAACGGCGACACCGCGCGCGGCGTACCGGCCTGTGCCGCCTGCCACGGCAACGCCTTCACCGGCATGCAACCGCACATTCCCGGGCTGCTGGGCCTTTCGCGTGATTACCTGGCCGCCCAGCTGGGCGCCTGGCGCACGGGCCTGCGCAAGGCCACCGCGCCCGACTGCATGGCGAAAGTCGTCGAGCAGCTCACGCCCCACGATATAGCGGCGGTCAGTGCCTGGCTCGCCGCCCAGCCGGTGCCCGAACCCTATGTGGCCGCACCCGCCAATTCATTCTCATTGCCCATCGAATGCGGCGTCACGCCGCTTCCGGGCACCAGGCAGCCATGAAGCATCCGTTCCGTTTTCGCAGTCTGAGTCGCGCAATGCGGCGGGCCGTACCGATCGCCTGCGCGACGCTCGCCGCCGTGGTGTCCGCCACGTCTGCCGCAGCGCCCGATTCACCCCGGGCCGATGACCAGATCGAGACCGGCCGCTACCTTGCCATCGCCGCGAACTGCGCAGGCTGCCACACAGCCAGGCCGAATGCGCCCTATGCCGGCGGCACCGCCCTGCCCACCGGTTTCGGCACCTTCTATGGCCCCAACATCACGCCCTCCAGGGAGCACGGCATCGGCACCTGGAGCGCCGACGATTTCTGGCAGGCCATGCATCTGGGCAAGGCGCCCGACGGCTCGCCGTTATACCCCGCCTTCCCTTACCCGCAGTACACGGCCATGTCGCGTGCCGACAGTGACGCCCTCTATGCCTACCTCATGTCATTGCCGGCCATCGATACCCCCAACCGGCCACACGAGCTGCGCTTTCCGTACGACCAGCGCTGGCTGCTGAGCGCCTGGCGCGCGCTGTATTTCAAGCCGGGGCAGGCCACGCCCGTGACGACCGACGATGCCGACGTGCAGCGCGGCCACTACCTGGTCGAGGTGGCGGGCCACTGCACCGCGTGTCATACGCCGCGCAACCGCTGGGGCGCAACCGACCTCGCCCGCAGCCTGCAGGGGGCCGTCATGCCCGATTCGAAATGGTATGCCACGCCCCTTTCCGGCGACGCGGCGGGGCTGGCAGACTGGTCGGAAGACGACATCGTGCAAGTGCTGCGCACCGGCTTCTCGCGACACGGCACGGCTGCCGGCCCGATGGGGGAGGTGGTATCGCACAGCACCCAGTATCTGCACGACACCGACCTGCGCGCCATGGCGCGCTACCTCAAGACGCTTCCTGCCGCCACGCCCGCGAAACCGCCTCGTGCCGCACCCGACGACGCCGCCATGGTTACCGGCGCGCGGCTGTACGAACAGCATTGCGCGAGCTGCCATGGCGCCGAAGGGGAAGGCGCACCGCCCCACTGGCCGGCGCTCGCCGGCAATGCCTCGGTGAAGGCTCCGCTTGCCAACAACGTCGTGCTGTCGATTCTGAAAGGCGGGTACTCGCCCACCACCGCGCACACGCCCCAGCCGCACGGCATGCCGCCTTTTCACGCACTGAGCGACAGCGACGTGGCGGCACTGGCAACCTTCGTGCGCAACAGCTGGGGCAACGCGGCCGGGCCGGTCAACCCGCACCAGGTCACCCCCCTGCGCTAGGTTATTCAGAGCCTGCCTGGCTCAGGCCCACGCGTGCGGCCCGCACGATGCTGTCGGCATCGACCATGAAGAAGCGGCGCAAAGCGGCGCGCGTATCGCTGCGACCGAAGCCGTCCGTACCCAGGGTCAGATAACGCCGCCCGGCAGGAATGAAGGCACGCACGCTCTCGGGCACGGCCTTCACGTAATCTGTGGCCGCAATGACGGGGCCCGACGAGCGCGCCAGCTGCGTCGTAATGAACGGCACATGCGCCTCGGCACCTTCGAGCTCGGCGCGCTCGGCTGCCTGACCGTCGCGCGCAAGCTCGCTCCAGCTCGTCACACTGAATACTTCCGCGCGAATGCCCTCTTCGGCGAGCTGGCGGGCGGCCTTCACCACTTCGGTAAGAATGGCGCCCGACCCCAGCAGGGTCACTTCGGGCGCGCCTGCGGCCGGCACGGCAACGCCCTCCTTCCAGCC
>Ga0079223_10001521_pt1 | contig 13828 bp, 12 predicted proteins | sample Stecom2011_FD_75072 | JGI IMG/M metagenome (GOLD analysis project Ga0079223, IMG submission 75072) | Agricultural soil microbial communities from Utah to study Nitrogen management - Steer compost 2011 | ecosystem: Environmental > Terrestrial > Soil > Agricultural land | place: USA: Utah... | reverse complement strand
TCAGGGAAACAAGACGGCGACCCTGACCGACAATGAGACCGGTCGGAGCTGGGAGTTTCCAGTTATGGAGGGCTCAGTCGGACCAAGGGTAATCGACATCAGCGCCCTCTACGGTGAAACCGGCATGTTCACCTATGATCCGGGTTTCACCTCCACAGCCTCCTGCGATTCGGCGATCACCTATATCGACGGCGCAGAAGGGCTCTTGATGCACCGCGGATACCGCATCGAGGATCTGGCAGAGCATTCGGACTTCATGGAAGTCTGCTACCTGCTGCTGCACGGAGAGCTGCCAAACAAGACGGAGAAAGAGCAGTTCACGCACAGCATCACCTACCACACGATGGTGCATGAGCAGGTGCACAACTTCTTCCGCGGCTTCCGCCGGGATAGCCATCCCATGGCAGTCATGGTCGGGGTTGTGGGCGCACTTTCCGCTTTCTATCACGACAGCACGGATATCACGGATCCGCACCAGCGCCTGATCGCATCTCACCGGCTGATCGCCAAGATGCCGACGATAGCAGCGATGGCCTACAAGTACTCTATCGGCCAGCCCTTCGTGTATCCGCGTAATGATCTCGATTACGCCGCCAACTTCCTCTACATGACCTTTTCGGTGCCGGCTGAGGAGTACAAGGTGAATCCGGTCCTGGCGCGCGCCATGGACCGCATCTTCATTCTCCACGCCGACCATGAGCAGAACGCCTCGACCTCGACCGTTCGCTTGGCCGGCTCTTCAGGCGCCAATCCCTTCGCCTGTATCGCTGCCGGCATCTCTTCGCTCTGGGGTCCCGCACACGGCGGCGCCAATGAGGCGGTGCTGCGCATGCTGGAAGAAATCGGCTCCAAAGATCGGATCCCGGAATTCATCGCGCGGGCGAAGGACAAGGACGACCCCTTCCGCCTGATGGGTTTCGGTCACAGGGTCTACAAGAACTACGATCCGCGCGCGAAGGTTATGCAAACTTCGGCCCATGAGGTTCTGGACGAACTGGGCTTGCGCGACGATCCCTTGCTGGCTCTGGCAATGGAACTCGAGCGGATTGCGCTGGAGGATGATTACTTTAACGAAAAGAAGCTCTTCCCGAACGTCGACTTCTACTCAGGCATTCTGTTGAAGGCGATGGGCTTTCCCACCTCCATGTTCACCGCCCTCTTCGCCCTGGCGCGAACAGTTGGCTGGATCGCTCAATGGAACGAAATGATCGAAGATCCACGCCAGCGCATCGGCCGCCCCCGGCAGCTCTACACCGGTGCCGCCGAGCGCCCCTATGTGCCGTTGGACGAACGCGGCTAGTTCTTCCACGTCTGAGCCCGATCTTCCCGCGCATTAGCTCTGAACGTGAGCCAATATCAACCTCACGTTCAGAGCGAACAGTAAGAACAAGCAAACAGACGGCAGCCCGACCTAATTAAGTTATTTTCCCGGAGTTGCCGCCAGGCAATACTCTAAGCGTCTGATCGGTGACAAAAAGTGTTCGATCAGGCGCAGCCCGCCATTTGTCAGTGCAAGCGCCGCGGCCAAGGTGGGCTTGGTCGCGGCGTTGTCGGGCAATAGCGTTAGCTCTTCTGGATCAGTTCGATCTTGTATCCGTCGGGATCTTCGATGAAGGCGATCACGGTGTCGCCGTGCTTCATCGGGCCAGGGGGGCGCGGAATTTTTACGCCTTCCTTCTCTAGCTGCTCGCACGTACCGTAGATGTCCGGCACGCCGATCGCCAGGTGGCCAAAGCCACTTCCGTGGGTGTAGTCCTCTTCCTGTCCCCAGTTGTGGGTGAGCTCGATCACGGTGTGATCTGCCTCGTCCCCATAACCGACGAACGCGAGGGTAAACTCGCCACTGGGATAGTCCTTGCGCCGAAGCACCTTCATACCAAGGTGACGGGTATAGAAATCCAGCGACTTCTCCAGATCCTTGACCCGGATCATGGTGTGAAGAAACTGGAAGCCAGCGGCATCCTTCTGCTTGGTACCCGCCCGCGTTTCGGCTTCACTCAATGCCTCGCTCCTCCTTATCTATTCATCGATCAACTGCTGATCTCCCCTTCATCTAGTGTCCTAGGCCAAGGGGATGAAGGGGCTTATGCGCAGCTTGCCAGTCGAAAGTCGCTATGGGTTCAACAACCCACGCGCTTCAAGTGTCCTCACGGATCATGGCGCTAAAGGTCGCTTCCGCCACCAGCGCACCTGCGACGAAGACCTCGCCGGAGAATTTCCAGAAGGGACCGCGGTTACGCTGCTTGCTCACCTTGATCTCGAGCTGATCACCCGGCTCCACGGGCTTGCGGAAGCGACAGGAGTCAATCGACATGAAGTAGACCAGCTTGCCGGCGACGCTGCCTTCGAGCGTCTGCACCACGAGAACTGCCGCGGTCTGCGCCATCGATTCGACGATAAGGACGCCTGGCATTACTGGTTGGCGTGGGAAATGCCCCTGAAAGAAACCCTCGTTGATGGTGACGTTCTTCAGGCCCACGGCGCTTTCATTCGGCACCAGATCTCGGATTCGATCGATCATCAGCATCGGGTAGCGATGAGGAATCATCTCCATGATCTGCATGATGTCGAAGCTGCCAAGCTCCTGGGTCGCGGTTTGCTCGGACCCTTCCTTCTTTTCCGTCATTGCTTGTTCCCTGATTTTCGCAATGGCGCATCGCTCCACGAGAGCTGCCCTCTATAGCCCAACCGACTTTAAGTCCCAGCTACTCGCAGGAACTTGACCCAGTCGCCTTTGACCCGGCCGTATCAGCCGTCGGAAAAATGAGGCGCAAGCGTGCTGTGCTAGTCGCTGATGCTCACCGACGGTAGACGCTCATTCAATCGCTCCAGCGCCTGCGCGGTCCTGTCGAAGTCTTCGTGCACCAGAAGAAGAGTGGACTTCGGCATAACAATGTTGACACCGCTCTCGCTCGCCAGCTCATCGGCGATGCGCAGGAGCTCCACCTCGACCTCTCCTACTGCCTCGGCGTAGGTCTCATCCATGCCTTCCAGACGTTCTGCGAAATCGCGCTGGTAGCGGGAGAATTCTTCCTCGAGCGTCCGCCGGCGCTCTTCAAAATCCTCATCAGACAACTCTGACCGCTGTTGCGAAAGAGCCTCGTCTTGAGCGCGAAGATTTCTCTCCTGCTCCTGCATCTGGCTTTCAAGCTCCGCCTCCGCCTCATCCACCTGGTTCTGGATGCCTTGCATGGCGGTGGAGTTCGTCATCACGTAATTGAGGTCGATCACCATGATTTTCGGCGCGGGCAATTCCTGCGCCGACAGTGGCACGCTCGCAACGCTGGTCACACCAAGCGCAAGAGAAACACCAATTACGCTGGAGCAGATGAAGTTGCGAAAATTCATGATCAGAAGGTTGCCCCAATGCTGAAGTTGAGCAGCTCGGTCTTGTCGTAGTCTTCCTTGCGGACCGCGTAGCCGAGATCGATATTGATCAAGCCAAGCGGCGAGTTCCAGGTAACGCCTGGACCCACGGACACTCGGATAGAGCCGTTATCCCCTTTGGCGTCCTTGTCCGCCCCATCTACCCCCCACAGCGTCCCGAAGTCCGCAAACAGCCGGCCGCGAACATCGAATTCTTCAGGTAGCCCCAGCGGGAAGCGGAACTCTGCCAATCCCTTGGCAAAGTAGCGACCACCCAGTGCATAGCGCCCCTCGCGCGGGCCGATGCCGCCATACTCAAAGCCCCGGAAACTGTCGGCTCCTAGCATGAAGCGGTCACTGATGCGGGTGTCCTGCCCAAGGCCGTGCATCGCGCCGCCGCTGGCGCCGATCACGAAAGTGAAGTCATCACTCAATGGCTGGAAGTAGCGGCCTTCCGCCTGCGCACGCGCAAAGCGGACGTTACCGCCCAAACCGGCAACATCAGTATCGAGCGAAACTAGGAATCCTTCCCGTGGATCCAGAACGCTATCTCGCCGATCCCAGGTCAGCGTCTGCCCTACTGTGGAACGCCAGTCGGTCCCCTCGTCCCGACGGACAGAAAGCGGCGCGTCATCGTCCACGTCGCTGATTTGACGCCGTTCAAGCTGATAGCTCAGCACCTGGCGGGTGTATTCCGTCAGGTCATAGCCAAAACGGAAGCCACCGCCAGTGCTCCGCCGGTCAAACCCACTTTCATCCACTTCAGTGGTCACATGGAAGGCGTCCACGCCAGCAGACAGCTCGCGCCCCAGGAAACGCGGCTCCGTAAAGCCAACGTCGAATTCAGTGCCGCGGCCAGCCATCATGAAGGCGATTCGTGCCTCCTGACCTCGTCCGAGGAGGTTGCGCTCCCTTAGCTCGACTTGCCCCAGAGGTCCGGCACTGGTTGAGAAACCCGCGCCAAAGCTAAGTTCACCGGTGGATTGCTCTTCCACTTCGACTTTGACCACCGTGCGATCGGGAGCAGAACCCTCCTCCTGTTGCACGTCGATGGTGCGGAAGTAGCCGAGAGCCTCCAGGCGTTCGCGCGAGCGCCGTACCAATGCCGAGTTGAAGGCGTCCCCTTCGACCAGTCGGAACTCGCGGCGGATGACGCTGTCGACGGTACGGACGTTACCCTCGATGTCGATCCGCTCAACGAATACCCGCGGCCCTTCGCTCACCTCAAAGGTTATGCCGATCGTCCGCTCTTCCCGGCTGCGGGTCGGCCGCGGATTGACATTAACAAAGGGGTAGCCGTTCTCGGCCAGATACTCGGTGATTTCCTCGACGCTATCTTCGACTTCAACAGCGTCGTACCAGTCCCCTTCGGACATGGTCAGTAGGGGAAGCAGCTCCTCCGCATCGACGCCTCGCAGCTCACTGACAAGATCGATTTCGCCGAAGCGATAGCGCTCACCCTCTTCCACTGTGAAGGTGATGATGAAGCCTGAGCGATCCAGATTCAGTTCAGCCACTGCGGAGACGACCCGGAAGTCGGCATAGCCCTCCTCCAGGTAAAAGCGCCGTAGCAGCTCTCTGTCGAACGCAAGCCGGTCCGGATCATAGACATCGGAACTGCTGAGAAAACGGTACCAAGCGCTCTCGCGCGTCGAAATGACCCCGCGCAGTGTTCCGGCCGAAAAGGAGTTATTGCCGACAAAGTTGATCGAATCGATCTCGGTAACCGGCCCCTCTTCGATTTCGAAAACGAGGTCGACCCGATTCTGGTCCAGCTCGATCAGCTGGGGCTGGACCGAAGCGGCGAAGCGGCCGCGGCGCTGGTAAAGGTCCAGGATACGCTGCACATCCTGCTGCACCCGCGTGCGAGTATAGACGACCCGGGGGCGCAGTTCGATCTCTGCTTCCAGCGCGTCGTCATCAATGCGGTCATTCCCCTCAAAGGCGATGCGGTTGATCATCGGGTTCTCAACCACGTCCACCACCAGGACATTGCCCTGGCGCAGAAGGGTGACGTCAGCGAACAGCCCGGTGTCGAAGATCGATTTGAGCGAGTCGTCCACCAGGAAGGGATCGTAGGGATCGCCCGGGGAAACCTGCATGTAGCTAAGCACCGTTGCCGGGTCGACCCGCTGAGTCCCCTCGATACGGATCTCTTGGATGATCTCGCCCTGAGCAAAGGGCTGCTGCTGAGCTGCAGCTGGTGCCAGTGACGCCTCTGTCAAAAGGGTCGCTGTCCCCAAGGAGAGGGCAAATGCGACGCCTCCGACGAGCGAAATACCTTTATGCACGCCTTCCAACTCCCCCAGCCCTTATTCCTGCGAGCTATCCAGAGCCCCTGACAACCCGCCTATCGAATGATCAACCGTGCAAGATGCTAAAGAACTCCAGCCGCACCAGGTCATTCCACGTGACAAACACGAAGAGCGTCAAGACCAGTGCGAGACCGATCCGAAACCCGATCTCCTGCGCCCGTTCGCCAAGCGGCCGGCCTCTGACCGCCTCAACGGCGTAGAACAATAGGTGGCCGCCGTCCAGCATCGGGACGGGGAAAAGGTTGATCAGACCCAAATTGACTGACAGCACGGCCATGAACCACACAACCGACACAAGGCCAGCCATGGCCATGTGCCCGGACATCTCGGCAATGCGTACCGGCCCGCCGAGCTCATCGGTGCTACGCACTCCCGTAACGATCTGTCCCAAGGCCTTCAAGGTGGCGGTCGTCAAGGAGACCGTTTCCTCGCCGGCACGCCACAGGGCCTCCCCCGGGCCGTAGCGTACATATTCTGTGCCGCTCGCCGCGATCCCCAGGCGGGCCATCCTGTGGATGTTACCGAAGTTGTCCTCCTGGTCGACGATCTCGGGGCGCACACTCAGCTCGATTTCCTGCCCGTCCCGCAGGACAAGCAGTTGCAGCGGCTGGTCAAGGTTTAGCTGAACCTGCCGTTGGATCTGCTCGAATCGTTCGATTGCAGCGCCGTTGACCGCAATGATTCGATCTCCCGGCCGGAGGTCTGCCGACTCCGCCGGGCTGCCTTCAAGCACCTGCCCGATTTCGGGCGGCGTTGTCGGCTGCCCGACGAAGGCGAAAAAGCCCGCCAGCAGCACCGCGGCGAACAAGAAATTGGCCAGGGGGCCAGCGGCAACGATGAAGGTGCGTTGGCCTAATGTCTTGTGATGAAAGGAGCCCGCGCGCTCTTCATCGGTAAGCGGACGTTCCACACCCCCCGCCCAGTTACCGGTCTCTTCTTCTGTTTCTTTCGTGCTCGCTGGCCGGCTGGTGACATCGGCATCGCCGAACATCTTCACGTAGCCACCGAGAGGAAGCGCACTCACCTTCCAACGGGTGCCATGCTTGTCATACCAGCCAAAGAGCTCCGGCCCGAAACCGATGGAAAAGGCATCGATTTTCACGCCGCAGCGGCGAGCGGCGAGGTAGTGTCCCAACTCGTGGATAAATACTAGGATCGTCAGGATGACGAGGAAGGGGACCAGGTAGTCGCCGATAAGGTTCAGTAGATCCATAATCTCTTCTCTTCGACCGGGGCCGACAGCCTCTGCTCCTCATGAAGCAGTCTCGCAGCTATTGGTCACCCACAATCTGGGCCCGGTGCCATTCTTTTACATCAGCGGCTGCCAGCCGCCAAACCCGGAGAGCAGTGAAACAGCCGTGTGTGGGCTCAGCTCACACCCGCCTCTACCACCGACCTGGCCAGCCGGCGTGCCTCCGCATCCGCGGCCAGCAGCTCTTCCAAGTTGTCAACTGATGTCGTCGGCAGGCGCTCGAGCACTTCCTGCGAGGTGGCCGCAATTCTCGGGAAGGCGATATGGCCAGCGAGAAAGGCCTCCACCGCCACTTCGTTAGCTGCATTGAGGATTGCTGGCTGCGCCCCTCCCGCACGCAGGGCCGATCTGGCGAGGCGCAGCGCGGGGAAACGAACTTCGTCGGGCGGCTCGAAGGTAAGCTGGCCGAGTGCAGCTAGATCCAGCCGAGCGACTGGCACCCTCATTCTGTGAGGCCAGGATAGACAATAGGCCAAGGGCGTCCGCATGTCCGGCACGCCCAATTGAGCGAGCACAGAGCCGTCCGCGTAGCCGACCATAGAGTGGATTACCGACTGGGGATGTACCAGGATCTCGATCTTCTCTTCCGGCAGATCAAAGAGGTAGTGCGCCTCGATCAGTTCGAGCCCCTTGTTCATCATGGTGGCCGAGTCGACGGAAATCTTGGCTCCCATACTCCAATTGGGGTGAGCGACCGCTTGAGCCGGTGTAACGCCCGCCATTTCATCCAGGGAGCATGTCCGAAAGGGGCCTCCGGACGCCGTCAGGATAATCCGATCGATCGCATGACGCTGTTCTTGCTCAAAGACCTGGAAGATGGCGTTGTGTTCGGAATCGGCCGGCAGGAGGCGAGCCTTGCTCTTCGCCACGGCCCTCATCATCAGCGCCCCAGCGGATACGAGCGCCTCCTTGTTCGCCAGGACGACAGTGGCGCCTCTCTTCACCGCCGCCAGGGTTGGTGCAAGTCCGGCGGCGCCGACGATCGCCGAGACAAGAATTTCGCTTGGGCGTTGCGCTGCCTCGACAAGCGCCTCTGGTCCCGCAGCGGCCTCCACATCGCTTCCGGCGAGGGCCTCCTTTAGCGCCGCGTAGTGTGAAGGATCAGCGACCACAGCCAGTTTGGCATGCAGCCTTTTGGCCGCCTCTGCGAGTTCACCTACCGACGAGCGAGCCGTGAGCGCCTCGATCTCGAACTGCTCGGGATTGCGGCTAACGAGGTCGAGCGTGCTCTGGCCGATGGAGCCTGTCGCCCCCAATAGCGTCACGCGACGCCGTGTCATGATCAAAGTACTCCTAAAGCCACCAAAACGGCCACTGGCATGACGGCTGCGATCAATCCGTCAACCCGATCCAGCACACCGCCATGGCCGGGAATCAGGTTGCTGGCGTCCTTCAACCCAAAGCGACGCTTGATCGCTGATTCCAGAAGGTCGCCGCCCTGCCCCACGAAGGCGAGCGCGCCGCCGAGCAGCCCCATTAGGCCCGGCGCCTCCATGTCGAACATCAAGGCAGCGACCCAGCCGACGAGCATTGAAGTGAAGGCGCCGCCCAACAGGCCTGCCCAGGTCTTGTTGGGGCTCCAGCGAGGGGCCAGCCGTGGGCCTCCGATCGTCTTCCCAAAGGCATAGGCGCCGCTATCCACTGCCCAGATTACCAGAAGCAACCAGAGAACGAGATCCCGGCCTTCGACGTTATCGCCGCGCAGCCAGTGTAGCAGCCACAGGGGCAGTACGACATAAAGCAGCCCGCCCATCAGCCAGGCTAACAAGGCGTCGCGGTGCAGGGACAAGCGCCAAGCCACGAGCAGCAGCACTGCGCCGGCAACCAATCCCAGCACGACGCCCGTCACTCCTAGAAACATGCCGAGGAGCAGGGCAAGAGTCGCCCCCAGAATCAGGGCCAACTCGGGAGTCTCTAGAGGCCGCCCACTTCGGCAGACATGCGCCCACTCCCAGGCCATTACCGCGGCCATCAGCAGGAGAAGCAAATCGCTCCACGGGGGGCCCAGAACGACCGCCAGCACTGCCGGCGGTGCCAGGAGCAGAGCTGTGATTGTGCGTCGTTTCAGGCTGTTCCGACTGGTAACGACGGGCGGGTCAGCCTGTCGAGGAGAGAGCGCCAAAGCGACGGTCCCGACGTCTGAACTCAATGAGAGCGGCTTCCAGGTCTTCGCGGGAGAAGTCGGGCCAGAGCCGGTCGCTGAAGATCAGCTCGGCGTAGGCCACCTGCCAGAGCAGGAAGTTGCTTATCCGCATCTCCCCCCCTGTCCGGATAAGAAGATCAGGGTCAGGAAGGTCTGCCAGTTCCAGCCCTTTGGCGAGCAGGTCTTCGTCGATCAGGGTGGGATCGAGACGCCCGGCGGCTGCTTGCTCCGCCAAGCGACGCGCGCTGGCAGCGATCTCCTGCCGTCCGCCGTAGGATAGCGCGACGGTGAGTTGCAGGCCCTTGTGATCAGCGCTCGCTTCCTCAAGGCGCTGTACGATGCGCATAAGGTCCTGAGGCAAGCGGCTCCGATCGCCGATCATCCTGACCCGCACATCGAGGCGCGCCATCTCTGCCGCATAGTCATTTCCGAGATAACGGCGCAACAGGCCCATCAGGTCGACGACCTCGGCGACGGGGCGCTTCCAGTTCTCGGAAGAGAAAGCAAAGAGTGTCAGGCAGGGAATTTCGAGATCGACAGCGGCGCGCACGATACTGCGCGCCGCCTCAGCGCCGCGCCAGTGCCCCACTCGCCGGGGAAGCCCGCGCCGCGACGCCCATCTACCATTTCCGTCCATGATTATCGCGACGTGGCGCGGCATGCTGATCTCCCCTGCAAGCGGCGGCATCCTGGATCAGACCTGCATGATCTCGGCTTCTTTTTGGGCCAGCGCTTCATCGATGAGCTTGATGTGCTCATCGGTCAGCTTTTGGATATCGTCGCCCTTGCGCCGCTGGATGTCCTCGGAAATTTCGTTGTCCTTTTCCATGCGCTTGAGCTGGTCCATTCCGTCGCGGCGAACATTCCGCACAGCGACTCGCGCCTGCTCCGCATAGCGCGCAGCCACCTTGGCCAGTTCTTGACGGCGCTCTTCCGACAGCGGCGGAATAGGCACCCGCACAAGGTTTCCGTCGTTCGAAGGATTGAGACCGAGCCCAGATTCGCGAATGGCCTTCTCAACAGCGGACACCATCTTCCGGTCCCACACCTGGACCGTTAGCATGCGCGGCTCGGGAACTCCGACAGTACCGACCTGATTCAGTGGAACCATTGAGCCGTAAGCTTCAACCATCAGCGGCTCCAATAGGCTGGTTGCCGCGCGGCCAGTGCGCAATCCCCCGAACTCTCGCTTCAGCGCGTCGAGCGCCCCTTCCATCCGGCGCTTCAGCTCCTTGATCAGAGCGTCAGGCATCTTTCTATTCCTCGTTCGTTACGATCGTGTAGCGTCCACGTGCCTGCACAACTTCCGCGAAGCAGCCTGGTTGGGCAATACTGAAAACCAGGATCGGGATGTCGTTCTCCCGCGCCAGAGAAATGGCAGCGTGATCCATCACCCCAAGATCGTGTGTCAGCACATCAAGGTAGTTGAGGCGCTCGAAGCGCTTGGCGTCCGCGACCTTGATCGGGTCGGCGTCATAAACGCCATCCACCTTGGTTCCCTTGAGCAGCGCGTCCACCTGCATCTCTGAAGCGCGCAGGGCAGCCGCGGTATCCGTCGTAAAGAAGGGATTGCCAGTACCTGCGCCGAAGATGACCACCCGCCCCTTTTCCATATGCCGCACGGCGCGACGGCGGATGTAGGGCTCGCAGACTGCGGACATGGGGATGGCGGATTGAACCCGCACCGGCACCCCCAGCTTCTCCAGTGCGTTCTGCATCGCCAGGGAATTGATGACGGTCGCCAGCATGCCCATGTGATCGGCGGTCGCACGCTCCATGCCCTGAGCAGCGCCACTCAAGCCCCGAAAGATGTTCCCGCCCCCAATCACCAGACAGACCTCTACGCCCATATCGTGAACCGCGCGCACATCAGCGGCGATACGGTCTACGGTAGCAGCATCCAGGCCATAATCGCCCCCACCCATCAGGGCTTCACCGGAGATCTTCAGCAGAACGCGGCGGTATCTCGGCTTATCCATCCACCTACCCTTCCCGGGGACTAGCCCAACATCGGATTAAGACTGAGTTGATGCACTCTTCCGAACTTTAGCGGCCTCCACAGAGGCCCCGATAAAGAGAAAGTCTGACCTGAACACCAAAGAGGCGGTTCCTCCTCAGGAACCGCCTCTGTCGCCTTAGCCCTTAGTGGCGGCTGCGACCTCTGCGGCGAAGTCGCTTTCCTCTTTCTCTATCCCCTCTCCCAACTGGAAGCGGGCAAAACCTGTCACCTTGACAGGGGAGCCCAATTCCTTGGCCAGAGCCTCGACAGCAGCCTGAACCTTGTTCTCGCCGTCAATCACGAAGATCTGCTCAAGAAGGCAAACCTCTTCGTAGAACTTGCGCAGGCGCCCTTCGACCATCTTGGCGATGATCTCCTCCGGCTTGCCGCTCGCGCGGGCCTGCTCGGCAAGAACCTCACGCTCCCGATCCAGAAGCGATGCATCGACTCCGTCGCGATCCACGGCCACCGGATTGGCTGCCGCGATATGCATCGCAAGCTGGCGGCCAAAGGCGTTAAGCCTCTCTACGTCCCCTTCGGATTCCAGGCCAACGAGGACGCCAATCTTGCCCAAGCCTTCGGCTGTCTGGCTGTGAACATAGGCGGAGACAACGCCCTTATTGACTGTAAGAGTCTGACTGCGCCGGAGCGCCATGTTCTCGCCAATGGTGGCGATCAACTGCGTCAGCTCCTCCGCCACCGTCCGACCGGTGCCAGGGTAATCGGCCGCTGCCAACTCCTCGACCCCGCCACTCTTCTCCAGAGCGATGCGTGCGGCTTGTGCTGCAAACTCCTGGAACTGCTCGTTGCGGCCAACAAAGTCCGTTTCTGCATTGACCTCTACAACGGCGCCACGATTACCTTCAGCGACGACGGCGACAAGACCTTCAGCCGCCGTCCGCCCGGCCTTCTTCGCGGCCGCAGCCAGGCCCTTCTTGCGCAGCCAGTCGACGGCGGCTTCCACATCGCCGTTGTTTTCGGTCAACGCCTTCTTGCAATCCATCATTCCCGCGCCGGTCTTATCGCGCAGTTCCTTCACCAACGCGGCGGTGATCTGAGCCATGGTGCACCTATTCCATTTCTGCTGGAGTTGGCCGCCTTTCCCTCGCTGTGGGGAAACCCCTGCAACCACTCCAATCAAAGGGTTCGGACCGGCGGCAAAGGTTCCCTGCAGTCCTTGACTTCGCCAGGGCCCAGCCGATCCAGAGGAAGGGCGGCCTCCTGGCCGCCCTTGAAAACTCAGCTCTCGGCGCGAGCCTCTTCGCCGGCCTCAGCGGCGGGCGCCTGGGCTTCAGCGGCTTCTGGAGCAGCCTCCGCCGCGCCTTCCGCCGGGGCTTCCGAGGGGGCTTCCGGCAGAGCCTCTACTGGCGCCTCGGCCGAGGCACCGATATCGACGCCGCGCGCGGCCATCTCCTGCTGCAACCCATCGAGCACTGCTTCGGCCATCAGGTCGCAGTAAAGCTGAATCGCCCGAACCGCATCATCGTTCCCCGGGACCGGATAGGCGATGCCTGCCGGGCTGGAGTTGGAATCGAGGACTGCAATTACCGGGATCCCGAGCTTGTTCGCCTCGAAGACGGCAAGGTGCTCCTTGTTGGTGTCGATGATAAAAATGGCGTCCGGCAGCCCGCCCATGTCCTTGATGCCGCCAAGAGCCGCTTCCAGCTTGTTGCGCTCGCGCGTACGGTTCAGCGTCTCCTTCTTCGTCAACCCGGTATGTTCCTGGGACAGGAGCTCTTCGAGTTCCTTCAGGCGACGAATGGAATGCGAGATGGTCTTCCAGTTGGTCAGCATGCCGCCGAGCCAACGCTCGTTAACGTAGTACTGACCACAGCGCTGGGCCGCAGCGGCAACGATCTCGCTCGCCTGCCGCTTGGTGCCAACGAACAGGATACGCCCTCCACCGGCCGCGATCTCACGAGCAAACACCAACGCCTGGTGCAGAAGGGGAACCGTCTGCTCCAGATTGATGATGTGAATGTTGTTCCGAACACCGAAGATGTAGGGTGCCATCTTCGGGTTCCAGCGACGGGTGGTATGACCAAAGTGTGCGCCGGCCTCCATGAGCTGGCGCATGGTGAAATCAGGAAGTGCCATCTTGTCTTTCTCCGGTTGATCCGCCGCAGGGTAGTGATCCAGCAACTAATGGCAGTGCCGAACACCGGAGCGACCGCGCGACAACGGCCGCGGATCCCCGCGTGTGGTTTCAGTGCGGGCTGGTCATATCCCCCGGGCGCCGAAAATGCAAGGAACGGCGAGGCCCCTGCGCCTATAAGTCCTCGACAATGAGACCGGGGAGAGACTTGATCGACTGCCGGCAACTTGGTGACAGCGCATAGCCGCCGGGAAGGTCGATCTCCACCTCCCGCTCCTCTTCGAGCGTCAGCACCATGGTCACCCGACCGCGCCCCCGGCGATCTCGCTCGAGCACCTCTTTGAGCTGCTCCACTGGCGAGGGTTCCTGCACAAAGATCTTCAGACCGGCCGCGGTCTTGGCAAGGGCTTCATCCAGATCCTCGAAATCGTGCGCTGTCAGGCGGAGATCACTGCCCTCCCCTGCCCGTTCCACACTGACGGTAGCCAGCAGTGGCTTGCCGCCGTCCAACAGATGGCGGCAGCGACCCAGTGTCTCGGAAAAGCAGGTCACCTCAAAAGCGCCGGTTGCGTCGGAAAGCTGAACGAAGGCGAAGCGACTTCCCTTCTTGGACGTTCTCTCCTGCTTGCCAATGACGATTCCGGCCAGCACCTGCCGG
>Ga0079223_10001517_pt1 | contig 13835 bp, 12 predicted proteins | sample Stecom2011_FD_75072 | JGI IMG/M metagenome (GOLD analysis project Ga0079223, IMG submission 75072) | Agricultural soil microbial communities from Utah to study Nitrogen management - Steer compost 2011 | ecosystem: Environmental > Terrestrial > Soil > Agricultural land | place: USA: Utah... | reverse complement strand
TGTTAACTGGCAAACCGCGAAAGTAGGCATTATTGGATGCGGCAACGTGGGCGGATTGCTGCACAGCCGCCTACGGGATCAGGGGGTTGACTGCTACTGCTATGATCCTTTGCTTGATTCTGATTATCCAGATTTAACTCATCTGGAAGAGGTTTTAGCCTGTGACATCATCAGCATGCACACGCCACTGACGACCACAGGGTCATTTCCATCATTTCATTTATTAGGTGAACAAGAGCTGCGGCAACTGAAGCCCGGCGCTGTTTTGCTTAATTGCGGCCGTGGCGCCGTGATTGATAATAGCGCACTGCTCGGGGTTCTTGAGGATCGTCCAGACCTACGGATCGTATTGGATGTGTGGGAGCCCGAGCCGGATATCAACCTGGCATTGCTCGACAAAGTAGTCCTGGGAACCCCCCACATAGCGGGCTACAGCTATGACGGCAAGCTCAAGGGAACAGAAATGATTTACAGCGCCTTATGCCGGCATCTCAATGTAAATCCCGCGAAATCAGTAGCTGATTTAATTCCGCCCTTGGCGGACAACACGCTTCGTCTTACATCCGATGATGAATGGATAGCCGCAAAAGCGCTGATTGCTCAGGTTTATGACATTGCTGCAGATGACCAGCGCTTGCGGGATCTCGCAGCCCGCGCACGTGCCGGTGCTGAAAGCTTTGCGGTTGGCTTCGATAACCTGCGTAAGCATTACCCGATTCGCCGCGAATTTCACAACTATCGCCTGATTCAGGATGACTCTGCAGCGGTTGGCAGCGCTTTGTTTGCAGCCTTGGGCTTCAAAGCATAAAGCTTTTTTCGGGTTCGGGAGATTCATGTTTCGTTTAGGTGTAATAGTTAATCCTTATGCCGGTTTGGGTGGAACCGTTGGGCTAAAAGGCAGTGACGGCGACGCGACAGTGACCGAGGCGCTGGCACGTGGAGCCGAGCCTCGCGCGCCCGACCGAATGACACGCGCCTTGAGCAAGCTCGGCGGCCGTAAGGATCTCCATATTTACTGCTATAGCGGAGCAATGGGCGAGCAGTCTGTTGCGGGGCTGGATTTAAATTTCACGGTAATCGGTCAGCCCTCGGCAGTAAAAACTACCGCTGCGGATACCTGTAATGCGGCGATATCCTTGTACAAGCTTGGCGTCGATTTAATTCTATTTGCTGGCGGCGACGGTACAGCGCGAAATATCGCAGATGCGGTTGGCCTTGAGCAGCCGGTGCTTGGCGTACCTTCGGGGGTCAAAATGCATTCAGGCGTCTATGCGATCACGCCTGAAGCGGCGGGCAATATCGTAGAACTGCTTCTGGATGGCGCACTGGTGCCCATTGCCGAGCAGGATGTGAAAGACATCGACGAGGATGCGTTTCGCCTGGGGCAGGTGCGCGCCCGGTTTTACGGACAGTTAATGGTGCCAGAAGAGCCGCATTTCTTGCAGCAAGTGAAAAACAGTGGTGCTCAGGTGGATGAGCTGAGTCAAATAGATATCGCCAGTGAGGTCGCAGAAAACCTAAAGGAGGATACGCTTTACATCGTCGGCCCTGGCTCGACTACCCATGTGTTTATGCAGCAATTGGGGTTGGAAGCTACCTTGTTAGGCGTCGATTTGCTGTGTAATGGTCAGATTCTGGGGGTGGATGTAACGGCGAGCGGCATTCTCGCTGCGCTCGAGAAGCATCAAGGGCCGAGTAAAATTATTATTACTGCAATTGGTGGGCAGGGGCATATTTTGGGACGCGGCAATCAACAGCTGACGCCACAAATTCTACGCCGCGTGGGAAACGAAAATATCCAGATTATCGCCACGCGCGAGAAAATTCTCGCGCTCGGCGGTCGGCCGTTATTGGTAGATAGCCATGATCCGCAGCTCGATCGTGAATTTACCGGGTATATGCCGGTGATAACCGGATACCGTGAAAAAATTATGTATCCGGTGGCAAGTGGGCAAGATACTTCGCCAGCGAAAGAAACACGCTTTGATCGCGATAACCCAACAAACTAAGAGTTTTATGCAGCCTTTAATTAATCAGCTTCAAGCGTTACAGCAAACCTACCAATCTTTAGCTAAAACCTCACACGTTGACACCGAGCCGACTGCGATTACCGCCGAGAGCACTGCACTGAACAGCTATCGCGTGTTTCACGGGCGCGGGCATCAGTATCCCGGGCTGGAATTTGTCTGTGTTGATTTCTTTCAGCCAGTCTTGCTTATCACGTTTTACAACAAGCCCCCCGATGGTTGGCTGGAAGATTTTTTGGATCAAGCCGTGGCGTTTTTTCCGCCCGTAATTTCTGCTGTTTTGGTGCAAAATCGTTACGAAATCAAAGCTCCCTCGCACCTGGTCTGGGGCGTAATGCCAGAAGCGGTTTTTGCGCGCAGAAAACAACAGCAGTTTGTTTTACAGCTTGGTCAGCAGCAAAACAGTGGCTTTTTTCTTGATATGGAACCGGGACGGCTCTGGATTGAGCAGCACGCACAGAACAAAAAAGTATTAAATTTATTTGCTTATACCTGTGCGTTTTCTGTTGTTGCTATCGCAGCGGGTGCGGAAACCGTTGTCAATGTTGATATGAGTGGGCGCGCTTTGAGTATCGGGCGAGATAACCATCAGCTCAATGGATTGGCAAAGTCGCGCAGTGTTTTTCTCGCCGAAAATATACTCAAATCCTGGGGGCGTATTAAGCGGCGCGGCCCTTACGATGTGGTGATTTTAGATCCGCCTTCCTATCAGCCCGGCAGTTTTGTTGCGCAAAAAGATTACGCGCGTCTGGTTCGGCGTCTGCCTGAGTTAATGCCAGATGGTGGTGATATCCTGGCTTGCTTGAATGCGCCAGAGTTGGGCGTTGAATTTTTACGCGAGGTATTTGCGCAGGAATGTCCATCTTGTGAATTTGTGGAGCGGTTAATACCGCACGCGGATTTTCCGGACGTTGATCCAGAGCGACAATTAAAATTATTGATATTTCGTCTGCCCGCAACTATTTCGGAAGAGTAATTCTGCAGTTTATTCAAGTGATGCTTTTCGTTTCAAAAACTGGCGCGGCGATTTTGCGGGTTAATGATGGGCAAATCCGAAGCATGTTTTATCTGTGTTCGGATTTGCCTTTAAGCGCATTTGGCTTATTGAGAGTAACGCTCCAGAAACTCTCCAAAGCGATTGATAGCTCGAGTGAGATCAGTTTTTTGAGGAAGAAATACGATACGAACATGGTCTCGGTTGGGCCAGTTAAAAGCTGAGCCTTGAACCAACAGAATTTTCTCCTGAATTAAGAAGTCCAGCACCATTTGTTCATCGTCTTTGATTTTATGCATGTCCAAATTAATTTTTGGAAACAAATACATAGCACCGCGCGGTTTGACACAGCTCAGCCCTGGCACTGCTTCAATAGCCGTCATTGCAGCATCACGTTGATCACACAGGCGCCCGCCGGGAATAATTAACTCATTAATGCTTTGATAGCCACCCAGCGCGGTTTGTACCGCATACATCGCCGGAACGTTAGCGCAAAGCCGCATAGAGGCGAGCATTTCCAGACCTTCGATGTAACCTTTGGCGCGATGCTTGGCTCCACTGATGATCATCCACCCTGAGCGAAAGCCGGCAAGCCGATAGGCTTTGGATAATCCGTTGAAGCTTACGCACACGACATCCTGGGCGAGCCGTGCCATGGGATGAAAGACCGCATCTTCATACAATATTTTGCTGTAAATTTCGTCTGCGAAAATAATCAGGTTGTGCCGACGCGCGAGCTCAACAATTTGCTCAAGAATCTCTTTGCTATACACAGACCCGGTGGGGTTGTTGGGATTTATCACCACAATGCCGCGGGTTTTATCGCTGATTTTACTTTCGATATCAGCAATATCTGGAAACCAGTCAGATTGCTCATCGCACAAATAATGGCGTGCTTCGCCGCCAGCGAGATTGACTGCGGCGGTCCATAATGGGTAATCCGGTGCAGGAACCAGAATTTCATCGCCATTATTGAGCAATGCTTGCATCGCCATGACGATCAATTCGCTCGCGCCATTGCCGAGAAAAATATCATCAATTTCCACGTTGGGAATTTGCAGGCGCTGACATTCCTGCATAATCGCTTTACGCGCCGCAAAAAGACCGCGAGATGCAGTGTAGCCTTCGGCATTGGGAAGGTTATAAATGACATCCTGAATAATTTCATCGGGTGCCGCAAAACCAAAAGGCGCAGGGTTACCGATATTCAGTTTAAGGATGCGGTGGCCTTCTTCTTCCAGGCGATAGGCGTGCTCCAGCACTGGGCCGCGAATGTCGTAACAAACTCCACTGAGCTTGTCGGATTTCTTAATAAGGTTCATTGCAGTAAGATGCCTTTTGCAGAAACTAACATCAAATCATCAAGGTTCGCAGGCAGCTGTGTCAAGGAAATCGTTATGTCCGAGAAAGAAAATTTCGATGACGCCTACTGGCGTGAAAAACTTACTCCCGAGCAATATCAAATTTGCCGATTAAAAGGTACAGAAGCTCCGTTCACTGGAGAGTACTGGAACGTGTTTGAAGAGGGTATTTATCGGTGTCGCTGTTGTGGTGAGCCCTTGTTTGACTCTCAGACAAAGTTCGATGCAGGTTGCGGTTGGCCCAGCTTCTCGGCCCCCCTGGAGGAAGGCAAAATTCAGGAAGAGTTCGACTCCAGCCATGGCATGCGCCGCACGGAGGTCATGTGTCGACGTTGTGGATCTCACCTGGGGCATGTATTTACCGATGGCCCGGCACCGACAGGTTTACGTTATTGCGTTAATTCAGGTTCGGTCGTATTAAACAAAGAAACGAGTAACGAAGAGTAAAAAGTTGCTGGTAATTCTTAGTCGTAAATTTGTTTTTTCTTCCAGTCATCAAGGTTGCCGTCGAAGTTTTCCCATTCTTTGCTAGCGTCTGTGGCCGTATGCTCGGTTGCAGCGCTTAACTCTGACTCTATGTCAGAGTTTTCGGGGAGGGCAGCAGCTTTTGTTTCAAAATGATTGATTGCCTCGGTAAGTTGGGCAATTTTGACATCATAATTATGATTAGCGTTCTCAGTCTTTAAGAGCTTGCGTGCTAGATCGCAGTAGTGTGCTGCGAGCCGAAACTTCCCGGCTTTCTGTGCCTGTTTAGCCAGAGCTGCGTAACTATCAATCGAGGCATGTAGGCTCAGGCGTTTGATTTGTTCGATAAATGTCGATGCTTGTATCTTGGTGATAATTTTCAGTCCTTCCTGCTGAGCCACAAAATTTAATAGCTCCTGAAGGTGCTGGCGGACCTCTTTCACCTGGGCCGGACTTTTTAACGAAACGCGCTTTTCAGGTTCTTTTTTGGAATCGATGAGTTGAGCGGTATAAAGCTTTAAGTCCTCTTTGTGGGTCGGATTGCGAGGCTCTATTTTTATTAGCCGCTCACAGGTATCGATTTGCGCGCGAACAATAAGCATCTGGAGATCAGGACTTAAGAAATGTGGAGGAAAACCTGCAGCCATATGGTGCAGGTTTCGCTGGCGAACCTTAAGGGCAGCTATAAGACGCTGACGCTGAAGCCGTTTTCGCTCCAGGGTGTTATGGATAAGCGCATAGCTGCCCGCCAGCACTAATAAAATAACAATGGCAGAAATGATATAGATAGACATAGGTAGATGCTTGAGGCGTTGGAAAGAGTTATTGAACCTGTGATCCGAGAATCTGTACCTGTAGAATTCTGTACCTGTGTAGAATTCTTTACCTGTAGAGTATAGCAGTATTGCGAGGATTTCCCCGCCGGTGGAAAGTTTCGTCGCGAGTCCGCTAAGTGCTTGTTTCCACTGTTATAAAAAAAGAAGTAAAAGTGTTGACAGTGCCACCCTCGCTACTTAGAATGCGCCCCACTTCTGACGTCGACAGACAAAAGAAGGTTTCTGGGTCCCCTTCGTCTAGTGGCCTAGGACACCGCCCTTTCACGGCGGTAACAGGGGTTCGACTCCCCTAGGGGACGCCAATGCGGGAATAGCTCAGTTGGTAGAGCACGACCTTGCCAAGGTCGGGGTCGCGAGTTCGAGTCTCGTTTCCCGCTCCAAGTTTTATGTGTGTATGTGTGTTAACTGCTGATGGTAAAGCAGATTTGAGTATGTCCCCTTCGTCTAGTGGCCTAGGACACCGCCCTTTCACGGCGGTAACAGGGGTTCGACTCCCCTAGGGGACGCCATTTAAAATGTTTGTGAATGTTTTAAATAAAGTCTTCTGTTGTTCGCGCTTAATCAAAGCGATCTATTGCGGGAATAGCTCAGTTGGTAGAGCACGACCTTGCCAAGGTCGGGGTCGCGAGTTCGAGTCTCGTTTCCCGCTCCAAATATTGATTTGTAGATTTCTTTCATAGGAATCTGTAAATCGTCGAAAAAGGGGCTTTTGCCCCTTTTTTATTTCACTGAAACTCATCAGTTTTTCTAGTACATCCTCATGCGGTTTAGTTCTCTCGTTGCTCCGCAGCTGAGAGGCGGAGCCATGAGCGGCACCGCCAACACGTCACAGTGTTATTTTATTCGCCATCATATTTCTTTGAGTCTCCTAAAACCCCTTTCCATATTATGCGTAAGCGCGTTGCGCATAATGCAAAAGAAAAAGGGCTTGATTGGCTACTTTTTTAAATGTTGATCAAAAAATGGCAGCACATGATTTGCGAGTCGTTCGGGCAGGCGATTTACATGGTCGCCCGCGTAGATAGCAAAGCTGTTGTTTGCGCCAGAATCATTAAGTTGTTTGCTAAATGACTCTGCATCATTTTTGAGGCCATCTTCGTCACCTACGTCGATAGCAATTGCCTTATATTTCTTTAGATTCGCCATATATTGCGCAGCCATGACCATAGGCGCGTTAGCTGTCCACTTATCAAGCACGTTTTTTACTTTTGCCGGTTCGCCCACGGGTAAGTCGAGATATAAAGGCGGGTTATGCGGATTGGGCGACCAGGCAGATCCGACAGCAAAAGTGGCGCGCTCAAGAAAGCCTAGTTTTTCTGCCTCTGCAAAGCTTTTTATTGTCGCCAGCTTTTGTAAAAGTTCCGCAGGAGGTGCTTCGCGGGCGCTCATACAGCACGGGCTCATTATATATAGGGCAGAGAAGACGTCAGGGCGCTTCATACCAATACGCGCGGTACCGTAGCCGCCCATTGAGTGGCCCATAAGTCCGCGACTGTCGCGATGGGCGATGGTGCGGTAGTTTTTGTCAATGTAGCTGACGAGATCTTCTGCAATAAATGTTTCCCAGTCGCCAGTGGTGATCGAACTCGTATACATTGAGCCATTATGTTTGGTTTGCGTACTCGGCATCACAATAATAAATTCAGGCGCGCCCTCTTTGTACACGCCGTGTCGAGCTTGTAGTTCTTTTTCCCAAATAAGATTGTTTACGGTATAGCCATGTAAGCCATAAATAACCGGATATCGTTTGGTGGCGTTTTTTGCATAAGAGAGAGGTAAAAATACGGTAACACTGCGATTGGGGTCATTGCCCTCCAGGTTGCCTTCAAGCGATTTTCCATGCACTTGAATATATTCAACGGGCAAGTCCTTTGTTGGTTTCTCAGCGGCCAGTGAGATATTGGTGACCCCTAAATTGATAAGCGCACCAAATAAGAAAAGCGTTATAGGTTTTAATGGATTGAATTGCTTTAGCATGGATTTTCCTCGTTATTATTAAGTTAGGCAGGTGTATCAAAGTGGTTTTTCAGCTTCATAAGTTCAATATTTTTGTTAAAGAGAGCAATGCTTTAGAATAGCTGTTTTCGACTCTATCTGACGCCCAGGTAAAATTGATGATGCAGTGATAGAGTCTATTGCCACCGGTTTGAAGATGAGTTGACACCCCATCGCGGTCTTGGTGAAGCGTCGGCAGGCTTAATGTAAGCCAAAAATCTTGGCCCGTTCATCTTTGTAGGAAAACTTTCCGCCACTGATTGCCGCATCATGACGTTGCTCATCCAGCGACTGGTAACACGCTATTTCCTCGTCGGGCATAAAGTGCAAACAATCCCCGCCAAAGAACCAGAGCAAGTCTCGATAGAGTAATGGAGTGAGATGAGGGTAGGTTGTTATGATTCGACACATCAATTCCTGGCCTTCATAAAGAAAGTTAGGGTTAGTGTGCGGGTCGTTGCCGAGCATTTTCAGGTTGTCTAGAAAAAGCGTGTCTTTTTCTTCGGCCTCTTCTCCGTGAAACGGAGGTTGTTGTTCTATTTGGGCGATAAAGGCTTTTAAAAGCTCGAGGTGATATTGAAGGTGTTGTTGTTCCAATATTGATTCGTTTGTCATGAGATTCCCAAGATGTCTGGTGGTGAAACGATACGTTAAAGGCCGTTAACTTGATGAGACTATTATGACAGCTGCGCTTTCCATTAGAAATCTTTGTAAAACTTACGGTAATAAATTTGAGGCATTAAAAGGAGTTTCTCTTGATGTTGCCCCGGGAGATTTTTTTGCGGTTCTAGGGCCGAACGGTGCTGGCAAATCGACCACAATCGGCATCATCAGCTCACTGGTAAGAAAAACTTCCGGTGAGGTAAAGATATTTGGTAAAGATATTGATACCGATTTTTCCCAAGCCAAAAAATTTCTGGGTGTAGTACCTCAGGAATTTAATTTTAATATGTTTGAAAAAGTGGAGGATATTGTTCTGCAGCAAGCCGGTTATTACGGCTTATCCCGTGCGCGTGCAAAGCAGCAAGCTGAAAAATATCTGGTGCAGTTGAGCTTGTGGGATAAGCGAAATACTCAGGCACGTATGTTATCCGGCGGTATGAAACGCCGTTTAATGATCGCAAGAGCGCTGGTTCACGAACCTAAATTGCTTATTCTTGATGAGCCCACGGCGGGGGTTGATATCGAATTGCGCCGTTCGATGTGGGAGTTTTTGCGCGAAATCAATGCTGCTGGAACAACCATTATTTTGACCACTCACTATCTCGAAGAAGCAGAAAGCCTCTGTCGTAATGTGGCGATTATTGATCAAGGCTTGATCGTTAAAAATACCAGTGTGCGCAATTTATTACAGCAGCTTAATAAAGAAATATTTATTTTTGATGCGCGTGAAGCGATTGCTCAGGCTCCGGTTTTGCAAGGCTATCAGGCCAACCAGATCGACGAACACTCTTTTGAAGTTGAAGTGGAAAAAGGCCGTTCATTGAATGCGCTTTTTGAGCAATTGTCGGAGCAGGGAATATCCATCGTCAGTATGCGCAATAAGGCTAACCGTCTGGAAGAGATGTTTGTTGCCATGATCAGTAATGGTAGAGGTGCGGAGGCCAATCAGCATGGATCTTAATGAACAGTGGGTTGCATTTTGTACGATTTTGCGTAAAGAAATTAAGCGCTTTACCCGTATCTGGATTCAAACGTTATTGCCACCAGCGATCACCATGGCGCTGTATTTTGTCGTCTTTGGTCAATTGATCGGCAGTCGAATTGGCAGCATGGATGGTTTTAGCTATTTGCAGTTCGTGGCGCCCGGGTTAATCATGATGGCCGTGCTCACCAATTCTTATTCCAATGTGGTTTCGTCTTTTTTTAGCGCTAAATATCAGCGTAGCGTGGAGGAAATTCTGGTTTCCCCAACGCCCAATTACGTCATCTTATTGGGCTACACTATTGGCGGAGTCGCTCGTGGTTTGGCGGTAGGTTTTTTAGTTACCTTGTTATCGCTGGCGTTTACCGATTTACATATTCATAGCTGGTTTATGACGGTTTCTGTGGTTGTTTTAACCTCGATGCTATTTTCTCTGGCGGGATTTATTAATGCTGTCTACGCCAATAGTTTTGATGATATTTCTATAGTGCCTACCTTTATTCTGACGCCGTTAACCTATTTAGGCGGAGTATTTTATTCAATCAGTTTACTGCCGGAGTTTTGGCAGGGAGTCTCTCAATTGAACCCGATCCTCTATATGGTCAACGCATTTCGCTACGGCATATTAGGGGTCTCGGATGTTAATGTACCTGGTGCTTTTGCCGGTTTGGTTCTGGGTGTGATTATTTTGTTTATGGTTGGATTGTTTTTGTTGAAAAACGGCAAGCGCTTGCGCGCGTAATCTAACCACAAAGATTTTGTTGAGGTAATTTTCAGTGGCTTATGGCATTTCTGACAGTCCGCTTGGACAGCAAACACAATATATTTCTACTTATACGCCGGAGTTGTTATTTCCCATTCCGCGTCAGCAAGCGCGTCAATCGCTATCGCGGGACCCTGCGAGCTTGCCTTTTTATGGCGTTGATATCTGGACCGGTTATGAATTGTCGTGGCTGGATGAGCGCGGCAAGCCGCAGGTCGCGGTCGCTGAGTTTCAGATACCTTTTGATAGCCCCAGCATTGTAGAATCCAAATCATTCAAGCTGTATTTAAATTCCCTTAATCAAACCCGTTTCGCCAATATTGAACAAGTTAAAAATACCTTGGTGAACGATCTCTCGGTGGTCGTTGATGCGCCGGTCGCTGTAAAAATGGAATCCCTGCCAGCAAGAAGCCTGCTGACGGCAGTGATAGAGATGGAAGGAGAGTGTATTGATGATCTGCCGGTAGAGGTAGAACATTATCATCCGGCGCCTGATCTATTGACCGCTAATGGCGATCAGGTGGTTGATGAAACACTTGTTAGTCATCTGTTGAAAAGCAATTGCCCCGTGACCGGGCAGCCCGATTGGGCGAGTGTGCAGGTGAGTTATTCCGGGGCTAAAATCGATCGCGATGCGTTGCTGCGCTACATCATTTCATTTCGCCAGCATCAGGACTTTCACGAGCATTGCGTCGAGCGAATGTTTATGGATATTACAGCTCGCTGCCAGCCGCGCGCTCTGAGTGTTTATGCGCGCTATACTCGTCGCGGCGGGCTGGATATAAATCCCTACCGTTCAACCGATCCCGAGGCTCTGCCGCCAGCAATGAGGCTTGTGAGGCAGTAAGTCGAGAGGTTTTAGACGATTATTTTATCGCGCAGTCGGGCTGCTGCTTTTTCAAGCGATTCGATAACTTTTTCTTTGTCATAGTTTCGAATTTTTTCTGTGTCCAGATACATCGAAAAGCCTTCTGCCCGATCTTCAAAATAGCTTTGATTTTTGCCAAGATTTTTGCGGAAATCCACCACTTGATAAACCTTTACGGGCAAGGCGAATCCCTTTACCTGGATGTTGCCTTTGTCGCGACACATTATAGAATCTTTTACCAGCGACCAGGTTTCGTGAGAGATCAAAATCTCATCGGGATCTGCTGCAGATTCCAGCCGACTTGCAAGATTCACCTGGGTGCCTAATACCGTATAGTCGAGATGGCTCGATGTTCCGAATGTGCCAACGGTACAAAATCCGGTATTGATGCCCATACGGATTTGTAAGGGCTTTTTGATGCCCTGATTGAACCACTCCTGCTGCAGCGATTTCATTTTCTTTTTCATGGCAATGGCCATAGAAACACAGCGCAGACAGTCTGACTTAATGCCCTGGCTGTTGCTATCGCCAAATAAAACCATAATAGCGTCACCGATAAACTTATCTATTGTCCCGCCATGCTGGGTGATGATTTTGGACATTTCGGTGAGGTAATGATTTAGCAAATCGGTAAGTGCTTCTGCTTCCAGCTCTTCCGATAGTTGGCTGAAATCTTTAATGTCTGAAAAGAATACGCTGATTTTTTTGCGCTCTGCTTGCAGCGTTTCATCCCGCCCCTGGTTAATTGCCTTCCATACTGTGGGGGAGATATAGCGGGAGAGTTTATAGGCGCGAATCTTGTGCCATTTCTGTTCATTTTCCAGCTGTTTTTGATTCATCGACAGCTTACGCATACGCTGGTGTACAAAAATGGCGTACACCAAAAAATAGGTGACTATCCCAATCAGACTGGCCGCACTGATCTGAACGTTGGTGCTCAATATTAATTGAGGTTTGTGCAGCAGTAGACTGAGTAACACACCTGCGGTAAATGCCGCATTGTCTTCCAGCCACTTGCGAATACCGCCGTTGACCAGGGCATTAAACTGAATGATGGTGAGGAACAAAATGCAGGGCAAGACACTGAAATTGATCAGGCTTAATACCAGGCCTATCAGACCCGCATCAACATGGGAAAGCCAGCGCGAGATATTGCTTAACTTTTCGCTCGACCATTTGTGCGTGAAAAAATAAGTGGCGTAAGGGTAGAGCAACAGCAATAAGATAACGGTGATATTAAGCGGGCTCAGCTGATCCCAATTGGTAAAAGAAGCGAGTGTGCCTGCGGCGGCAAAATAAATCAGCGCGCGAAAATAGTACTGCTGCAAGGGTGATTCTGCTTGCGCGTCGGGAATGGTCTTACTGTTCATTTTTGTGAGCCTTATATGTAACGCCCAGTAAGCAACTGCCTTTAATAGCAGAAGTTGCATCTTTTTATCAGATTGCGCATTAAACGTTTTTTCACGACAAAAGTCTATTGCGCTGGAGGGATATATTGGAGTTCTGGCAGGGGAATATCACCTTGCGAGCATGAGAAACCGCTCTCACTTTAATTTGTATCTCTTTGGGGGTAGGCTGATTTATCTCTATAAATAGATGACGAAGGAAAAACCATGAAAGCATTAGATGCATTGCATCAGCGAGTTTCAATCAGCAAATTAGTCGCTCCAGCCCCTGACGCAGCGCAGCGCGAGGCTATTTTTCAGGCAGCTCTGCGCGCAGCCGATCACGGACAATTGCGGCCCTGGCGGTTTCTGGTTATTGAAGGTGAGGGATTGCATCGCCTGGGGGAGCTCTTTTGTTCAGCAATGCTGGTTAACGATCCGAGCCTGGCTCCGGAAGTGTGTGACTCCTACCGTAAACTGCCGTTGCGCGCGCCGATGATCGTGGTGGTTATTGCGCGAACCCAGGCTCATCCAAAGGTACCGGAGTTGGAGCAGTTGGTCTCGGCGGGTGCAGCTGCTCAAAATATGATAACCGCCGCTTATGCCTTGGGGGTCGGTGCTATTTGGAAAACCGGTTCTGTAGCCTACCATCCTCATATTCTTGAAGGGTTAGGTCTGGATAAGAATGAAACTTTGATTGGCTATCTTTACATGGGAACCCCCGCAACCCCGATACATTCTCCGCGCCATTTAAGCCCCTCGGATTTTTTTGCCGATTGGCCCGCCCATTAACGTTGCGTTTGATATTCCAGTTGTGTACATTAGCGCCCCTTCGCGGAGACAACCCCCGAAGGGTGATAAAAGCGCGCAGGCGTGCGTGCCAGTTGAGGCAACTTAGCTGGAAGTTAAACGCAAAGGTTTTATTGGTGAGGTGTCCGAGTGGCTCGAGCCGGAGCTTCGCGGAGACAACACCCGTAGGGTGGTAACGAGCACGCAGGCGTGCGTGTCAGTTGAGGCAACTTAGCTGGAAGTTAAACGTAAAGGTTTTATTGGTGAGGTGTCCGAGTGGCCGAAGGAGCACGCCTGGAAAGTGTGTATACCGCAAGGTATCGAGGGTTCGACTCCCTCTCTCACCGCCATATTTAAAAGCTCATCAATTCCGGGCTTTTTTATCGGCGCTAAAGTTTGTGATTGAGTAGGATTGTCTACCCACATCAACGAGAATGATTTTATCTTGCCTGGTTGAAAAGTGATCTTTGTTGGTCATCATTCAGTCAGATTTTTGAAAGCATTTGAGTTTATGTGGAAGTAACTGAAAAGAAAGAAATTTTTATCAGTTATTTAAGATTAAATGCTTGACTCAGGTTAACACGATCACTAATATACGCGCCTCCAAACGACGCACTCGTAGCTCAGCTGGATAGAGTACTCGGCTACGAACCGAGCGGTCGGAGGTTCGAATCCTCCCGAGTGCACCATATTAAAAAGGCCTGTCA
>Ga0079223_10001513_pt1 | contig 13844 bp, 8 predicted proteins | sample Stecom2011_FD_75072 | JGI IMG/M metagenome (GOLD analysis project Ga0079223, IMG submission 75072) | Agricultural soil microbial communities from Utah to study Nitrogen management - Steer compost 2011 | ecosystem: Environmental > Terrestrial > Soil > Agricultural land | place: USA: Utah... | reverse complement strand
TTTGAAAGGGCAGAGGCAATTTCCGGTCTTGGAATTTTGGAGCAGAATAATGGCGTTGCTGTTGCAGATTATAATGGCGATAATGTCATGGATTTATTTGTTGTTGCCAAGTCCATAGACAGGAATGGGATAGAAAGAACCCACAGTAGGCTATTCCGGAACAATGACGACGGTTCTTTTACAGATGTAACTGTAGCCTCTGGATTGACAAACCTGTTGATTCAGGATTATAGCTTGGATGGCGAGTTTTATGTTTTCGATGGGTTTAAAGTTGGTGCCTATTGGGGAGATTATGACAATGATGGCTTTCCTGATTTGTTTTTTACCAACACCTTCAATGTACTACTATACAGAAATCAAGGTGATGGCACGTTTCAAAATGTTACTGCAACAGCAGGATTCAATGTTGCAAATTCATGTCAATTTTCTGGTGCAACCTGGTTTGACTATAATAACGATGGATATTTAGATATATATATCTGTGATTGGGGCGCATGTGCTTCAAACTTATTGTATCAAAATAATGGAGATGGGACCTTTACTGATGTTACTGTAAGCATGGGAGTGGATGAGTCTTGGCCTCATAATAGTTTTACAGCGACTCCATTCGATTTTAACAGTGATGGATTTATGGATCTATATGTTGCCAATGATTTTGCCCAAAAAAACTATTTATACATCAATCAAGGTGGTACAGGATTTTCTGAGCAAGCTACTGCCTATGGTTTTACAACGCATATAGATGATATGGGGATCACTATTGCAGACTATAATAACGATGGGGCTTTTGATTTTTATAATACTGGAGTGGATGAACAAGTATTGTATACCAATAATGGAGACAATACGTTTTTTGAAAACTCAGTGGTCAATAACCTTTTTGGAGCTGGTTGGGCTTGGGGAGCCAAGTTTGCAGATTTGGATTTGGATGGGGATGATGATTTGTTTATAGCGAATGGCTACCTGTTTGAAAATAGAGGCGCAGAATACAATAAGTACTTTAAAAATAATTATGTAGAAGGGCTAAACAATTTTTCCGATGAAACCATAGCAGCCAATTTACACGATTTGACCATAAGTCATGAAGCTTTGGATTTTGATTATGACAACGATGGGGATTTGGATTTGTTTTTAACAAATACAGATGCTCATTCCTATTTATATGAAAACAAGACCCTTAGTTTTGATCAGCCCAATGCCATCCATTATTTAAAAGTGTCTTTAGAAGGGGTTGCTTCAAATAGAAGTGCCATAGGTACCGAATTAACCATTGTGACCAATAGTGGAACTTTTAAGAAATATTTTAATGGTGTTGGATTTTTAGGGCAAAGTATCAAACCTGTAATTTTTGGTTTAAATACTGAAACTACCGTTATAGATTTAACTATTAAATGGCCATCAGGCTTGGTGGAGACCTATCATAACATTACAGCCGATACCCACGTAAAGGCAACAGAAGGTGTTGGATTGGTCACACTTTCAGTATCACCTAGTGTTAAAATATATGGCTGTACAGATCCACAATCGTGTTCTTATAACCCATTGGCAACCGTAAATGATAATTCCTGTACCTATTTACCATCTGGCTTGATTTCTGGTCCCGCATTTTCAGGATTTTTAAGGGAAGCCTCTTATAGTTACCCAACAACACCTGGATCTTCAACTTTTTGGGAAGTGTCTGGCGGCGAGTTGGTTTCTGGTCAGGGAACAGGACAAATTACAGTAAAATGGGGTGTGAATACTGCTGGAACAGTTTCGGTTATAGAGAACGATGGTACTTGTTATAGTCCTTTGGTAACCTTAGCAGTAGATCTGGACTTAAATCAAACCGAAGATCATATATCCATTGCAAGATTATGGAATGAGGCACTCTTGGACGCCATCAGAAATGATTTTGCCAGACCAACCGTACATGCTAGGAATTTGTTTCATTCTAGTGTGGCCATATATGATATTTGGGCTATTTACGATCCTACTGCTGTACCTTACTTAATGGGGAACCAGGTTCATGGTTTTGTAAGTGTTTTGGATAACTTTACTCCAAACGAGGGGAATCAGGCTTCTAACAATAAGGCTATTAGTTATGCCATGTATAGACTGTTAAGCGAAAGGTTTGCCAATTCGCCTGGAGCCCAAGAATCTCAAGATCGTTTTGATTACTTAATGGATGAATTAAATTATCCTATCAATTATACTTCTACTAACTATCAATCTGGAAATGCAGCAGATTTAGGGAATTATGTAGCGCAGACGATAATCAGTTATGGTTTGACGGATGGTTCTAGGGAAGCTTCCGGTTATGATAATGCTTATTACGAACCCATAAACCCTCCATTGGCTCCAGCCTACGAAAATAATACCATTATTTTTCCAAACAGATGGCAATCATTAAGTTTGGATACCTATATCGATCAAAGTGGAAATCTTATTGATGGTGCCTTGATTCCTTTTTTAGGACCAGAATGGGGAAATGTGAGTGCGTTTGCTTTATCTTCTACAGATATGACTAACCATCAAAGAGATGGTCATAATTACCAGGTTTATAAAGATCCAGGAGATCCTCCTTATTTAGACAATACAGGTACCAGTCAATCAAGTGACGCTTATAAATGGAATTTCTCGTTGGTGTCTATTTGGGGTTCTCATTTAGATCCTTCCGATGGGGTAATGTGGGATATTTCCCCTAATTCTATTGGTAATATTCCGACCGCTTCCTTACCAACAAGTTATTTACAATACCCTAGCTTTTACGATGTTTTAAATGGAGGAGATATTGGTACAGGAAGAAGTGTTAATCCGGTTACAGGGCAGCCATATGTGCAGCAGATGGTTCCTAGAGGGGATTATACTAGGGTTCTAGCAGAATTTTGGGCAGATGGTCCAGATTCTGAAACACCTCCAGGGCACTGGTTTACACTTTTGAATTATGTATCTGATCATTCACAGTTTGAAAAAAGGTTCAATGGCCAGGGGCCAGAATTGGATCCTTTAGAATGGGATGTAAAAAGTTACTTTATACTTGGTGGCGCCATGCACGATTCGGCAATCACTGCATGGGGAATTAAAGGCTGGTATGATTATATCAGACCCATTTCAGCCATTCGTTATATGGCATCTAAAGGGCAGAGTACCAATCAATCGTTAAGCAATTACGATCCAGAAGGGATTCCTTTACAGTCAGGATACATAGAAGTTGTAGAGACTGGAGATCCATTGGCAGGTGCTTTAGATCAACATGTAGGCAAAATTAAACTGTATACTTGGAGAGGTCATGATTTTGTAAACAATACAAATACAGATACTGCAGGAGTAGGTTGGGTGTTATCAGAAGATTGGTGGCCATATCAAAGACCATCCTTTGTTACTCCTCCTTTTGCAGGTTATGTTTCGGGTCACTCCACGTACTCTAGAGCTGCTGCAGAAGTTATGACTTTAATTACAGGAGACGAATATTTCCCTGGTGGTGTGGGCGAATTTCATGCCAGGCAAAATGAGTTTTTAGTGTTTGAAGAAGGGCCTTCTGTAGATGTAGTGTTACAATGGGCAACATATAGAGATGCATCAGACCAATGTAGTTTATCGAGAATTTGGGGAGGCATCCATCCACCAGCCGATGACATTCCAGGGCGTATTGCTGGTAAAGAAATTGGAGTGGAAGCTTATGATTTTGCCTTGCCATACTTTTATCCGAATACCATTGGGATAAAAGATTATGAATTGTCCAATGTTTATCCGAACCCTGTAAATTCTGGAGAATATATTAGTGTTACCAATGTAAAACCATCTGATACATTTGAGATGTTTGATCTAAGTGGAAGACTTATAAAAATAAACCAAGTGGATTTCAATTACCAAAATAATTCAAGTAGAGTCACCATCCCATCAGGTATTTCTTCTGGTATTTATTTCTTAAGGTGGAATGGATATACTAAAAAAATCATGGTCAAAAAAGGCAGTTAAGACTTTTCCATGCTTTAAATAAAACAGGCTTTAAGCAAGTTACTTAAAGCCTGTTTCTATTTCAGGATTTGCCAAACTTACAACTTCACACCTTGGGTAGTTAAAAGAAATTCCTTGCTGTCAAGAGGTAGACATCATCACAGCTTCGAACAAAGGTTCAAGGTTGTTGTGCTTTAAGGCTCAATTAAAAAAAAAATTTGCTCCAGAACCAACATGAGTATCTTTTTTATCTATTACTATTTCTATGATTTTAAAGGGTTTTAGAGAAATTTGGTTATTAAGAATTGTCTTTGGTGATTTAATGGTTGGCATTAAGTAGATAGATTTCATGTGTGGTACTTACATTTCCCTTAATTACAGTAAGAGTTGGGTTTGCTCGGTAATGCTATATATTTCTGAATAAACAGATAGATAACTTTTGAACTGTTTTTAAACTGTTGTACTCGTTATGATTTACAACATGATTTCCCAAATTAAGGGATTGATATCTGTTGATTTTTTCTTTTTTACAAGAAAAATAATGAAGACAATATATAAAATTAATAAAAATCGTTTCAATAGTATTTATAATTAAATTTCTAATTAGTTAATTAAAGTAACAATTTTTATTGCCTTATAGGATTGATTTTTATGATTAATAAAGTAATTTTGCAGTTCTAAAAAGTAATGATATGAATCAAACCACAAATACCATCTTAATGATTCGTCCTGTTCAATTTAGGATGAATGAGCAAACGGCAGTTAACAATTATTTTCAGGAAGATTTGGATTTGAAAAATGCTGTTATTAATGCGAAAGCTCAAGAGGAATTTGATGCATTTGTGGATAAGCTTCAGGCAGTTGGAGTTCATGTTATTGTGGTAAGCGACAACAAGGAATTGGATACTCCAGATTCTATATTTCCCAACAATTGGGTAAGTTTCCATGAAAACGGCGATGTGGCTTTATACCCAATGTTTGCCGAGAACCGTAGAAAAGAACGTAGGGAAGATATTTTAGAGCGTATTGAAGCACAGGGTTTTACAATTGAAAATGTAGTGGATTACACGAGTGCAGAAAAAGAGGGTATTTTTCTTGAGGGCACAGGAAGTTTGTTGTTGGATCGTGTGAATAGAAAAGCTTATTGTGCTTTATCTGCACGAGCAGATGAAGACTTATTTATAGAGTTTTGTGAAGATTTTGAATATACTCCAGTTATTTTCACGGCTTATCAAACAGTTGAAGGAGTGCGTAAACCTATTTACCATACCAATGTAATGATGTGTTTGGCAGAAACTTTTGCTGTAATTTGTCTGGACAGTATAGACGATAAAAAGGAACGCAAAAACGTACTGAAACATTTAAAAGAGGATGGCAAAGAAGTGATTGTTATTACAGAAGATCAGGTGGCCAACTTTGCTGGAAACATGTTACAGGCTAGAGGGTTCAATGATAAACGTTATCTAGTAATGAGCCAAGCTGCATATGATTCTTTAACAGCTGCTCAAATAAAAATTATTGAAAAACACTGTGATATCCTTTCAAGTTCTTTGGAAACCATTGAGACCTGTGGAGGAGGAAGTGCACGTTGCATGATGGCAGAAATATTTTTGCCTAAAAACGGGAATTAATTTTCTGGGTTGGATTTTGGCAATTCCACATAAAAAGTTGTGCCAACATTTAAATCGCTTTCCACCCAAATTCTTCCATGGTTTAAATCAACCAATTCTTTACAGATGGTCAATCCTAAACCAGTCCCTTTTTCGTTTTGGGTGCCAACAGTTGTAAACGATGAATTTTTGAATAATTTTTGCTGGTTTTCCTTAGAGATGCCAACACCAGTATCGGAAATGCTGATGATGGACTTTCCGTTGCTAATTTGGTTTGCAATGGTAATGGTATCTCCTTTTTTGCTAAATTTTATCGCGTTTGTCAGTAGGTTTTGAATAATAATCTCTACCATGCTTTTATCTGCATAAACAAAATCCCTTAAGGTTTTATCCCTTAAAATAATGCCTTTTTTTTCCAGTTTTTGTTCCAGTAAATTTATTTTGTCTGCAAAAACTTCCTGTAAATCGAATAAACTAGGACTTGGTTCCAAAGATTGCATTTGAGATTTTGACCAATTTAATAAATTAAACAACAATAAAGAGGCATTGTTGGCATTTTCACTTAATTCTGGAATTAAGGTTTTAAATTCCTCCTGCGTTAACGAGCCATCTTTTAACAAGTCTATAAACCCTTTAATGGAAGTTAGGGAATCTTTTAAATCGTGAGACACTATAGAAAACAATTTGTCCTTTACCTTATTTATGTCTTCAAGATGTTTGGTTTGTTCTAAAATGGCTTCGTTTTGAATCTCAATGCGTTTGTTTTTTTCTTCCAGTTCCCTAGTGTATTTCAATCTGCTATTTCTTTTAAGATAAATTAAAATTAAAAAAGTTGAAAGGATAGCTACAGCTCCCAATAACCCATAAAATATAAGTTTTAATCTATCAAATTCTTTTTGAGAAGTTACTGTTTCAGGATTTAAGTTGGCAGCATTAGGTTCTTCACTGCGATTGTTGATGCTTAAATTGTCAATTAAAAAGGGTTCCTCAGATTCATTAAGGGTTGAGATTTCTTTTTTTGTAAGTTCGTTTTGCAATTGGTAGTATTCCCTTTGCCAAATAAAGGCTCGATCAAACCTTTTGTTGGTGGAATCTAAAGATTTTAATAGCCTATAATTTTTTAACTGTTCTTCTTTGGCGCTTATTTCATTAGCTATGTCTTTGGCTTCCAAAAGCTGTATTTCGGCATATTTAAGAAAGTTTCTTTGCAGATTTAAATTTCCAAGATTGTTAAGTGAGACCAAAATGCCATGACGATTGTTTAAGTTTCTATTAAGTTCTAATCCTTCAACCAAATACTTCAATGCTTTATCATACTCATTAAACTGCAAATATTCTCCTCCTAACTTAGGTAAGATCTCACTTCTTAAGGAATCATTTTCAACCGAAGTCATTTTTAATACCTTTTCGTAATAGTCTATGGATTTTCTATATTCTTTTTGTAAGGAGTATAGTTCTGCTAATTTTTTTAAGACCTCTATGGAACCTTCATTGTTGGTTATTTGTCTTTCCATATCCAAGGTCTTAACATAGTATTCGGTAGCTTTTTGGACATTGTTTGTACTGTAATATGCGTTGGCCAGGCATTCGTAAGCAGAACTCACCTCTTTTTTTAAGTTTCGTTTTTCAAATTCTTGTAGTGCTAATAGTGAATATTGCAAACCTACGTTGTAGTTGCCTCTTTTAATTTCGTTTAAGCCTATGCTGTTGTTGACTTTTGCTATGTTTAAAGTATCTTGCAGCTGGATGAAAAGTTCTTTTGCTTTTAAATAATTGTCCCTAGCATTAATATAATCGTCTTTTAAGGCATAGATCAATGCTTTATAATAGGTCATTTCAGCAACGCCATCCTGATAGTTTAATTTTTGTGATAATTTTTCGGTTTGCGAAATGTATTTAAGCGCTTTGTCGTACTCTTGATCCCTGTAAAGCACTTTCACTAATAATAAGGAGGTTTTAATTTTTGTGGTATCGGAATTTTGAAACGCTAATTGAATGGTAAGACTATCTTGTTCCTTGGTTTGTGAAAAACCAATGAAAAAAGCGAGACATGCGACTAAAGAAAATAGCTTCTTCATACATTAGCCTTACAACAAAAAAATAACAGCATTGCACTTTTTGGTATTAAGTCTAATAGCTGGTATTTAGAGCTGTAATTGTTAGTTAGTTCAAGAATGCCCATAGTTTTGGGGCGATTAATAGCATTACCTAACAAAAATTGCAAAAAGAGTATTAATACACTAATTTTTGCGTTTTAATACCTATAAATTAGTTGAAATGGCAATTCCAAAAAAAGAGCAAAACGACTCTATCGATAAAAGGTAGAAAAGTAGGAAAAAATACACTTTTGTCGATGAAATGCACTTAGATGTTTTGGGAAACAAAAGACAGGTTATAAGCGGATGAATCATTTTAAGTATAAAGTTGGATAAGCTACTATTTAAGCTTTAAACCTTTAATAAAAGTTTTATCTTTGCATCCTAAAAAAGATTAGGTTATGGGTCTTCAAGACATCTTGTCAAAACATGTTGTTCAAGTAGTAAAAGCTATTTATAATCAGGAATTACCCACTGTGGAGTTTCAAGCAACCAGAAAGGAATTTGCTGGAGACATTACTGTGGTTATATTCCCAATGTTGCGTATTATAAAAGGAAATCCTGTACAAATAGGCGAGGAAATTGGTCAATATTTGGTGGAGCATGTAGCAGAAGTAGAAGGATTCAATGTTATTAAGGGTTTTTTAAATATTGAAATTAAAGCTGCTTATTTTATACAGTTTTTCAATGGTATTAAGACAGATGCAACCTATGGATTTGCGAGTCCCGATCCTAAAGACAAAGCCATAATGGTGGAGTATTCTTCACCAAACACTAATAAACCGTTGCACCTGGGACACATAAGAAACAATTTGTTGGGTTATAGTGTTTCTGAAATTTTAAAAGCTTCTGGAAAGAAAGTTTACAAAACGCAGATAATTAACGACAGAGGCATCCATATTTGTAAAAGTATGATTGCCTGGAAACAGTTTGGACAAGGCAAAACTCCAGAAACTACAGGCTTGAAAGGCGACAAGTTGGTAGGGGAATATTATGTGAAGTTTGATCAGATATATAAGCAAGAGATTCAAAAATTGCTTGCTGAAGGACACACAGAAGAAGAAGCCAAAAAGCATGCTCCCATATTTAAAGCGGCTCAGGACATGTTACTGAAATGGGAAGCTGGTGATAAAGAAACCGTTGCCTTGTGGAAACAAATGAACCAATGGGTTTATGAAGGTTTTGATGTAACATATAAAAACCTTGGAGTTGATTTTGATACACTTTACTACGAAAGTGAGACCTATTTATTAGGTAAAGAGTTTGTATCTGAAGGTTTAAAGAAAGGTGTCTTTTTTAAGAAAGAAGATGGCTCCGTTTGGTGTGACTTAACCGATGAGGGATTGGATGAAAAACTTGTGTTGCGTAGCGATGGAACAGCTGTTTACATGACGCAGGATATTGGAACAGCCATTCAACGTGTTAAAGACTATCCAGATGTTGGAGGTATGGTTTACACCGTTGGGAACGAACAAGAGTACCATTTTAAGGTCTTATTTTTGATTATTAAAAAACTGGGTTTTGAATGGGCTGAAAACCTGTATCATTTAAGTTATGGGATGGTGGATTTACCTTCCGGTAAAATGAAAAGTCGTGAAGGAACCGTTGTTGATGCAGACGATTTAATAGATGAAATGGCAGCAACTGCTGGAGAGATTTCTGAAGAATTGGGTAAGTTGGAAGGGTATACCGAAACCGAAAAACAAGACTTGTATAAGGTGATTGGACTAGGTGCTTTAAAATATTATATTTTAAAAGTGGATCCAAAAAAACGAATTTTGTTCGACCCAAAAGAATCCATAGACTTTCAAGGGAATACAGGTCCATTTATTCAATATACCTATGCAAGAATTCAATCTATTTTAAGAAAAGCAGATATTGATCTTGCTATAGAGTTACATCCAGAGGATGTATTCTTGAATGACAAAGAAAAGGCTTTGATAAAACAAATTCAATTCTTTGAGGAGGTAATACAGCAAGCTGCCACAAACCATAGTCCAGCATTAATTGCAAATTACACATACGATTTGGTTAAAGAGTTTAATTCTTTTTATCAAAATATGTCTATCTTGGGTGCAGATACAAACACAGAAAAAGTGTTTCGGGTTCAACTCTCTCAAACCGTTGCAAACATCATTAAAAATGCATTTAGCTTGTTGGGAATAGATGTGCCCGAACGTATGTAAACATTCATATACAGATTAATTTATAATTGTTAATGCCATAATGAAAATTATTCAATTACCCTATGGTGCAATTATTCTATTGGAAGAAAGCATAGCCGAAGTGATAATAAATGAAGGTGTGGTTATGGACGAAATTATGATAGAACATTATCATGAAGTCTTAAAAGCCAACTTAAAGGCGCCTTTTTCGCTTCTCATAAATAAAAAATTCTCCTATACTTATGATTTTTATGCCCAAAGAAATTTAGCAACCTTAAAAGAGATTGTAGCTATGGCAGTTGTGGCTTATAATAAAATGGCAAGCATGAGTACGGAGGTCTTGGATAAATTACCAAGAAAAAGCGAATGGAATTTAAGGATTTTTTCAGATAGGGAAGAAGCCTTAAAATGGTTACACCATGAGCAACAAACACATGATGTTAAAAAGAATTAATGGTTTGCATGTTTGATTCCTTCATAAACCACAATACTTACGGCATTTGCTAAATTCAAACTCCTTACATGTTCACTAAACAATGGAATTTTAAACAGTTTATCTGGATATTTCTCGGTCAAACTTTTTGGCAGGCCAACAGATTCTTTTCCAAAAACTAGAAATAAATTGTCTTCAAAGGAAATGTCCCAATGGTTTTTTATTCCATGACTGGATAAAAATACCATGTTGGCATTTTTGTTGATTCTTAAAAACTCTTGAATGTTGTTGTAATAGGTTATGTTAACATGTGGCCAATAATCCAAACCAGCACGTTTTAAACGCGAGTTGTTTATTTCAAACCCAAAAGGTTTTACAAGGTGTAAATGAGAGCCTGAAGCTAAGGTCAATCGTCCAATATTTCCAGTATTGTTAGGGATTTCAGGTTCAATTAAAACAATGTTCAATGGCATGTTTAAGGATTAAAAAGAATTATAAAAAATGAGCAGGTAATATAAAACAAAAATCTATTCCGTAAAGAACAGGTTTCCCTTAAATGTTTGTTTTTAACAACTATTTTTTATTCTGTTGTTCCTTGTCAATATCAAACTGGTTTGTTTTATTTTTTGTCCTTCCAGTAGGATTTGTAGGATTGTTTTGTTCTTTTGTTGGTTGAAAATGTATTTTTCATAGGATGGGTAGTATGTCTATTGGCGTTTTTTAAACATACAATGAAAAACATAACATATAAAGTATTATTTATTGAGGCTCTTTTTTTAAGAAGTTATTGATAAAATATGTTGTGTTTAAAGTCCCATGATTACTTAAATGGTTTATAAAAGCGCTACCAACAATAGCACCTTTGGCAAATAGAGTAGCTTGTAAAAACGTTTTATTATCTGAAATTCCAAACCCAACTATTTGAGGGTTCTTAAGCTTCATGTTGGCAATGCGATTAAAATATTGGGTTTGCTCTTTGCCAAAACCAGATTGATTTCCAGTAACACTGGCACTGCTTACCATGTATATAAATCCGTTGGAAATGGAATCGATGAAATGGATACGCTCTACAGAAGTTTGAGGTGTTATTAAAAAAATATTAATAAGGTTGTGTTTTTGAAAAACAGTTTTGTATTCTTGATTGTACACATCAACAGGCAAATCAGGAATAATGAGGCCATCGATACCAATGTCTTGACATTTTTTACAAAAAGCCTCAACACCAAATTGTAGGATTGGATTAAAATAACCCATAATTATCAAAGGGATCTGAACAGTTTTTCTAATATCCTTTAATTGCTCAAAAAGAACTTGGGAGGTCATGCCGTTTTTAAGTGCTTGTGTTGAACTTGCCTGAATGGTTGGGCCATCAGCAAGGGGATCGCTAAACGGCAAGCCAATTTCAATCATATCTACGTTGTTTTTTTCCAAATCTTGAATAATGCCAACCGTATCCTCAAGGCTTGGGTAACCTGCTGTAAAATATATAGATAGTATTTTTTTGTTTTCCTGTAATTTCTGATTGATTCTATTCATTTATTTTGTTTGTCATTGCGAGGAAATCCCGATACTTCAGGACTACGAGACCATCTGTTAGTTGAGATTCCTTCACGATTTTAGATTACCATTATAATTTAAAATACTTAATATAAGTTTCTAAATCTTTATCGCCACGACCAGACAAGGTCAGGACCACTACATCATTTGGTTTAAATGTTTTCTGTTCAAACACAGCCAACGCATGGGAACTTTCTATGGCAGGAATGATGCCTTCCAATTTGCACAATTCCAAACCAGCACTCATGGCTTGGTTATCTGTAATTGAGATAAACTCTGCACGACCAGTTTTATATAAATGGGCATGCATTGGGCCAACGCCTGGATAATCTAATCCAGCAGAAATACTGTAAGGTTCCGTGATTTGTCCATCTTTGGTTTGCATCAACAAGGTTTTACTGCCATGGATAATCCCTACTTTTCCCAAAACCGAAGTGGCAGCACTTTTGCCAGATTGAGTGCCTTTTCCGGCAGCTTCCACTGCAATAAGTTTCACGTTTAGATCTTCTAAAAAATGATAATAAGCGCCAGCTGCATTGCTGCCGCCACCAACACAGGCAATAACATAATCTGGCTTGTTTTTACCAGTTTGTTCTTGTAGTTGCCATTGTATTTCTTCTGAAACCACCGCTTGAAATCTGGCAACCATGTCTGGATAAGGATGAGGTCCAACCACAGATCCTATAATATAATGTGTGTTCACAGGATAGTTAATCCAGTCCCTTATGGCTTCGTTTGTTGCATCTTTTAAGGTTTTACTGCCCGATTTTGCTGGGACAACGGTTGCGCCAAGCATTTTCATTCGGGCTACATTTGGTGCTTGACGTGCCATGTCAATTTCTCCCATATATACAATGCACTCCAAACCCATAAGCGCACACACCGTTGCTGTAGCCACACCGTGTTGTCCTGCTCCAGTTTCGGCAATAATGCGCTGTTTGCCTAAACGCTTTGCCATGAGAATTTGCCCAATGGTATTGTTGATTTTATGAGCTCCTGTATGGTTAAGGTCTTCACGCTTTAAATAAATTTTGGTTTTGTATTTTTCAGAAAGACGTTTTGCTAAATAGAGAGGAGAAGGACGACCCACATAATCTTTTAAAAGCTGTTTGAATTCTTTTTGGAATTCTGGCTCAGTCATCACTTTTAAATAATTTTGACGTAGTTTTTCCACATTTGGATAGAGCATTTCTGGAATGAAAGCACCTCCAAATTCTCCATAATATCCTTTATTGTTTATGTTGTAAATCATAATTGAGATTTAAATTCTTGTAATAATTGCATGTCTTTGAATCCTGGTTCCATTTCAAATTGACTATTAACATCAATAGCATAACAGAATTTTGATGCTTTGCTATTTTGAAAACGTTTTAGATTTTCTAATTGATTTAGCCCAATGCCACCACTTAAAAAGAATGGTTTGGTTGATGGATACTGTTCCAAAACCGACCAGTCGAACACATAACCATTTCCTCCAGGTAATTTTCCTTTGGTATCAAACAGAAAGAAATCACAGACGTCTTCATAAGGTGATAAAACTGAAAAGTCAAAATGGTCTTTTATAGAAAACACTTTAATGACTTTGATTCCAGATGATTTTAAAATACGACAAGTTTCAGGAGTTTCATGACCATGCAATTGTATAACTATTAATTTATGTTTTTCTATTTGACGAGAAATAAATTCCACTTTTTCATCCACAAAAACACCAACCTTTTCTATGGTATCTGAAATTTTGGGGATTGTTCCTTCAAAATGTCTGGCAGATGGTTCATGAAAAATGAATCCGAGATAATCTGGTACAAGTTGCGCCACTTGAGAGATGTTATCGGGATATTTCATACCACAGATTTTTAATTTCATCTTTCTAAGGCATTAATGAATTCATTGGCACTTTTTCCAGGGTTCTTGGTTTTCATAAAATTTTCTCCAATTAAAAACCCTTTATAACCGTAAGCTTGTAATTCTTTAATGGCCTCTATGGAACTGATACCACTTTCCGATACTTTGATAAAATTATCTGGAATGAGTTTGCTTAATTTTT
>Ga0079223_10001512_pt1 | contig 13846 bp, 6 predicted proteins | sample Stecom2011_FD_75072 | JGI IMG/M metagenome (GOLD analysis project Ga0079223, IMG submission 75072) | Agricultural soil microbial communities from Utah to study Nitrogen management - Steer compost 2011 | ecosystem: Environmental > Terrestrial > Soil > Agricultural land | place: USA: Utah... | reverse complement strand
TAATGAAAGCGCAAAATAAATTTAAAAAGGTACTCATCGCAAATCGCGGTGAGATTGCCATACGAATTATTAGAAGTTGTCGTGAGTTAGGAATTGAGACGGTTGCTATTCACTCGAAAGCTGATGAAGATTCCCTTCACGTAAAAATGGCAGATGAATCGGTCTGTGTAGGGTCAGGAAAGTCGAGCCTTTCTTATCTTAATATCCCTCAGATTTTATCAGCTGCTGAAATCACTGGAGCTGATGCTATTCACCCTGGGTACGGTTTTCTAGCTGAGAATACTGAATTTGCCCGTATGTGTGAGAAATGGGGAATAACTTTTATCGGTCCATCCGTTGAATGTATCAGTTCAATGGGGGATAAAATCGAATCTAAGATAACAGCTAAGAATTCCAATGTTCCAACACTTGAGCCAATTTACATTAAAAATATGACAGAGGCTCAGATTGAAGCTGAGGTTGAAAGAATGGGCTTTCCTATTCTTATCAAAGCTTCTGCTGGTGGCGGTGGTCGTGGGATGAAGAGAATTGATGATATGTCAGTTCTTCATACAACGATTGCTCGTTTACAAGAAGAGGCTAAAGCGGCTTTTGGAGACGGGACTCTTTTTATTGAAAAATATATTCAGAATCCTCGTCACATTGAAGTTCAAATTCTGGCCGATAGACACGGAAATGTTATTCACTTAGGTGAAAGAGATTGTACTATTCAGCGTCGATTCCAAAAAATTTTGGAAGAGGCCCCTTCTCCAGTGCTTTCTCCTGAAGTTCGCCAGGAAATTTGTGATGCAGCCGTAAGACTTGCTAAATTTGTAAACTACGATTCTGCAGGAACTGTTGAGTTCTTGTACGATCAGGATACCCAGAAGTTTTATTTCATGGAAATGAACACCCGTATTCAGGTGGAGCACCCAGTGACCGAAGGTCGCACGGGAATTGACCTCATTGCGGAGATGATCCGTCACGCCCAAGGGGATGTGATGAGATTTAAGCAGGAAGATATTCTGTTTAGAAACCATGTTATGGAATTCCGAATTAACGCTGAAGATCCTAAGACAGGTATGCCTTCACCAGGCAATATCATCCATTACCACCGTCCAGGTGGGATCGGAGTCAGAACGGATGACTACATTTATACCGGTTATAGTGTACCACCGTACTATGATTCTATGATTTCTAAAATCATTGTACAGGCCGATAACCGCGAAAACTGTATTACCCGTGCCCAGCGAGTATTAAATGAAACTGTTGTTAGCGGAATTCAGACCAATCTGGAATTGCATAAGCAAATTTTAGAAGATCCGGACTTCGTCAATAGTAGCTTTTCAACCAATTATTTATCCCAAAAGCTTTTTAACGTATAATTAAATGGTGAATTTAATTATGCCGTAGGAAGCGACATTGATTGAAAAAATTGAAAAAATTCGGCAGACCATGGCCGAACAAAAATATCTTGAGGCCCAGCGACTCATTGAACATGTTCTACAATTTGAAAAGAGTAATGAGTTGCTGGGTTTATTTTTAGAGATTCATCTCTTGCAGGGAATGCCTCTGCCTCACGATCAAACAATTTCCTATATTAATTCGACAGATGACTATCACAAGTCACTTGAGTTAATCCAAAAACTTGCTGTTCAAAGTCTTGAGTCCCGTATTGTTGAAATAAAGCTCTATGAAAAAATAGGGGACTTAGAAGAGCTTTATAACAAGATTTCTGATTTTTATATTCACCTTTATGAAAGAAAGATCCCGCGCCACTTTGAAGAAGTCCAGCAACTACGAAAGAAGTATTTTGCTTCCGACTTTAATCTGGATTTAAAAGAACTCTTACTAAATCTTGACCGCGGTTGGAATCAAGAAGTTGAAAATGAAGTAAGAAGACTGATTAAGGATTGCTTTCAAAAATCGACAGTCAAAAATAAAGAAGAAAGATTAAGTCTTATTGAAAAAGTTATTACTGGTCTTAATTTTAACAACAGTGCAAAAATTTATTGGAACTTTTTTACTTTGTATCTAAATGGAATCCAAGAGAAAAAAGATTATAAGAAAATCATTGAATTGATTTTATATTTTGAAGATTTGGAGTTTAAGTCATTAATCCTTAATCTGATGGATCATCTTGGTCTGGAGGACATTGCGACTAAATACTCAGATGTTATCAAAACTCAAAAAGATTATAGCTTCGTCCATTTTGAGAAATATTACCCGCATTTAAAAAAGTACCTAATTCAGGCACGACCTGTAATAGAAGAAACTTCTTCGGCTACAGAAGAGATTGATTTAAGTTTAGAAGAATCTCCTAAAGAGAGTTACGTGCCTGACTGGGAAGATGAAACTGCTTTAGACACTGACCTTGAACTGGCAGAAGGTCTCAAGTACCAGGAGTTTAATCTTAGTGGTTGGCTGAATTTAGCAGTAGGTTTTTTGCAATCCGATTTTAACAAGTCTGCTTTTATGTGTGCCAAGAAAGTTAAAGAGCTTGCGACTAATAATACAGATTTTTTAAAGGGGAGTTATCTGGCTATCCATGCCTTGATGAAATTAAGGGATTATCGACTGGCCCTTGATTATTGCTATGAAGCTCTGGAGAAAGTAGAACTCGAAACAGATATTCTTTCCTTTTTTTATCTTGAAGTTGAGCTACTCATTCAATTAGGTGAAAAACGAGCGGCTAAGAAAATATTAAATAACATTCAAGCTATTGATAGATCTTATCGCTTGAGCGCAAAGATGTTAAAGAGGTTGAATGAGATTTAATAGCGTGATTGCTGCATTCTTATTCATTTTAATCGGGGCTTTTATAGCTTTAGGCGTTTTTATTCAAACCGCTTCCTTTGCCCGCCTGGCAACGAAAGTTATTACAGATATTTCTGAAAGAAGGTTTGGAACCGAAATATCTCTAGGGAAAATGGAAATAAGTGTATTCCCGCCTGGAGTTGAGTTTAATAAGGTCCAAGTCGCTAAGCAAATAAGTGATACAGAAAAATTTGGGGCCGAAATGGGCCTGATTGGTATTTATCTTAACTTAATTGAGATCGAAGAAAGAAAGCTTTCTTTTGGAGAACTTAAAGTATCCCACGCAGTAATTGATATTAAGCTGAATGAAAAGTCAGATTCTAAGTCAATGCAAGAAATCCCTAAAGAAGCTATCGATCAGGTTTTTAAAACAATTGAAAACCTTCCTTTCCACGTAGATACGCTTATATTTGAGAATACACTGGTCAATTACAATAAGCGTGAAATCAATCTGAAAAGATTTAAAGTTTTTGAAGAGAGTGGGAATTTAACATCAAGGTTCCATGTTTCTAACCTTTCGCTTCTTCCCGGCATTATGATTGATGAGATCTGGGGAGATCTTCATGTTGATAGAAATAATGTTTCTATTCAACGTTTAAAAATTCAACACGATATTCACCAGATACTCCTACGAGGTGAAATAAAAAATTATCCTAAGTTAAAAAATGCACAGGTTTCATTAAAAGGTGATTCGAAATTGTACCTCAATGCGACTCATCGTCAGATTGAACTGCCGGAATTTGTAAAAATTAAAGATGGGATTGCATCAGCTTTATTTGAAGTTGAATATGATGAAGAAAATGTAAATGCTTCTGCTGAGCTTTTTATTGAAAATTTAAAATCAAATATTCTTAACTCTGATGAGTTGAGAGCTGGACTTAAATACGAAAATGGTATTCTGAATCTTAATCATCTTTTGGTTAAGCAAGATAAAGGTAAAGCTGAAGTTCTTGGACCAGTGACTCTTTTCTCACTACCGACAGCAAGTTTCCTGGAAGAAGCTATCGCTGTTCAAACAGATAATTTTAAATTGTCAGAAGCTTTGAACTATCTGGATTTTTTGGACATCTTAGAAGCCCGCTTGTTTGGAAAAGTGACTATTAAAAGAGAAGGGAAAGACTTTCACTTTATACCTGAGGATAACTTCATTGTAAAAAATCTTACTCTTCAGGTTGGTGAGAGTGATTTTGAAATATTGAATATTGAAGAAGCTCAATTGTCTCAATCTGAATTTTCCATTATTGATCGTGAATTTCAAATGAAGGCGAATGTTGAACTTTTGGATTCTAAATTTGCGGTCGTGGGATATGCCAGTTCAAAAGATTTAAGATTTAAAGTTAATAAGGGAAAAATTAACTTAAGTGACTTAGGGAATGTCGCTAAGACAGAGTTAGTCGGCCGAGGGGAGCTAGATTTGGAAGTCTATGGGCCACCTAAACAGACTCGCTTAGACTTTAAAGGAAAGTTTTCAGATTTTGGAATCCTGGGTTATAAACTTGGAGAGTCAATTGTTGATATTACGATTCCTATAAGTGAAGGAATGGTCGTCATTAATAAGGTTGATTCTCTTGTAGGCTCTACCCACTTAACGGGAGCTGGTAGTGTTAGTTGGAGAAACTCTGACATTGCTATCGGAATTGATTCACCGACGGCTTATCACGCCGATGTGGTAGAAATTCTTAATCCTATTTTTTCTAAACTCAGTTTTCTTCCAGTGGATCTAGACTTTAAAACTAAAGTTGATGCCTATATCTTTGGTAAGATCAATCTGGATGATTTAAAAATTAAGGCAAACCTCAAAGCCGAAGATGTTCTGGCCTATACCGAAATATTTTCTCAGGTCGATTTAGAGTTAATGTTTAAAGAAAGAGTTCTCTCTTTTAATAAGGTAAAAATCAAAAAAGATAATGCCTATATTACCGGTGACTTTTCTTACAATTTAAAAAATGATTATCTGAAGGTAGGTTTTTTCTGGGATAACTTACTGCTTTCCAGTTTTTCTCATGCCAGACGTTTTGGTGTTCATGTAGATGGGCTTATGTCTGGAAGTGTAAATGGACAAGGTTCTAAACTGGATTTCTCTATCGATTTAAAAAATCTTTTACGTCAGACAGTTTATCAAGATTACCGCTATCAAGATTCTTTTGTAGATATTAATTTTAGACCATTTGATATTTCAGGATCATTTAATATCTTTGGAAAATCTTTGGTATCAACATTTAAATATTCATTCTCTCCTCTGGAAAACTCGTTTGTTAATTTGTCGATCGATGTGGATGATATTAAGCCTTATTGGATAGCTCTATTAGGTTATCATCTCGATGCAGAGAATATTACGGGGAAGTTTAAATTCGACGGCTCTAGTAATTTTACATCTGACTTGCATCAATTTGATCTGGTCGCAAACTTTAAAGAAGTATCCTTCAACCATCCTGAATTTAATTTTTATTATGCCAGTGAAAACCCTGAGTATGTCATCAAAGATAACAAGATCACTCATTGGTCCTTTGATGCAAGTAGCTCGGATGTCGTATTAAGAACGACTGGTTCTGGAGAATTTGGAAAGAAAGTTGATATTCAGCAGGAACTTAAAGTAGATGCGAAAATACTTGAGATTCTTTTTTCAAGAATACAATCCAGTGGTGGGGATTTTCACTTAGCTTCAAAAATCACCGGTATTAAAGATAACTATCAATTTATAATGAATGCCAAGAGTGATGGGATTTCATTAGGGGTAGAAGGACTACCGACTAATATCAATGATTTAAAATTCAATGTCTCCTTACTCGACAGAAAACTTACTGTTCATAAGCTAGATACCAATCTTGATAGCGGACATGTTTCCTTCCTGGGTGATATTTATTTCTCTGGTAGAGAACCGGATGTGAATTTTAAATTCATTATTAATAGGGCCGAAATTCCAATTATGGGTAAGTCTGTCGTCAATGTTTCCGGAGAAGGTATTATCCTTGGAAACAACCTGCCTTATAACATTAGTGGGGATCTGGTGCTTAACAAGGCCAATATTGTAAACGAGCTAGGTGACTTTACAGGTAAAACAGCTTCTGTTTCTCAGATTCGTTATCTACCAGAGGATCAGGATTCCATTTTAGGGAAGCTCTTTAATCTTGGTATTAACGTAAAAGCTGAAAACCCTGTTACTATTATGAACTCAATGCTGGATGTTTCCCTTAAAGGTCAAGTACGGCTAACTGGCAATCCTTTAAGGCCTAAAGCAGAGGGAAGACTCTTTGCCCCTGCTAATAGTTCAAGAATATTTTTTAAGAATAATGAATATATCATTTCCGGAGCTGATTTTAATTTCTCGCCTAAAAAAGAAATTACTAATCCAGACTTTGATGTTCAGGCTACAACCAATATTTCAAACTTTAATATTCAGGCCAAGGCTTATGGTGACCTGGAAAGATTTAATTTTGATTTAACCTCAGATCCACCTCTGCCAAGAAACTCTATCTTTTCACTTATTGCTTTTGGTTATACTGATGAAATTCAAAGAACTCTTGATCCTCGAGAACAACAAAACTTAACCTCTGTTGGTGTTGGATCATTTGTATTCGATAGGTTTAAGGTTGCTGATATCCTGAATAAGCAGTTCGGATTACAAATCAATTTGGGAACCGTTTTTGAACAGTCTCAAACTTCATCAATGCTTACAGGCAGATCCCAGGATGGTCAGGGAACTTTAGGACGAACAAGATCTGCTACCAAGATTGAACTCAAGAAAAGATTGGATGATGCTATGACACTTTCTGTATCTTCTACGATGGGTGGAAGTATTGGACAACGTCAGAGCATGAATTTAACCTATAGTCTTAATAAGAAGATGCAACTTGAAGGTGTTTATGAACTCAGGACCAATGAAGAGGGGCTTGAGGACGTAATTGATAACTCCATCGGTGGTGACTTAAAGGTGCGATGGACGTTTAAATGATTTTATTTTTATTAACTTTCCTATTCAGCTTTTCAGCCTGGGCCTATCAGATTGATGGGGTGGAAGTTAATTGCTCTCCAATCAAACTGTGTCAGCTTCGTAAAAAACAGTTTGAAACTTTAAAAGGAAATTATCGCAGTTACCTGCACTTCAAAGAAAGTATTAAGGTGCTTGCATCCGATGGTGGTTATAAGTCTTTTTTTTATGAAATAGATAAAAACAAGAAGCTGACTATCAACTTTGAGCTAAAGCCAGTTATTAAATCGGTGGGGATTATTTATCCTGGCTCAGCTTTAGATGTAGATCCTTATGATGTCATAAAATTTAAAGAAGGAGATTTTTTTGAGCCTTCATTACTACCTGAGACTCAATTAGCCTTTTCTCAAAAGCTGGAATCATTAGGTTATCCGGATCATAAGGTTGATATTAAAGTTATTGATAATAAAGAGACAGTCGATATATCAATTGTTGTTTCTTTGGAAAACCCTCTTGTCTACAATAGTCTGTCGACAACAAGTCGTTCTGAGTTTGTTGATAAATTTATTAAAAGAAAGTTTGTCAGTCGCTACAACCAGCCTTTTGATTACAACAAGTACCGCCTTCTGCTGGATGAAGCTCAAAAAGATCTATTCTCTTATGGTTATTACCTCATCAATTTGGAAATGAATCCAGAGGTCGATGAGAAAGAAGTTCACTTACAGGTTAAGGTGGAAAATGATCAATTGTTTACTTTTGACTTTGTAGGAATCGAAAGAGAAACCCGTGATCAATTGATGGGGTTGATAACCGGTCTTTTTAAACAATATAAACGCCCAATTAATGAATCGATCGTTCAACAAGAAATTCAAGACTACTATAAAAAGCTTGCTTATCTGAATGTTGCCATAAAAATTAACCGCGAAGTTTTTAAGAACAAATACAATGAAGATGTTCTCCTTTATCGAGTGACCATTGATGAAGGTGTCAGAACTCGTCTGACTTCTATTAGCTTTAATGGCTCTAATTATTACTCTGAAGAAAAGATTAAGAGATTTTTTGATAAAGAGGCTTTTGAACTGGCTTCTTTGAAGTTTTACGATGCAGAGTATTTTAATTACTTTGTTGATTATCTGAAGAGACGTTACATCAGCAGAGGGTATGTCCAGGTTAAAGTACTGGGCCCCTTCACGAACTTTAACGAATCAAAAACGGAAGCCTCGATTGAATATGTGATTCAAGAAGGACGTCGTGCCAAGTTAAGAAATATCCAATTTACGGGAATGCCGATTGAGTATGAAGAGGATATTCTTGATAGAATTAAAAATAAAATGGGCAATCCATTTAATCCCATAGACTTGGTAGATGATATTAAAGAGGTGAATCAATTTCTGCAGAATAAAGGCTATTTCTTTGCAGAGGTGGCCAACATTAATGATGATTCGTTTGTTCGGTATTCGGCTAACGGAGCAGAAGTCGATGTTCACTTCATTATTAATCTTGGACCAATGGTGCGTTTAAATCGTCCGATCTTTATTGGAAATTTAAAAACCCAACGTCGAATTCTAGAAAAGAAAATTCCTCTAAAAAGAGGAGATATTATTACGCCACAAATGACTCAGTCTCTTGAGTCTTCTCTGGGCTCTACTGGTCTTTTTAATTCTGTTTCCATTTATCCTGTTCGCCATAATTCTGCAGATGAACATACAGATCTCATTGTGAGAGTTTCAGAAAGAGATTATGGTCTAATTGAACTTGCTCCCGGATATCGTACTGACTTAGGGGTGAAGCTTTCTGCAACTGCTTCTTATCAAAATATTGCTGGAGCTAACCAGGCCTTAACTCTTCGTTCACAAGTAAACCAAAGATTGGACTATCAGACTCTTGATCCTAATCGAAGAAAAGAGGGCATTCGCTTATTAGAGCACAACACTTCTTTGACCTATAATAAGAGTGATCTTTTTGATACTGAGATTGATCTTCAGACAGGTCTGGCCTATCAGCGCCGACGTTTCTATTCCTTCGATGCTGATATTGCACGTTTTAATACAACTCTTACTCGTGATTTATCTAAAAGAATTTCAGCTTCTGTACGTTATCAACTGGAATCGATTTCTCAGTTCAATGCTACTGAAGATTTAGATAATGGAAGTTTTCGTATTGGAGCTATTACGCCAAGTTTGACTTTTGACTGGCGAAACTCTCAGGTCAATCCGACTTCCGGTGCTTTCTTTAATATGTCTGTTGAATACGCAAATCCTTATTTCCTCTCACAGGAAAAGGAAGATTTGACTATTAACTACTATAAGCTGATTTCTCGTAATCGATTTTATGTGCCATTTAAAAACGGAACGGTTGCTATTTCTCTAGTAGGAGGAATTCAGGAAAACCTAAGTCGTGAAGCTATCGAAGGGGCAACTTTTGAAGGTGGGCCTTTAAGAAAAGGTTATATTCCAAATATCAAAGTTTTCCGTTTATCTGGTATGGATATCGTACGAGGTTTTCAGGACGATGAAATTAACCGTATGCCTGATGGTCGGGATATTTCGGAACTGAGGGTGCAAAATCGGGCCTATCTGGCCAATCTTAAAATTGAACCGCGCTATTTTATTAACGATAAGTTGATAGCAGGAGTCTTTTATGATGCAGGGCGCGTCTTTGTGGACTCGGTAGATTTTGGGGAGTTAAGAGATTCAGTGGGTATTACTTTCAAGATTTTGACCCCGGTGGGAACACTTGATTTCGATTATGGGATAAAACTCTTGAGAAAGAAGGGGCCTAATGGTAAATTGGAGGACCCTGGTCGCTTCCATGTGTCAATTGGCTTCTTTTAACCCCCGTACAATTAAAAGAATGCCTGTGTTCTCGCGCTAGTATCCTTAGCACACTGGCTTAGTGTTGAACTCTTGACGTATGGCCGCATTATATTTATAAGGGACAAAATTTTTTTATTAATGGAAGGTTGATTATGATCAAGCAAAGTTCTTACACGATCACAAAAGCCGAGATGGCAAATAAGAAGTGGTACGTTGTAGACGCTACAGATATGGTTGTAGGTCGTCTAGCTTCAGAAGTTGCAAAAGTATTAAAAGGTAAGCACAAGCCTACTTTTACTACACACAACGATGCTGGTGACTATGTTATTGTTGTTAACGCTGAGAAAGTAAAATTCACTGGTAAGAAATGGGATGATAAAAACTATTTCTGGCACACAAATCACATCGGTGGAATTAAGTCTCGCACTGCTAAAGAGCAACTTGCTAAGAATCCGGCAGTTATTATCGAAGAAGCTGTTCGCGGTATGCTTGGAAAAAATACTCTTGGGCGTAAGCAATTCACTAAGCTTAAAGTTTATGCTGGTCCAAACCATGACCACGAAGCTCAAAAGCCTGAAACTCTAAAAATTAACGGATAATTGAAAGGGAATAGATATGAGCAAAGCTAAATCATATGATGTTCACACTATCGGTCGTCGTAAGTCGGCTGTAGCACGTGTTTATGCTTCACGTGGAACAGGAAAAATCATTATCAACAACCGCGAAGTAACTAACTATTTCCCAAAGGCAACTAGCCGTTACATCGTTAACCAACCAACTAACTTACTTAAAGTAAGCGATAACTACGATTTCAAAATCAACGTTCGTGGTGGTGGTGTAACTGGACAAGCAGGAGCTATCCGTCTTGGTATCGCTCGTGCTCTTCTTAAGCTTGAGAATGGTTCTCGTCCTGAGCTTAAAGCAGCTGGTTTCCTTACTCGTGACCCTAGAAAAGTTGAGCGTAAAAAATACGGTCTTTCTGGTGCACGTAAGTCTTACCAATTCTCTAAACGTTAATTCTCAACACGATTACTCGTTTACAAGAGGCCCCGATTTTCGGGGCCTTTTTCGTTTATAACCTTAGCTATTTGTGGGATTCTTGACCCATGGAAAAAGCACAGACGCGCTTTATAGAAATCAAAGGCGCGAGAGTTCATAATTTAAAAAATATAGATATCAATATTCCCCTTAATAAGCTGGTTTGTTTGAGTGGCCCTTCCGGATCAGGAAAGACTTCTCTCGCTTTTCACACTCTGTTGACCGAGTCGAAACGACGTTTTGTAAATTCTTTTCCCAATTCTTTGAAGTTCTTTACGGAAAGACCAAGTGCGGTTGATGTGGATTCTATTAACCCGGTATTGCCGGTATTTGGCCTTCCCCAGATTAACCCTATTGTTGGTTCACGAAATGTCGTTAGCGATATTATGAAGCTAACAGATTCTCTGCAGAACTTATTTTATGCTTCTTCACAGGAGCTATGTCCTGTTCACTTTAAAAAACTCATTGAAGTCTCACCTTCAAAACAATTGGCAGAACTCAATGAGAGCGAGGAGGGTATCGGCTATCTTTTAGTGAATAGGGACGATTTTCCCAGGATGATGGGAGAGGGTTTTATTCCTGTTCGTAGTTATTCTGCTAAAGAACGAGGTATGAGAGATTTTTCCAGTGAAGATGAGTTGTGGGAAGTGTTTCGTTTTAAGTGGAGCAATCTTTCGAGTATCGATAAAAAATTTAGAGAGTTAAAAATTCTTGAAGCAGCTGTGCCTCTTTATCTTTTTAGTGATTCTGATCTGAAAAGAATTAATTTTAGCGTCAGTAAAAAGTGTCCCCTTTGTGATTTTATTTCTCATCCGGTGACAAGCACCAATGCCTTTTCTCCTTATTCAGCTTTAGGTGCCTGTAAGGCCTGCAATGGTTATGGTGCTAATTTAGTTTACGATGAGAATAAGATAATTGATTTTGATCTAACAATTAACGAAGGTGGATTACGTCTTTTAAAATATGCTCCTTTTCATCATGAGTATGAAGCTTTTTTGAAGGTCGCTAAGAAAGAAGGAATTCCTCTGGATGTTCCTATTAAAAAACTTCCTAAGTCTTTCTTTAAACTTTTAGAAGAAGGTAAGGGGTCTTATTGCGGTTATGGTGAACTTAAGGCCTATCTTGAAAGTAAGAGATACAAATCATCCGTAAGAATTTATATTCGGCAGCTACAAAAAGAAGAGCCTTGTGCCGTTTGCGAAACTAGCAGAGTGACTCAAGATGTTTTTCACTATTTTTTGGAAATCAATAAAAATTATTATTCCTTGAAAGATGTCATGAAGCTCTCGGTAAACGAAGCTCTGAAGCTTTTTTCACAGCTTGATGTTGATAAGTCTAATAATTACTCCAGTTATAAAAAAATTGTTGAAGATATTATTGAGAAATTACAGACGGCCAAGGATCTGGGTCTTGGTCACATAAGTCTTCTTCGTAAGGTGAAATCTATTTCAGCAGGAGAGTATCAACGACTTCTCTTAATTAAATATCTCTCCTTTAAGGGTACTGATTCATTATTTGTGTTAGATGAACCGAGCTTAGGTTTAAGAGAAGAAGAGATTAATAAATTGATATTAGGACTTCGAAAAATTTTAGATCAAGGAAACTCTGTGATTTTGATTGATCACTCTGAGCTTGTGCAAAGTAAAAGCGACGAGCTGATTGTGATGGGGCCTGGCTCTGGTAAAGACGGAGGTGAAGTTCTTTTTCAGGGGAAACCGCAAAGTTACTTAAAGAAAAAGAAAATCCCTGAAATCACCTGGAAGAGAAAAGATATAACGGCTACCAGGTATCTGGAAGTAAAGGCTGCTTCTATTTACAACAAGAGTTTTTCCAATATCAAAGTTCCTCTTAATCATCTCACTTGGGTTGATGGCCCTTCCGGTTCAGGGAAAACCTCTTTATTTGTAAAGATCATTGCTAATGAGATTTCAAAGAAGAATACAGGAACAAAAATTGATGAAACTCCTTATAAAATTGAAGGCTTTAAAAATTATCAGAAAATAAAAGATGTGATCATAGTTTCATCAGACTTAAACCGTTTTACGTCTCGTTCAACTCTCGGTTCTATGACTGAACTTTCCAGTGTCATTAGAAAACACTTTTTAAAACTTCCTGTTGTTAAAAGTATGAATCTCAAAGAGGGACATCTATCGAGTAACTCTGAGTTGGGTATGTGTCCAAAGTGTCAGGGGAAGGGAAGTATTGTGATTGAGATGCAGTACCTTGAGGATATCGTTTTGGAATGTGAAGAATGCCACGGTCTCAAAATTCAACCTCTCTACGCCAATATTTCCGATGGGAAGATGACCCTGGCGGAAGCCTATTCTAAACCTCTCTCGGAAGTCATAGAAAGAATTAATCTCACTCCTAAATTTCGTAGAGTGTGGGAATATATCAAACTTTTAAACCTTGACTACTTAAGCCTTGAACGTCCTCTGAACTCCTTGTCAGGAGGAGAGAGGCAAAGGATTTATCTTCTCAATAAGCTGTTAAGAAATATTACAGACTCCCTGATTGTTTTTGAAAATATCTCTTTTGGATTATCTGAAAAAGAGCTTCTGCAGTTAGGAATTTTTCTGAATGACCTAACGGAGTTCGATAATACGATTCTGGTGATTGATAGCAGTCCTATGATTGAAAAAGTCGCCAGATTTAAACTAGATGGCGATCAAGCCTTTAAACTGCTGCCAATAAAATAACTTAAAGAAATCACTGACTTTTCCGATAAGAAATTATCGGAGGAGTCTTTTTGTGCCTAAATGGTTTCTCTCTTTAATCATACTTTGCATGTGCTCAGTCGCTAGTTCGACGACTTTTATGAGAGTCAGTGTCGATAATCAAATTATCGAAGCTGATAGTATTTTTATTGGGCACTTCCTAGAGCAAAAAAGTGTTCAAGTTGAGGATGGTCAAATTGCCACCCAGATGGTTTTTCAGTTGTCTAAAGAGTATGGCCTCAACTCCGATTTTTTTGGTTTAACAGATATTTTGATTCATTATCCAGGTGGTACCTGGGATGGAAGAACCGTGTACATTGATGGGATTCCCTCTTTCACTCCCGGTGAAAAGGTTGCGATATTAGCTAAAAATATTGATAACCGTCTTTGGGGGCTCAATCTGGCCCTCGGCAGTTATCGTGTTGTGAACTATGGAAATGAGACGCTTCTTCTTAATGATATCTTTCCTAATGATCCCTTGGTTAGCCAAATCAAGATTGGTGATTTCGAAAATAAGGTTAAAAATCTTAAAGGTTCTAGTTTAAAAATAG
>Ga0079223_10001509_pt1 | contig 13857 bp, 7 predicted proteins | sample Stecom2011_FD_75072 | JGI IMG/M metagenome (GOLD analysis project Ga0079223, IMG submission 75072) | Agricultural soil microbial communities from Utah to study Nitrogen management - Steer compost 2011 | ecosystem: Environmental > Terrestrial > Soil > Agricultural land | place: USA: Utah... | reverse complement strand
CCATCTCTTAAGTTAGTTATGATTTTTTCAAAACTAATAAATATACGTCCCCATGATTTTTTAGGGTTGAGATCTGGTAATTTACCCCACCTTGAAACGAGTAATGGCGTCAATGTAAATGCCACAAATAACGACATCAATACAGAAACTACAATTACTAAGGCAAATTCTCGTAAAATATTACCAATCATACCACTCACCATCGCCATAGGGAAGAATACTACCACGTCAACTAAAGTAATGGACAAGGCTGTAAATCCAATTTCTGCACGACCATCAAGTGTTGCTTGACGTTTGTTTTTCCCCATTTCCATGTGTCTCATGATGTTCTCTAAAATTACTATAGAGTCATCGACTAACACTCCAACAACTAAAGATAAAGCCATTAAAGTCATGAGGTTTAAAGAGAATCCAAACAGGTACATCGCAATAAATGTCGGGATCATGGACGCCGGTAAAGCAATTAATACGAAAATAGAACTCCTAAAACTATGTAAGAAGAATAGTAGTACTAAGGATACAATGATAATGGCTAAACCTAAGTCAGTCATCACCGCATTTGCAGAATCTAAAGTATACTCAGATTGATCAGAAGCTATATTGAAATTGATGTTGATGTCACTAAATTGTGCCGTCATTTCTTCAATTCGCTCTTTAACTAATTTACTAACTTCAACAGCGTTAGCGTCTGATTGTTTTAAAATCTGAACACCAATTGATGGCAAACCATTGATATGGTTTATCGTGGTGATCTCCTCTTGTCCATCAACTACTTCAGCAACATCCTTTAAGTAAACCATTCCACCATTTGGCGTTTGCATTAAGGGGATATTTCTTAATTGAGCGGGGTCGCTAATTTTACTATCAAACTTAATTGCATATTCACTCTCCGTAGTTTCTACTTTTCCAGCAGGTGTAGATAAACTCGCTGCATTAATCATATTGGCTACAGCAGCAATCGACAATCCATAACTTTCAAGTTTATCTCTATTGACATTGACTATTAATTGACGTTCATTTCCACCAATTAGATTTACTTCTCCTACACCGGGTAAAGAGGCAAATAATGGCGTGATTTGTAACTCAATGATATCATAGAGTGTTTTGTCATCGATATCTGCTGTTACACCCATTCTAATAACGGGTACGTCATCAGAACTGAACTTATTAATAATAGGGTCATCTACTTCTCTAGGAAGTAAGGCTCGAATCTGATTGACTTTTCGTTGAGCATCATTTTGAGCTTTATCGATATCAATACCGTTAAGTAATTGAACAACAACCATTGATGCGCCTTCCATAGAGGAAGAGGTGATTTTATCTACCCCTTCTAATGAGGAAACGGCATCTTCAATATTCTTAGTTACAGTATTTTCTATTTCGTCAGCTGATGCACCTCTATAAGTAGTGATAATAGAAACAACGGGAGCATCAAACTTTGGTAATAAGTTATAGTTTAAATTATTATAACCTAAAACTCCGAATAGTATTAATACGGTAAAAATTACAGTGATTAATAAAGGCCTATTAATGGCTAATTCGGTTAATTTTCTCATGAATTATTTTATTTTCAATTTAATTGCTTTGAATCGCATTAATTTTTGTTCCTTCAGAAATGTTGATTTGTCCACTTGTTACAATTATATCACCTTCAGAAAGACCTGAGCTAATTTCAATAAACTCGCCTAAATCTCTTTCTATCACAATTGTCTTTTTTACAGCTCTTTCATTTTCTACAACATAGACAAATGGATTCTGTAAGCTTTCTACTAATGCACTACGTGGAATGACTAATAAGTTTTCTAAGCTTTTACGATTGAAATTGACATAAGCAAAAGTTCCAGCTTTTAATGGATGCTTTTGTGAATTAGATAAAGTAACCTCTACTTCATAATTATGAGCAGCGTCACCTTGAGCGCTTATGAATGAAATTTTTCCATCAAATTCTTGACCTGGATATATATCTGTACTTACGGATACTTTATTTCCAACACTTAAACTATAAACATCTTGTTCGCTCACCATAACTTTGGCCTTGAGTTGACTGATATCAACAATATGCCCTAAAACAGAACCTGCACCAACGAATTCGCCTAATTCAACATCTTTACGAACGATCTGCCCACTAATAGGTGCTTTGATTCGATTGTCTTGTAATTGCTTGTTTATGGTTTCAATTTGGACACTTGCATTATCAAAGTTGAATTTCACATCTTGATAAGTTGATTCTGTGGTAGCTTCACCTTCTAATAATCGTTCAAAACGAGTTAAATCCTTTGAAGCTTTATCTTTATTAAGTTCTGCAGCTTCCAAGTTTAGTTGCAATAAGCGGCTATCAATGGTTGCAATTTCAGTGTTTTTCTTTACGTAAGACCCCAAATTAAAATTCACTGAATTTAATTTACCATTACCCGTCGACATAATACTAGCTTCTTTTACAGGAATTAACTTCCCCGATTTTATGAGATTATTGTCTAAGGTTTTTCTTTCCAAAAGATATGTTGCAGCTGGTACTGCAATATCCACATCTTTTACGACTTCTTTTTGAGCGTCTAATGTCCTTTTGTTAGTAGCTAAGCGGTAGGTGATAGCCCCTACTATGACAACTAAAACGACGATGATTATAATTCTATTTTTCATGAATCAATGAATATTTAATTTGGTTTAGTTTAGTTTTTCGAAATATGTTTTTAAAGTACCGTTTGTCTTTTCGACATCTAAATCAGCAATATAATAATCTAGTAATGATGTGATATAATTAGTTTGTGATTCTCTATATGCTAATTCAGCATTCAATAAATCACTTAAGGAAGCCACACCTTCACGATATTGTAAAGTAGTGTTGTCATAAACTTCAGCTGCTAATTCCATATTGCTTTCATTGGTATGGATTGTTTTTTGTGCTCGTTCAATTTGAGCATCAGCATTTTCAAATTGAAGACTTAGCGCTTGTTCCATTAAGTTTCTGTTGATTTTTGCATTTTCAACATCTATTTTTGCAGACTTATACTGCGCATCACGTCTTAACCCTGTGAAAATACTCCAATTGAGTTTAAGTCCTATCATACTAAAATCCCTTAAAGGGTCAAATGAAGTGGAAACGTCATTACCAAAACCTGTGAAACCATATACTGCAAAGGCAGATAAGGATGGAATCGCTTGGTCACGAATAACTTTGGTTTGTATATCTAACAACTCAATCTGTTTACCCAACATTTGATAATCATAGTTGCTTTCTAAATGAAATTCAGTATGAATCTTAGGAGCAGGTTTAGTATCTAACCACCTTGATTCATCTTGGATTTTCAATTGATATTCTTGAGGAATACCCATATTGAATTTTAAAGTATTCTCTGCTAATCTGACATTCCGTTCTATCAAAGTAATTTGTGAGAGCACATTATTAAGATTAACTTGAACTTGTTTTACATCAATCTTTTTGGCCACACCCACATCAGATTGTAATTGAGTTACATTTAAAATCCTTTCTAATCTGTCTTTGTTACTTTCTAATAATTCTAATTGTTTTTTTGCCACTAAAATTTGAAAATAGGAAGTTGCAATATCGTATATGATTTCTTCTTCACTTTTTTGTCTATTTAATTCAGCTAATTCCGTATTGGGCTTAGCCGCTTTAATACCCTGAATGTAGGATTGATTGTAAATCGTTTGATTAATTTGTCCGGTTATAGAACTTGAATACTTAGTTCCGAAAGCCACTTCTTGCTCAGGTGTTCCAGGTCCAAAAGTCCCTTCTGGAATAATTTGAACTGGAAGTTTAATATTATTATCTAATCCTGCTTCTGCATTTACTTGTGGTAAATATGCACTCAAAGCTTCCTTTTTTGCTTGATGCGCTTGGGCTACTTTATTTTTGTTAATAGCAATATTAGGATGCTTTTCTAATCCAGTAGCGATACAAGATTGTAAAGTCACTTGAATAGTTGTCGGTTCAGACTGCGCATTTGCATTGCCGGAAAATATATAAGGGCCTATAAAAAAAAGAAACAACCATCTTATTGGTGCTGATATTCTCATAATTTGGGTTAATTTATAGATGATAGTTATGTTGATTTAAAATAGTTGCAATAGTTTTGATACTTCTAAAAGGAGTGGAATAGTCCCCTTCTACCTCTAAAAGAGTTTGGATTTCCTTTTCTACTTTAATTAATACATCTTGAATTTGTGCTCCAAGAATACTACCTTCTTTGGTAGTTTTGATAATCTTTCTTCTGCCATCCTCTGGATCTGATATTGATTGGACTAATCCTTTTTTTAAAAAGGATTGAATGGTACGTTGAATTGAACTTTTATCTCTAAATAAAGTTTTAGATAGTTCTTGCTGCGTCAATCCTTCTCGTAAATAAATAGTCACTAAAACAGGTAACTGAGTAGGATTTAATTCTAAATTCAAATCTTCTATTAGTTTTGAAGTTAAACTAATGATGGAAGTATTAATCTGATAAACATGAAAGTAAAAACTATTGGCAAATCCATTCTGCACTTTATCTCCACTTTGACAATTCATAATTTTTCATTTAGAAGCGCAAAGATAAAGTTAGTTGATATGTCAACCAAATTTCTTGTAGGTAATTTGAAACTTTTACAATGTCTTAAGAATTAATATAAATATTGACCTTGAATAGTGATTAAATAATTGAAAATCAAGATTTATGGAAATTGCAAAAAATGTTATCTATATGAAGAAATTAATAATTAATTTTAAACAAAAATACATGAAACAAATACTTTTGAGTACTAGTCTATTTTTAAGTGTAGGCTTTTTAAATGCTCAGTCTATTCCACAGTTAAATCAAGAAGCAGATCTTAAAAAAGCCACCATTTATCTTAATGGAGCTGTTTTAGAACATCAAACTAAGTTGACATTACCCGCAGGCCAATCTGAAGTAGTGATTAGAAATGTCGCAAATCAAATTATAGATGAGAGTTTACAAGTAGGCATATCCAAAGGTGCTACTATTTTAAATGTGAATTTTCGTCGTTGGCAACCTACTCAAGAAGAAATTCTTCAAAATAAAACCAACGCTTCTGCTGAATGGATTCAAGCACAAGCTAAATTGAAACAGATTCAACAAGAAAAACAAGCTGTAGAAGCCACTTTACAGATGTTGGCGAAAACAACTATGTCTTCAGAAGGTGGTCAACAAACGGCAGCACAATGGAATGCCATAACTGATAGTTATTTGAAAAAACAAAGAGTGTTGTTGAAAGAAGTGGAGGAGTGGAGACAAAAAGAAAGAGATCAAAATATTATCATTCAACGTTTGCAAAATGAAGGACAAGCAAACCTGAATCAACAGTTAGGAGAGGTTGTATTGCAAGTGCAGGCAAAACAAAGCATGAATGCACAAATAGAATTTCAATATATTACAAACGCTGCAAGTTGGCAACCTGAATATGAGTTGAGTACGGAAGATCAAAAATCAACTTTACAACTTCAATTTAAAGGTGCAGTACAACAAAATACAGGGATTAATTGGAATAAAATCCCGTTGGTTTTAGCTACCTCAGACCCGATGAGCTATACGTCTATACCTCAGCTGAGTCCTTGGTTTTTAGGATTTGTTCAGCCTGTAAATATTACAGCACAAAGAAGTGCAGCGCCAACAATGATGGCGAAAGGTAGGACTAATGTTCAGGCAGATGGCATAATGCAGGAAAGTTTAGATTATGGAGGAATGCAAAACCATGTGGTTTTAGAAGAGGGACAAATGTTTAATGAGTATGTTATTCAATTACCAACTTCATTAGCTTCAAGTAATCAGTCGCAAAGTCTGACTTTAGAGCAATCTCAAATACCAATTACTAAAGAATATTTAGTGATTCCGAGGCAGTCACAAGCGGTTCATTTAGTAGCTAAAGTAGTTGCTAAAGATCAAAAAAGTAGCCTTCCAGGAAATGCGACGATTTTACATAATAATAAATACATAGGTAAAACGTATTTCAATCCAAGACAATTGCAAGACACCTTAAATATTTCTTTAGGTACAGATCAGCGTATTCAAGTCAAACGCGAAAAAGTGAATGATTGGTCATCTAAGAAAGTTTTAGGAACCAGAAAAGTAGATGAATATGGTTTTAAAATCACCTTAGAAAATCAAAAGAATGAAAGTGTCAAAATTAAGGTGCAAGAACAGGTGCCTATTTCAAGAGTGAAAGATTTAGAAATCACTTATCCTGAATTGAATAATGGTGTTTTAGATGAGAAAAAAGGAATCATTACTTGGGAGGTAGAATTAGCTCCTAACCAAATTAAAAGCGTTCAATATTCAGTTAAATTAAGATATCCAAATAGTCAAGAAGTACAGGATTTATATTAAGGTTTCAGAACAGCTCACTTATGGTGGGCTGTTTTTTTATTATTAACTTTGAAATTAGAGTAATCTAACCCTTTATCTAATCTGAAATCTTATGAGTGAGTCTATTGCATCCAAAATTCAAGAAATTAAACAACGCATACATGATGCATGTGAAAAAGCAGGTAGAGACCCTGAAGAGGTTCAACTTTTATTGGCTACTAAAACAGTGACACCTGAAAGAATTTTAGAAGCATTTAAAACGGGAGAAGCTCTGATAGCAGAAAATAAAATTCAAGAAGTGGAAGAGAAAGCGGAGGCCTTGGCTAATCATCCTCACACATCGCATTTTATAGGTCATTTGCAAACCAATAAAGTCAAGTTTTTGATTAAAAACAAAGTGAGTTGTTTGCATTCTTTGGATCGTATGCGTTTAGCTCAGCGTCTTCAAAATAGATTAGAATTTGAAGATGAACATATGGATGTGTTGATTCAAGTCAATACTTCAGCGGAAAAAAGCAAGTTTGGATTAAAGCCAGAGGAGGTGATAGATTTTGTGAAGGAAGTCGCTCAGATGGATAGGTTACACATTAAAGGATTAATGACGATTGGTTTGTTTAGTGCTGATTTAGAAAAAGTACGTGTTTGTTTTCAAAAATTAAGCGTTTTAAAAGAGAGTATCATTGCGGAAAATATTCCTGGAGTTGAAATGAATGAATTATCTATGGGAATGAGTAATGACTTAGAAGTAGCGATTGAAGAAGGGGCAACTATTATTAGAGTAGGGACTGCTATTTTTGGTGAGCGCGCATATTCAGATGCTTATTATTGGCCGGAGTAATTAAAGTGACAGATATAAAAAAAAGCCGAACTAAATTGTGCAGCTTTTTTACATGTTGAGATATAATGACTATTAGTTAAAGAAAAGATGCTTTAAGTAGAAGTGATATACACTTACTAAAACAATCAATCCAATCACAATTGTTAATAAAGTAATAGTGTTTCTATAGCCAATGTTCATGGCTGTCATTTTTTGAATTTTATTAATGTTATTCATTAAATTCTCTATTCTAGAAAAAGCACTTTCACCTTTTACAACGTAATCATAAGCACCATATTTCATTGTGTCTATGGCTACATCTATTCTGTCTTGTCCAGAGAGCATTATAACATAGCTATCCGGCCAATCTTCTTTAATTTGCTTAAGGATTTCTACGCCGTTTTTAGCTGCTGGATTATGTGAGTTTAAATGAAAGTCCAGAATTATTATTTCTGGTTGTAGATCCATTTTTTCGATTGCATCTTCCCCATTTTCGAAGGTAAGAAAATCATAAATAAATCGCTCTGTCAGGTAGTCCTTTAGCATTTCATTTTGGATGGGTTCATCATCCACTAAAAAGACGTATCGTTTTGAGTTTGTTGACATAGATTTAAGAAGTTGTATAGTTTGCTAATATATTAATCGTTTTTTAAAAAACCTAAGATTTAGGAGGAAATAATTGTACTTAACTCATCAAAAGCTTTTTCACAAACGAAGTTTAATTGTTCGATCAAGGTTTCTAATCGTTCATAGTGTGCATTAGTAGATGCAGCTTGTTCTATGAGAAAAATATTGCTTATTTCTTCTTTGACTCCCATATATGAAAGTTGTGGTTTCATTGAATGTGCAGCTACTCTTAAGGCTTCATAATTTTCTTCTATTAAGGATTTGTTGATATTTTCTAACAATTTAGGACCATTGACTAAAAACATTTTAATATACTTTTCCTTTTTTTCTTCATCTCCCGAAGTAAAGGAGTCTAAAAAAGAAGTGTCAACAATATGTTCTGGTAGTTCAACTTTGGGTTTTTCCTCTTTCACGAATTCACGCATTTCATTTTCACTATATCCTTGCATAACCAAATCAATTTTCAATAATAATTCGTCCGTTTGAAATGGCTTTGAAATATAAGCGTTCATCCCTGCATTAAGGTAGTTTCTAACATCTTCTTCTAAAACATTAGCCGTCATAGCTATAATTCGGATGTTGTTTTTATTGTCAGGCATTTTGCTTCGAATATAACGTGTAGCATCAACACCATTCATTACAGGCATTTGAATATCCATTAAAATTAAATCAAAGTCCTGCTCTTTTACTTTTTCAATCGCTTCCTCTCCGTTCACAGCAACAGTAAGGTGTATGGGGTTAATCATACTTTTTAAAGTATCCTCAGCTACCATTCTGTTGAATTCATTATCTTCAACAAGTAAAATGCTAATATTAGAGAGTCGATTTCTTGTTTCTTGCGTTACTTTATTTTCTTTAACTGTAATGTGTTGTTGATCAGCAACTTTTATAGGGATAGAAAAAGTAAATGTAGTCCCTTTTCCTAATTCGCTTTCAACAGTTATAGAACCTGACATCAAATCTACTAATTGCTTAGAAATTGTCAACCCTAAACCTGTTCCTCCAAATTTTCGTGCCGTGTCTGTTCCAGCTTGTGTGAAACTCTCAAATATTTTTGCTACATATTCTTTTGATATTCCAATTCCGGTGTCTTCTACGTCAAAAGTAATTTCGATTTGATTATCATTTTGCTCAATTTCTTTAGAATGAACTCTTACCTCCACAAAGCCTTTATCAGTAAATTTAACCGAGTTGCCGATTAAATTAATTAAGATTTGATTAATTCGAGTTGGGTCACCTACGAGCCTGTCTGGAATTTGATCATCAATTTTGAAATTAAAATCTAATTTTTTCTCATCAGCTTTTATAGACATCACTTCTTTGACACTTTGAATCATTTCACGGAAAGAGAAATCTATATGTTCAATCTCAATTTTACCAGCTTCGATTTTGGATAAATCTAAAATGTCATTAATAATAACTAATAGGTTATCACTAGATTGTTTAATAGCATTGAGATACCTTAATTGATCGGGTTTGGGATCTTTTTGCAATAGTAAATCGGTAAAGCCTACAATAGCATTCATCGGTGTACGAATTTCATGACTCATATTCGCCATGAATTGTTGTTTTAGGTGAGCAGTTTTTTCGGCTATTTCTTTTTCTTTCTGAGCTACAAACATTTGATTTTTAACCTGTAAGTTTCGGAGCTTGTTAAAAGTAGCTTGTTGAAAGATATCTTCTTTATGCTTTTCGAATTCTTTGAGGTGGAAAAAAGCCTTAGGGATATCGCCCATACGTTCATGAAGATTAGACAGGAATTCATGAATACTCATTAAGTCATGTCTTCGCAAGGTTTCTTGTGCAATATGATAGGCAGCGTTTACTCGTTCTAAAGCTAATCGATAATTCCCACTTTGGAATTCTAATCGACCAAGATAGTATAAAGCCACAATCTCCGCTTCTGGATTTCTTAAATGCTCTGCTTTTTTTAATGCAGAACTTAAATAATCATGTGCTTTTTTAGTGTTTTTCAGTTTGTAGTATACTTTACCTAATCCGCTTTCTGCTACGGAACGTTGCAAACTGTCAGGGTCAAAGAAATCATAAATCAATTTAAAGTAATGTAAGGCCTCATCATAATCCTCCTTTTTGAAATAAATATCTCCAAGCGTATTATAAATGGAGAAAAGCTTGCTGTCATCCTTGTATTCTTCAAATATTGGAAGGCATTTTAAGGCGTACTCTAAACCTGTATCATAATCATTTAGATCATAATATAGATTGGAAATATTGGTTAAATTAATGGTTTGATTAAGTACGTTTCCAATCTTTTCATTAATTTCTAAAGCATCCTCAAAGTTTTTTAATGCATGTGCTAAATCCCCTAAGTTTCTATAAATACGCCCAAAGTTATTGAGGACTTTGGCTTCTAATGCTAAGTTTTCTATATCTCTAGCTATGGTATAAGCTTGTGTCAACTGATGAAGACCTTCATCATATTCACTCATCATCCAATAACAAGCGCCTTTATGATTTAAGCCTTCTCCAATGCCAAGTTGAAAATCAATAGCTTGGGAACGAGTTATGATCTCTTCAGCCATTTCTAAAGCACGGTCGTGATCAAAATTTCTGACCTCTAAAGTCATTTCAACGAGTAAAATGATTTTCTCCTTTTCAGTAGAGGCTTGATTATATTTATTTTGAAGTTCTAAAAATTTACTACTCTCAGTAATGTTCATTTTTAACGATTTACTTGTTGAATATAAAATTGTTCGTACTCTTGCCAATCTTTAGTATATAACAATCTTTGAAGATTTTCTTTCGTAATCATACGTATAGTGTACGGAAGATTATCTAAATGTTCAAATAGTACTTTTTGTTTTCTAAGTGTATTAATATAGCTTTTGGCTTCTTGTAAGTTTTCAAAATCACTAATTAAAATAATATTATCTTCATTAGTAAGGCTTTGAATGCTCACTGAATGCAAACCAAAATTCGTTGACATTAGATTATAATCGCTAATGGCACTCTTTAATACCATACTTTGAGGCGTATTACCTAATTTAATAATCACCTCAAATGGTGACAAAGGGTCGTGTGTGTATGATTCTTGAATGCTTTGAATTAAGTTTTGGGTATCCCATTCTGTTTCATTCTCCAACATTTCTTTGATTTTTTCAGCTATTTCAATCAATTGAGGATGTTGAGTGCGCTCAATAAAAAATAACTCTAAATTAATTTGCGCATCATCTATATTTCGTACGCCAATTTGACCAATGATTTCAAGTAATGCAACATGAGCCTCATACTGTTGAAAAGAAACGCCTCTTTGTCTATACTCCTCAATCTCATCAAGAAGTACAGGATACTGATTATTTTGACTCAGATCGTATAGCTGTTCATAATAAAGCTCATAGTCGTCTTGTTGCGTTGAGATTGCAGACTGTTCTTTTCTTTGTAAACTTTCCTCGATCTGAATGACAAGCCTATGATCTTCACCAATGCTATTTTTCATTTGTTTTAAAATCTGATGCTTATCTCCTAAGTTGGTATTATTATTACTGATTAAATACAAATAATAATAAGCTTCAGGAAGGTGGATACTTTCAGGATATTCTTTAACCAATCGATCGAAATTTTGATATGCAAGTGGGTAATCTTCTACTTGTATATAATAACTTTTAGCTAATAAAAACAAATAGCTTTCGATAGCTTTAATTACTTTCTCTTGCTCTTCATCAGTTGAAGGAATTTGAGCTAATAAATAAGCTTCTGTTGGTAATCCATCTTCGTCTTCAGCAAGGACTAATTCCAAGTCATCACCAGTAGTTTCTGATCCGCCAGTGCGCTGTGCTTTTCTTCTCCAACCATCTTGTAAAGGTCTATCTCCCCATTGTTGTTTAAACTCTTGAAGTCCTTGTTGTACTAATTGTGCGTTGTCAAAGTAGAAACTGCTTGTTACCCTTTGTCCACCTCTTTGATTAAGCGCTAAAGCAGGATTTAGTGCAGATTGCTGTACACTTGTATTAATGCTGTCTTTAATGGCTTGTTTGAGATCTTTAAGATGTGCTTGAATATGTTTTCTTTGATCTTCTTCAGGTAAAATCATTAGTGCTTTTAGGCTATCTGCTTGATATAATCCTTCATAATGTGGAACCAACTCAGTTAGTGCACTTGTTCTATTGGTTGCTCTAACATAGTTGTCATTTTGTGATTCAGGGTCTAGGGTTGTCAATGCTTTTTCATAAGCGGCTAAAGCATTAGTATAGTTTAAACTTAAATAATTATAATCACCTAAAAGCATATGTCCTTCTGATAGTACAGCGGGCTCATTAGCAGATTCAACGCTCTTTTCCAGTGTTTTTATAGCTTGTGTATAATTTTCCTGTAAGGCATAAGTTTTCCCTAAAGATAATAGTGCCATGGCTGAGTAGTCATGAAACTTGCCTTCTTTTGAGAGTTTAGCCAATTCCTCTTGTGCTTTTTCTGGAGATTCATTCATGATAAACTGATTCCATAAAAGCTGATGTTTAGCATGAAAGTCCAAATCTAAAGGGACATTTCCCTTTTCAAGTTTTTTATAGAATTTGTTTGCTGCAATCAATTCTGATTTTTCTTGAAAAATTTGACCTAATAAAAAATGGACTCTGATTTTTTGTTGTTGATCAATGTTTTTGTGTTCTGATGCAGCTAAAAGAGATTCTAAGGCACGATCTGTCTGTCCTAATTTTAGGAAAGTGTTGGCTAGCTCCAAATGAAGATCTCCTTTTAATTTCTCTGGAAATTGACTTTCATGCTGTACCATTTGCAGTAGTCCGATAGCTTTATTGTATTCTTGGTCTGCTGCCATAGCCTTTGCTAACCATATAATAGCTTGGTTGCGTGCAGGGACATGACTCTTTTTCATGGGTGGCATGGAAAACTGAGCAGGATCGTGCTTCCATTTAGGATTTTTCTTGAGATAGTTTTCTTTAATCTCATCGCCAATCGCAATCACATACCTAAAAGCTGATTGTGCATTTTCATAGTCACCCTTGTAGTAATACGCCTTGCCTACTATCATGTACAAGTCGTCTTGCCATTTAGATCTAGGATCGTGAATTTGAATACCTACGGATGCTCTTTGAACTAAAGAGTCCATTTCTGAAGCAAGTTGACTTTCATATTTAACAGGGTCAACGACGAATAAAGGAATGAGTTCTTGCAGGTCATCTTTGTGTATCCGTTGTATATTTCTTTCTATTTCTTTAAGCTTTTCATTGGTGTTGAACCAGTAATTATATCTCGTAAATAGATTTTGAAAAATTGACCTTGGAAACCCCCATTTCTTTTTTCTTAAATCTTCATTTGTATATGCATCTTGTTTTTGTTGAATTTCAAGAGCTAATTTTAATTTCCTTTTTTCTTCTTTTTCCTCTTCTCTTAGTTTTCTTGCAGCCTCTCTTTCTCCCCTAATTGTAGCCAGGGAATCTCTTCTTTCTTGTCTCACGGTTGCCAAACTATCCATAATCATTTGGCGTCTTGTACGCATGCTATCAATTGAAGCTCGTAAGGCTTCATTCGCTTTGTTTCTCTCCACAATCATGCTGTCTCTGAAAGCTGTCTGAATTGCTCTTAAACTATCTTGTGTATGTTTTCTTACCGCAATAATACTATCACGTCTTTGCTGCCTAATAGCTGCTATACTGTCTTTAAAATGTTGTGATGATCTGTATGCTCTAATTGCATTTAAAGAGTCCTTTCTTTTTTCTAAAGCTGCTTTTCTGAGTTCTTGTTCTAATTGTCTTGCATTTCTAGCAGAATCTTGGATTCTTCTATTTTCTGCTATTAGCTTAAGGCGTACAGCCTTCATGCTATCCTGAGTTTTTTGGCGAACGGCTCTCATACTGTCTTGAGCATGCTGTCTTACCGCAATCATGCTATCTCTTCTTTGTATTCTCCAATTAGCTATACTGTCTTTGTAATGTTGCGAAGTTCTATATGCCCTCAACGCACGTAAACTATCCAAACTTGATTGTTTTTCAGCCGGTCCACTTGGTGGTTGTGGAGAATAATATGCCTGACTCCATGATATGTTAACCATGTAGAATATTAGTCCTATTAATACGATTATTAAAGTGATTATTGTCCAGTGTTGCTTCAAGAAAAAAT
>Ga0079223_10001506_pt1 | contig 13868 bp, 10 predicted proteins | sample Stecom2011_FD_75072 | JGI IMG/M metagenome (GOLD analysis project Ga0079223, IMG submission 75072) | Agricultural soil microbial communities from Utah to study Nitrogen management - Steer compost 2011 | ecosystem: Environmental > Terrestrial > Soil > Agricultural land | place: USA: Utah... | reverse complement strand
TCTAGGTCTTGATAATCCAATCGATATATCTGCACCAGGTGTTGCAAAAGATCAAATTCAAGCTTCGGTTACCAATGGTACCTTGAGAAAGGCACCACAAGGATGGATTGTACGTCCTAGTAAACTAGGTACTTCAAAGGTTAGCGTAACAGCAAATGTTGATGGAAACACACAAGCAATGGGAAGCATGGAATTTAGAGTAAAACAAGTTCCAACGCCTATTGCTATGATTGGAGGACAATCTTCAGGAACCATTCGAAAAGTAGCACTTAGTGCCACTTCTGGAATTAGAGCAGACTTAGAGAATTTCGACTTTGATGTATCAGTTGTTGTTGATTCTTATACCTTCTCTTACATTCAAGACAATGGTTTGATTGCTATTATTAAAGCAAAGGGAAATAGGTTTACCCCAGAAGTAAAGCAAAAATTCCAAAGTTTATCGAGAAACTCTAAAGTTTTCTTTGAGGATATTCGTGTAAAAATGCCTGATGGATCTACACGAACATTACCTCCTGTTAACTTTACAGTACTTTAATAATTAAAATTATTACGTTATGAAAACACTTGTGCGAAAATTAACGATACTATTCTTAGTCAGCTTTATGCTACTTTCTGTTGAGGGAGTTGCTCAAGAAAATAAAGTTCTAGATGGTATGTTTATAAAAGAAACTGCTCCTACGAGAAGAGTGATTCCTTATACACACATACGTGAAGCTGACGTAATGTTTTACAAAAGAGTATGGAGAGAGATTGATATTCGTGAGAAAATGAATCATCCATTGTATTATCCACATCAACCAATAAATGAAATTGGATTTGTGCGTAGAAACCTTTTTGACATTATTAAGGGTGCAATTGATGAGGGTACCATTACTGCTTATGACCAATCTTCGCCTGGTTTTGAAATCGAATTGAATAAAACTGAAGCCAATGATTTATTGTCACGAGAGGTAGTTACTTTCGATGAAGATTTAGAAACTGGTGCCATTCGAGAAGTGATTGTAAAAGAGCCAATTGGTGGAGTTGATATTGCAAAATATTGGATTAAAGAAGATTGGGTTTTTGATCGGGAACGGTCTGTTCTGGAAGTTAGAATTATTGGCATTATGCCTATTGTCAATAGAATAGCAGATGATGGATCAATCACTGGTCAAATTGGTTTGTTCTGGATTTACTTCCCAGAAGCAAGATATGTTCTTGCAAACCAAGAAGTATTTAATAAGGGGAATGATGGTTCTCGCTTAACCTATGAAGATTTTTTCAAAAAGAGAATGTTTGCTAGCTATGTTAGACAAGAAACCAATGTCTACAACAATCGCCCTTTAGATGCTTATACAAATGGTGTTGATAGACTTCTTGAGTCTGAGAGAATTGAATCAAAAATAATTAATTACGAACATGATTTATGGCAATTCTAAATCCATAAAAGTATTATAAAACTAAACCCTACCCTTAAAAAGGTGGGGTTTTTTATTCCTATGAATAAAGAGATTCTTCGTCTTGCACTACCCAATATTCTTACCAACCTCTCTATTCCTTTAGTTAGTTTGGTTGATCTTTCGTTGATGGGGCATATGCCTTCTACATCTTATATTGTTGCAATCGGATTTGGAACTGTTATTTTTAACTTTATTTATTGGGCATTTGGATTTTTGAGAATGAGTAGTACTGGTCTGGTTGCTCAAGCTTTTGGTAAAAATGATTTAAAAGCTATTCGAATTCTCCTATTTCGAGCTTTATTTATTGCAGTATTTGGCGCTCTTTTATTAATTTTTCTACAAGCTCCGATAATTAAGTTTGCCCTATTAATTATACAACCAGATGAAGCAGTAGTTGAACCGCTTTTGGATTATTTTAATATTCGAATATGGGCGGCAATAGCTACGATTTCTATATATGTTTTAACAGGATGGTTATTGGGTATGCAAGACTCTAAATCTGCCTTAGCTCTAGCCCTTGTTGTTAATGGAGTGAATGCTCTCCTAAGTTACTCATTAGTAACATACTTTGGTTGGGGAATAAAAGGCGTCGCTTGGGGAACTGTCATTGCTCAATACGTTGGTTTTGTAGTGGCACTTCTTATTATTCGATATAAATACCAAATTGTGTTATTAAAACAATCTTTTATATGGGTAAAAGATAGAAAGGCTTGGGGTAACTTTTTAGGAATAAATTCTGATATTTTTATTCGTACACTTTGCCTCATATTTGCCATGTCATTTTTTAAAACAAAAGCAGGTAATATCGACCCCATTCTTGGTGCTGCGAATATACTTCTATTGGAGTTCATTACTATATCTGCTTATGGAATTGATGGCTTCGCATTTGCCGCAGAATCAATAAGTGGAAAATATTTTGGAATTGGTATGCGTTCTGAATTTAAAAAATCAATTAACCTAACCTTCAGATGGGGGTTTGGAATAGCGACATTTTTAAGCTTAATCTTCGCCTTCTATGGAGAGAGTTTACTTTACATATTAACAGATAAACTTGAGGTAGTTCAGAAAGCTTTAATATATCTTCCTTGGCTTATAGCAGCACCTATAGTAAATTCATTTGCTTTTATTTGGGATGGTATTTATGTTGGTACAACCGCTTCAAAAACTATGCGAAATACAATGTTGTTTGCTACTTTGTTTGTTTTCTTGCCAACTTTTTACCTCTCGATATACTTTTGGGGTAATCATGGAATTTGGTTTGCTTTTAGTTTGTTTATGTTTTCTCGAGGTGTGCTTTTACATTTTTTTGCAAAGCAAAGTATATACAGTAGGATTTAGTAATTATTCATTTGTGTTGCTATATGGTTGTGGCAGAGCTCAGCCACTTTATGTCTTCCGTTGTATAGGTAGCTATCAAAATCTATTTTAAGTCTATATAGAACAGCTATTTGCCTTTTTGCATTTGCTATACTAAGAAGTCTGTCTTCGTCACCATAATAGTAATTAACTTTTAATTCTTTTTGATTTTCAAAATCTTTGGCTTCTAGTTCAGGAGGAATACTCCCGGCACAAAGATATAGTTTAGCTTTTTTGAAATGACTAGCTGCAATCCAACGACAAACGGTTGAAACGCCTTGTGAGAACCCTAATACTCCGAATTTGCTAAAGGAGTATTCTTGGTTTAAATACAAAAGCACTTTGTTTAAATATGAACAATAGTCTGCTATTTCATCTAAACGTTCATGTGCTGTCATCCAACTTGCAACAGCTTCCCTCTTGCTGTTATAGTATTTTGATATTCCTTCAGGAGCAACAACTAAAGTGTTTGTTTTCTTTAAATAATCAAATTCCTTAATAAAATCTTCTGCCCTTTGTCCATAACCATGGATAACAATTAATAAAGATTTAATTTCCTTATTTGGTTTTTGGATATATACGTGAGCTCTTCTCTCTATAATGAGGGTTTTTTTCATGCTGCAAATGTCTTCATTTTTGCTCTTTATTTTGTCTAATTTTGCAACTATGGTTGGAGTTAATAGAGTAAGCTTGCATTTTGCAGATCGAGCGATATTTAATGAGATTACTTTTATTGTTAATAAACAAGATTGTATTGGTTTGGTTGGTCGAAATGGCGCAGGCAAATCAACCATGCTTAAAAGCCTGGCAGGGTTACAAAAAATAGATTCTGGAAGCATCTCTTTTCCGAATGATTTAAGTGTTGGATACCTTCCGCAAGATATGGATTTTGTGAGTGGACGAACCATATGGCAAGAAGCTGAGAGTGCCTTTGAAAGCACTTTGGCACTAAATACTAGAATTGAAGAAATAAACCAACAATTATCAAAACGAGAAGATTATGAGTCTGAAAGTTATTTGAAGTTACTGGACGACTTAGCTGAGTTAAATGAAAAATTAAATCTTCATGGTGTAGATACCATGGAAGCAGAAATAGAAAAGATATTACTTGGGCTTGGATTTTTAAGAAAGGACTTTGATCGTCAGACTGAAGAGTTTAGCGGTGGCTGGAGGATGCGTGTTGAATTGGCTAAAATTCTCTTACAAGACGCCGACTTATTGCTATTAGATGAGCCTACAAATCACCTTGACATTGAGTCTATTCAGTGGTTTGAACAGTTTTTAAAAAATTATAAAGGAGCCATTGTTTTAATTTCCCATGATCGTGCTTTCTTGGATAACCTAACAAATCGAACAGTTGAAATATCAATGGGGAGGATATATGATTATCCAGCCCCTTATACTAAGTATTTAAAACTACGTGAAGAGCGAAGAGAGCAAGAAATTGCCGCATACGAAAATCAGCAAAAACAAATTAAGCAAACCGAGGAGTTTATCGATCGTTTTAGGGCTAAAGCAACTAAGGCAGTTCAGGTTCAATCTAGAATTAAGCAACTAGAACGAATGGATAAAATTGAAATTGAGGAGGAGGATACCACAGCCATGAGGTTTACTTTTCCACCTTCACCCCATAGTGGGAAAATCACATTAGAGGCTGAAAATGTTGGAAAATCATATGGTGACAATGAGGTATTCTCTAATGTCAATTTTTTAATTGAAAGGGGAGAGAAAATATCCTTTGTTGGAAAAAATGGCGAAGGGAAATCTACAATGTCTAAATTGATTGTAGGAGAAGAAGAGTTTAGCGGATCACTAAAGTTAGGCTATCAAGTAAAATTGGGTTATTACGCCCAAAATCAAGCTGAAACATTACCTGCAGATAAAACAGTTTTTGAAGTAATTGATGATGCAGCCACTGGAGAAGTTAGAAAAAGAGTACGCAGTTTGCTCGGTTCATTTTTATTTAGTGGAGACGATGTAGATAAAAGAGTTAAAGTATTGTCAGGAGGTGAAAGAGCTCGATTGGCTTTGTGTAAAATGTTGCTTTTTCCAGCAAATCTGCTAATACTTGATGAACCAACCAACCACCTTGATATTCAGTCAAAGGATATTTTAAAGGATGCTCTTCTGCGGTATGATGGAACACTTATTATTATTTCTCACGACCGTGATTTTTTGAATGGTTTGACTGATAAAATTTATGAATTTACTTCTGGTCAAGTAAAAGAACACTTGGGTGGAATTAACTATTTTTTGCGCAAGAAGGAGGCTGATAGTCTTAAGATTTGGGACGGAAGCCCGACGACTACAAACGCTAAGAGCGAAGAAAAACAAATACATCAAGCTGATAACCAAGGTAGCTATGAAGATAAAAAGCAGCTGAAAAAAGCGTGGCGTCAGGCAAAAAATAGCCTTTCTAAGATTGAAAATGAAATTGAGCAATTGGAAAATAAGATTTCAAAATACAATGAAATATTAAAAGCCCCTGGAGCATATCAGCAAGAGGAGAATAAAAAAGTTATTAAAGACTGGGAAGAGGTTAATGCTAAGTTAGAAATAGCAATGAGCAAGTGGGAAGAACAGCAACTTCGCTTTGAAAAAGCAGAAGCTGCTGTTGAAAGGTCTTCTTAATTGCCCATTTGCGAGAGAAACTTAATGCGCATCATTCGAAGTTCTTCTTCAGAGTAAACACCGTCAAATTCTTCAATTGCATCTTCAATAGAATCCTCATCTGTTTCTCTAAAGTATTCGAAAATTTCTTCTTGATATTCCTCATCAAGTAAGTCGTCTATTAAATAGTCAAGATCTACTTTAGTTCCACTACCAACAATATGTTCAATTTCTTCTAAGATGTCCTCTGTTGTTCTATTTTTTGCAGCTGCAATATCTTCTAAAGGCATCTTTCGGTCTATACTTTGAATGGTAAATACTTTAAGTCCTGATTTATTTACAACCGACTTAACAACCATATCTAAAGGACGGTCGATTTCATTTTCTTCAACATAATCTTTAATAGTTTCTAAGAATGGTGCTCCAAATTTTTTAGCTTTTCCTTCTCCAACACCTGTTATGTTAGTTAATTCTTGCATTGTAATTGGGTAGCGGCTGGCCATATCCTCTAAAGATTGTTCTGAGAAAATAACATAAGGGGGTAAGTCTTCATTAATAGCAACATCTTTACAGAGCGCTTTTAGAATTGCAAAAAGTTCTTCATCTGTTGCTCCTTTTCCATTTGATGCCATCATAGCCTTTGCCGCTGAAGTTGCATCATACTTTTTAGGTTCTACAAAAGATATACTTTTGGGGTTTTTAATAAAATCTTTTCCTATTTTGCTAACTTTCAGGATGCCGTAATTCTCAATTTCTTTGATGATAAGGTTATTAATGATACATTGACGGATAATTGAACTCCACTTGATTTCATCATACCTTTTGCCTGCGCCAAAAAGCTCATGTTCATCATTGTTAAGAGATTTTATTTCACTGGTAACATCTCCTGCTATAAAGTTTGAAAGATAATTGGACTTGTAGTTTTCCTTTAAAGACAAAATTGTTTTAAGTACAAGACTAACATCATCTTTTGCTTCAAACTCTTCTCTTTTTTGTAGACAATTGTCACAACTGCCACAATTTTCTTCCTGGTATTGCTCTCCAAAATAGTGCAACAATTGCTTGCGCCTACATATTGAAGTTTCTGCATAAGAAACAGTTTCGAAAATCAATTGCCTTCCAATCTCTTGTTCTGCTACAGGCTTTCCTTGAAGAAACTTTTCTAATTTCTCGATGTCTTTATAACTATAGAAAGCAATACACTTACCTTCTCCACCGTCTCTGCCCGCTCTACCTGTTTCTTGATAATAGCCTTCTAAACTTTTGGGCATATCATGATGAATAACAAAACGAACATCAGGTTTATCAATGCCCATTCCAAAAGCAATTGTGGCAACGATTACATCGACCTCTTCCATTAAAAACATATCTTGATGCCTGGCTCTTTTGGTGGCATCTAAACCTGCATGATAAGGAAGGGCTTTAATGCCATTAACTTGCAAAGTCTCAGCCAGTTCTTCAACTTTCTTACGGCTTAGGCAGTATACTATACCAGATTTTCCACTTAATTGATTAATATACTTTACAATCTGAGAGTTTGCTTCCTCTTTAGGATTTACCTCATAGTATAAGTTGGGGCGATTAAAAGAGGCTTTGAATACATTTGCCTCTAACATCCCTAAGTTTTTCTGAATATCTTGCTGCACTTTAGGAGTAGCTGTGGCTGTTAAAGCTATAATTGGAACACGATCAATCGCTTCAATAATCTCTCTAAGTCTCCTATACTCAGGGCGGAAGTCATGCCCCCATTCAGATATACAGTGTGCCTCATCAATAGCAAAGAAGGAAATATTTATAGTTTTAAAAAAGTCTATGTTAACTTGTTTGGTCAAAGTCTCGGGTGCCACATATAGCAACTTGGTTTTTCCTCCTTCTAAATCAGACTTTACAACTGCTAATTCAGTTTTGTTTAAAGATGAATTCATAAAGTGGGCAACCGAATCATCCGAAGAGAACCCCCTAATTGCGTCTACTTGATTCTTCATTAACGCAATTAAAGGAGAAACAACAATTGCTGTTCCCTCCTTTATAAGCGCTGGAAGCTGATAACACATGGATTTTCCCCCTCCGGTTGGCATAATAACAAAAGTGTCTTTGTCTTCCATGAGACTTTTAATCACTTTTTCTTGCTCCCCTTTAAAACTATCAAAGCCAAAATATTTCTTTAATTGGCTATTTAATGACATTGATGTTGTCTTCATTAATTGAATTTTACTTTATTTCGTTTACTTTTGTGATGCAATATACATTGCATATTTAGAGATACAAGTTAATAAAAATTTTATAGTACAAAAAACAAAATAACAACTTTTGAAAACTTCAGCTGAAATAATAGAAATTGCTCAACATACCCTTGAGATTGAGAGAGATTCCATAAATGATTTGATTGGAACTATTGATGAAGAATTTGTTGAAGTTGTTAAAACAATTTACAAATCTAAGGGTCGAGTCGTAATAAGTGGCATAGGCAAGAGTGCAATCATTGCTCAAAAGATAGTTTCTACCTTTAACTCTACAGGAACTCCAGCATTATTTATGCATGCTGCAGATGCAATTCATGGAGACTTGGGAATGGTGCAAAAAGAAGATGTAGTTATTTGCATTTCTAAAAGTGGAGGTACACCAGAAGTTAAAGTATTGGTTCCTTTAGTTAAGAGTATGGGAAACAAACTTATTGCAATTACAGGAAATTTTGACTCTTACTTAGGTGAGCATGCAGATTTGCGTGTTAGTTGTGCAGTTAAAAACGAAGCATGCCCAAACAACTTAGCGCCAACCAATAGCACAACTGCACAAATGGTTATGGGTGATGCTCTAGCTGTTTGTTTGATTGAATGTCGTTCTTTTGGGTCAAATGACTTTGCGAAATATCATCCAGGCGGAGCTTTGGGAAAACGCTTGTATCTAAGGATTTCAGACCTGTATGTAGAAAATGAAAAGCCCCTGGTAAGGCCTGATAGCCTGTTAAAGGATGTGATAATTGAGATATCTGCTAAACGTTTAGGAGTTACAGCAGTGGTAGAAAACAATAAAGCTATAGGCGTGATTACTGATGGAGATTTAAGACGTATGCTTAGTAAAGAGGTAAATCTTTCCAAGATAAAAGCAAGAGATATTATGACTAAAAATCCCAAAACAATTGCTGCAGATGTTATGGCTGTTGAAGCAGTGAAGATGATGAAAAACGTAAATATCTCTCAGCTATTGGTTGAACAAAATAATGAATACGTTGGCGTTGTTCATTTTCATGATTTATTAAAAGAAGGGTTGATATAGTGAGTTTAGATCAGAGTTTTGATGATGATGACAAAAGCATGTCTTTTTTAGATCACCTCGAAGTGCTTCGTTGGCATCTAGTGCGAATTTTTATTGCTTTATTATTATTTGGAACACTTGCTTTTCTTTTTAAGGGATTTGTTTTTGATACAGTCGTGCTTGCACCAGCATTTAGCAGCTTTATAACTTATCAGCTTTTTTGCGATCTTTCAAATTGGCTTAATTTGGGCGATCAGCTGTGCTTTAGTGATTTGAAGTTTCAATTAATTAACTTAACCATGGCCGGACAGTTCACCATGCATATTTTGGTGTCAGTAGTTGCTGGGGTAATTGTTGCTTTTCCATATATATTATATGAATTCTGGCGATTTATTGGTCCAGCATTAAAGTCAGGAGAAAGGAATTTTGCAAAGGGAATTGTTTTTTGGGGGTCTTTGCTTTTTGTACTTGGTGTTTGTTTCGGATATTATTTAATTACACCAATGTCAGTGCAGTTCTTAGGAGGTTATCGCGTAAGTGAAATGGTTAGCAATCAAATTAGTTTAAAGTCTTATATTTCTACAATAACTACCATTACATTGGCGAGTGGAGTGATATTCCAGTTACCCATAGTTGTCTACTTTTTATCAAAATTAGGACTTGTTACACCAAAGTTAATGCGCACCTATAGGAGACACTCTATTATAGCAGTCTTACTTTTAGCTGCAATTATTACTCCGCCTGACATTACTTCTCAAGTGATGGTAGCCATACCTTTAGTGTTCTTGTATGAAATAAGTATTTTAATTTCTAAAATAGTTGAGAAAAAGTCTGATAAGAAAAAAGACGATTAAGTTTCTGAGCTGATAACTGTAATGAACTACTTTGATTATGTATTTTTAGCCTTTGTTTTACTACTCAATGAATCAACTTAAGTTTTCTACATTTATATTGTTACCGATGCTGATTTTTTCAGTATTTAATGTGCAAGCGCAAAAAACAATTGTGCGTGGAAAAGTAGTTGATGCGGAAACCAATGAAGTAATGCCATTTGTAAACTTGGTTTTTAAAAACTCTAAAATTGGAACTGCGACCGATATTAATGGAGCCTTTATTATAGAAACATACTATCCAACAGATTCTTTGGTTGCAAGTTTTATTGGCTATAAGAAAAAAAGCATGAAGGTTGTAAAGGATGTCGATCAAACAATCAATTTTAAGCTATCAGCAGGCTCTGGAGTTCAACTCCAAGAGGCAGTTGTGCAATATAAAGGAAATCCTGCACATGAGATTTTAAGACGAATATGGGAGAATAGAGAAGTTAATAATCGCGAGAAGTACGATTATTACCATTATGAAGTATACAATAAGGTTGAGTTCGATTTGAACAATATCACTGAAAGTTTTAAACAAAAAAAAATATTTAGAAAATTCGACTTTATCTTTGATTATGTAGACTCTACTTCAGAAGAGAAGAAATTTTTACCGATGTTTATGACAGAGTCTGTTTCTGATTATTACTATAGAAGGTCACCTAAATCTGAAAAGGAATACATCAAAGCCTCTCAAATTTCTGGAACATCCAACGAAAGTATTACAAAGTTCTTGGGAGATATGTATCAGAAAGTCAATGTTTATGAAAATAATATTAATGTTTTTGGAAAATCTTTTGTAAGCCCAATTTCAAGATCAGGGCTCGCTTATTATCGATACTATTTAAAAGACAGTGTAATGATAGGGAGTCGATATTGCTATGAGATTGATTTTGTGCCGAGGCAAAAACAAGAGCCTGTATTTGAGGGGACAATGTGGGTGAATGACACTACTTATGCGATTAAAAAAATTGAAGCGGGAATAAACGAAAATGCCAACATTAACTTCGTAAATGGCTTTAATGTTAAACAAGAGTATACAAAAGTAGATAATGAGTATTGGATGCTCTCAAAAGATGAACTGGTAGTTGATTTTCAGATAGGGAAAGAGATAATGGGGCTTTACGGCAGGAAACATACTTCATATAAAAACTTTGAAATTAATGTTCCACAGCCCGATAAGTATTATGATGGGATAGAGAATGTGCAATTGATGAAAGGTGCCAGTGAAAAGAGTAATGAATACTGGGAATCTGCTCGTCATGACACACTTACGTCAAATCAAAAAGGCATTTATGAAATGGTGGATTCTGTGAAAAACATTCCTGCATTTCGTACTTTCCTAGATATTATTGAACTTGCACTCACCGGTTACCATCAGTTTGGCTGGTTTGAAGCAGGCCCTTATTTTAAATTATATAGTAACAATGAAGTAGAGGGACATCGATTTAGGTTAGGGGGGAGAACTTCTAATGACTTTAGTACACGAATAATGCTAAATGGGTATTTAGCTTATGGCCTAAAGGATCGTGAATTTAAATACAATGCAGGATTTTTATATAAATTAAATAGTAACCCAAGAAGATTTGTTGGCTTTCAGTACCATAGAGATGTGGAACAATTGGGGAAAAGCCGTAATGCTTTTTCTGAAGATAATATATTATCATCTTTTTTGCGCCGTATCCCAAACGACAAGCTAACGGATGTAGAGTCTTTCGAAGCGGCTTATGAACATGAGTGGATTACAGGTCTTTCAAGCACAGTATTTCTTACCAAAAGAAACATGCGCCCATTGGGCTCTCTAGAATATTTACGTTTTAATTCTAACGCTGAAATTGGCTTGGTAAAAGACAACTTGCTTTCTACAACAGAGCTTAGTTTTTTTACGCGCTTTGCTTATAAAGAAAAATATGTAGAAGGTGAATTTGAGCGCATTAGTCTTGGAAGCAAGTATCCTATTTTAGAACTGCAAGCAACAATGGGCGTTGAAGGCTTGTTAGATGGGGATTATAATTATCAAAAACTTGAAATCGCAATAAGTGACAATATTAATACCGGTGTGCTTGGTCATAGTAATGTGCGATTTACTGCAGGGAAATATTTTGGCACATTGCCTTATCCATTGCTAGAGATTCACAATGGAAATGAGACTTATTTTTATGACCAACAAGCTTTTAATTTGATGAATTTTTTCGAATTTATTAGCGATGAGTATGCTACTGTAATGATAACACACCACTTTGATGGTTTTTTCTTAAATAAGATTCCTTTGATGCGCAAGCTAAAATGGAGAGAAGTTATTTCATTTAGAGGGGTCGCTGGAAGCTTGAGTAACCGACATCGCAAAGAGCTGGTACTTCCAAATAATATTTATCAACTCAATCATCCGTATACTGAGGTAGCACTAGGGATAGAGAATATTTTTAAGATTCTTCGAATTGATGCAATGTGGAGGTTAAATTACTTAGATCATTCAGATATTGCTAAGTTTGGAATTCGAGGTGCTTTTGAGTTTACTTTTTAATGAATTTATGAAACTACGAGCTGAAAATATTGTAAAGAAATACAAAAGTAGAACTGTTGTAAAAGGAGTTTCTGTAGAAGTGAATCAAGGAGAAATTGTCGGTTTGCTCGGACCTAATGGTGCTGGAAAAACAACCTCTTTTTATATGATTGTCGGCTTGGTTAGTCCTAACCAAGGAAAGATTTTTTTAGACTCAGAAGACATTACAAATCTTCCAATGTATAAAAGGGCACAATTGGGAGTTGGCTATTTGGCTCAAGAAGCATCAGTATTCAGAAAGTTATCAGTAGAAGATAATATTAAGGCCATTTTAGAGATGACAAAGCTTTCTAAATCTGAGCAGAAGGCAAAACTAGAATCATTGCTCGATGAGTTTGGCTTGCAGCATGTGCGAACCAATAGAGGTGATTTATTGTCAGGTGGTGAACGCAGAAGAACAGAAATAGCAAGAGCATTGGTTACAGATCCTAAGTTTATTCTTTTGGACGAACCATTTGCAGGTGTTGATCCAATTGCTGTAGAAGATATTCAAAGTATAGTTGCAGAATTGAAAAGAAAAAACATTGGAATTTTAATTACCGATCATAATGTGAATGAAACCTTATCCATTACTGACAGGGCTTACTTGCTTTTTGAAGGAAGTATTTTAAAAGCAGGTACTGCTGAAGAGTTAGCTAATGATGAGCAGGTTAGGAAAGTGTACTTAGGGAAGAACTTTGAGCTAAAAAGAAAGCACTTTAAAACTGCTGAAGATGTAGCTAAAGAAACCAAAGAATAAGATGATAGTATAGAAGTGGTAGCATTAGGCAAGCTTCCAAAACAATCGAATAATATAAGGGAGGGCGTGGTTTTTTGTAATAAATCAATAATGCTGAAGTACTCAGAAGAGCAAGGACAAAGCTGGTAGACTCAACCCAAGAAATAAAACCAACTAGATAGGAAGTAATGCTAATTAGCATGGCTACTCCCAAGCTTATCCAGCAAATTCTAAGTGTCATTTGTATTCCAATCTTATGTGGAATAGTTTGCAAGTTTGCTTTTTTATCTACGTACATATCGCGTATGTCAAAAGGAAGACTTTGACCAAATACAAAAAAGGCTAGAGAGAAGCATAAAAACTGTTTTTTCAATGTAAAAACTAATTCCAATGAATCACTTTCATAAAAGGCAGGTAACAAAACAATAACTCCTCCCCACACAAAAGCAACAACAAATACTTTTAGAAATGGAATACTTCTCAAGGCCGGCCAGTTTCCTATTCGAAGTACATAAAATAACGAAAGCGTTGCCAAGGGAGCAATTAAAATAAAACTTTCAGCAGGCAATTGATAGAGAAAGTAAAAGCAGGCGACAAAAGAGACAATGATAATTGCATTATTAATGTATAAGTTTTTTTTTATCCATGTATTTTGAGCCGAAGGCGTAGGGGTTTTACTATTAAGTATGCTTATCTTTCTTTGGAAACTATATCCGAAAAGTGTTGCGAAAAATATGGTAAATAAAATAAAAAAGTCTAATTTATAATCCATTACCTGAATAGCATATGCAGCTAAGGATACAGCGGAAAGTGAGACAAATATATTGCCGTAAGCAAGGAAGCTAAAGGCTAGTTTTAAGAAAGATTTTTTTTTGGGCATAATCTTTTTAGCTAGTCATCAAAAATACACCGTAAAGTATAATAAAACTTTTACTTTCATAAATTGTTCAAAGTGTAATAAAACGACTACTAATCGTTTTTATCAAAGTATATTTGCAAACTCAAAAAATTAAATATAAAAGCATGACTTCAGCACCATTTAGTTCACGCCATAT
>Ga0079223_10001504_pt1 | contig 13877 bp, 14 predicted proteins | sample Stecom2011_FD_75072 | JGI IMG/M metagenome (GOLD analysis project Ga0079223, IMG submission 75072) | Agricultural soil microbial communities from Utah to study Nitrogen management - Steer compost 2011 | ecosystem: Environmental > Terrestrial > Soil > Agricultural land | place: USA: Utah... | reverse complement strand
GATTGCTGTTTGTCAATATTTTATATGCTTCCTTAATGTCAATAAATTTCAGTCTTACTCGGAAAAAATCTCGGCACTGAATCGGTAAACCTGGTTCTCAGGTTGAAGATAGCAATTGGCCGTAAGGCCAGCCTTTCTACATGTTTCCCTCAAAAACGTCTCTCTGTCCCAGTGCAATTCGACAGCTACTTGGGGTAGCAGCAGGCCCGAACCGTAAAGACCTTCGATGTATAAACCATCACGTCCGATCTTTATATCAGATAACTGTTCGTTGCTGAGTGGAATTAGATCCGAAAGAATCGAGATTTCAATAACGATATCGTTCACTTCTTCTTGCTTAAGCGACGGGAAGCGAGGGTCATCAAAAGCAGCTGCCCTGGCCATCTCCCTGATGGTTTCGAATATTGTCTTATACGGCTTAATATATCCTATACAACCCCTTAAGGCCCCTTTCTTATGAAGAGTAACAAATGCACCCCTCTTTTCCGAAAAGATTCGATCAGTCGGCCTATCGAGGGCGAATTTTCTGTTTTCGAGACAGGAAAGGATCGATTCGCGGGCAACCTGTAACAAAAACAGTTTCTGGTCTTCTGTTAACATAGTAAGCTCCTGTATCAGTTATTTATCAGCGATAAAACATAGTGGAAAGATAGCCAACAACATGGTTGTAATCACCGCTCGTCTCTCCAGAATGTGTATAATGGAGGGTTTTGGCTCGGTTATATTTTAACTTCCTGGCAAGTTGCATGAGGGTTAGTATTCCTCCGAATCCACAAGCCTCACTCTTTTGCTCAGCGAGAAGCGTCTTTACTGACTCAGTATCGATCTTTTCTACTGCGTCAGCAAAGGTTTTATCCATTGATTCTGCTTTTTTATGGTCGTGATAATGTGACAGATCTGAGCTGATGATGATTATGGTCTCATTAAGGTGGTCTTTTAGCAATTCTGCTAGCTTATCACTGAGATATAAGCTGCTCTGAGCATATTGATATCCAATTATTATCGGTAAGATTTTAATATCAGGCTTTATTGTCTGTAGAAACGGCAACTGGACTTCCAGTGAGTGTTCACGAGAGTGAGCATAAGGGAAGAAGACAAATTTTGAATCATTGAGAAGCTTACTGGTCAGTTCACGATCCACTTCAACCTCACCCAATGGTGTAGCACAGGCATCATAATCCCCGACTGAATAGTAAAAATCGCCATATTGATGTGAAGGGGCAATGATAACAGCGAGCTTGAAATCCTTATTACTGATAGCTTTGTAGGAGTAGGCAGCGCATGCACCTGAATATATATATCCTGCATGTGGTGCGATAACTCCGAGTATATCGTTAAACTCGGGAAGCTTCAAATCTACTTCACTGAAGTAAAGTGATATTAATTTCGATAGTTCTTGCGGGTCAGCAGGGTAGAATGTTCCAGCTACTACTGATTTGCAAACCGATTTCATGCTATACCTCCTCAAATCGATATTCTGATTAATTTACACCGAGTTTTACAATCTTACTGATCTCCCGGAAATCAGGATGACTGGCTGTCTGCAATAATTCGAAGAGGAGCATTTCAGTTGAAACGACAATTCCCTCATTCTCCTGGATTCTCTTCAGGGCTATATTCTTGTTATGTTGTGATATCGAAGAGACTGCATCCTCCACTACGATAGGGATTAGTTCTTTCTCCCGAGCTACTAAAACAGATTGTGTAATGCAGATATGTGCTTCGATACCATAAAGAATGATCTTCTCTTTTCCGCTTGCTTTAATGAATTCCTCGATTTCATCTTCGAAGATACTGAAACTCGTCTTATCCATCCAGCGAGCATGTTGTGGAGTATAAATTTCCTCGAGGGTAGGACCCAGACCGATAGGATACTGTTCTGTGATTAACAGAGGAATATCGAGCAGTTCAGCACCCTTGTTCAGAATACTGGCATTCCTGACCAGGTTCTTCATATCCGGGATATGTCCTCTGAATCTATCCTGAATATCTACCATTACAAACATAACATCTTCGATTCCAATCCTCATCACTCCTCCTTAACTATTGACAGATATAGCTCAATCAAACATTTTAAGAGTGACTATAAGGAAAGATTTGTCAATAAGATAATTGACAGAATAATTGACAACAGAGTGATTCACTCCTGACAAGAAACAAGAGAATAAGGAGCATACATGCAGGAACTCTCTAAAGAGAAATTGAAAGATCTGAGGAAACTCCGGCTCAAGAAGTTTCGAGATGAGAAGAAGCAGGTTCTGGTAGAAGGTTCAAGAACTATTAGGCAATTGATAACCGACCGGGTTTCTCTGTCAGAGCTTTACTGTCTGGAATCTGCAGTCAAGAGCTATACTGATATCCTTGAGCATATTGGCTCGGAGAGAATTTATGTGCTGAAAGAGCATCAAATAGAACAATTAACGGCAGCAAAATCAGCTCAAAATATTATAGCTCTGGTAGAATGTCGGGTTCCAGATTTTAGAAAGATGGACCGTTTAGTATATATTGATCGGATATCCGATCCAGGCAATCTGGGAGCTATTTTCCGGAATGCCAGAGCTACCGGAATGGATGGTGTTATTCTCTCTCCAGAATGCTCCGATATCTTTAATCCCAAGACTGTTCGTGCTTCGGTCGGCACTCTCTTTTCACTCCCGAGTAAGGTAAGTGAATTCGAACAACTGCAGGGTCTTGATAAAGAGATTATAATTACAGATTCTGAAAAGGGGGAACCTTTGTTCTCATTTCCTCTGCCAGAGAACGGGTATATTCTCGTTTTAGGTTCTGAAGCTTTCGGTGTGGATAGGAGAATCGTGGCGAAAGCTGACAGGAGAATTAGGATTCCGATGCTTAACAGAGTAGAATCGTTGAATGTCGCTGTGGCTGCTGGGCTCTGTATGTATCGACTTAACAGGGATATCCTTACTAAATGAGCAGAACCACTACTCTTACTGAAAATAAGTTATGGCTGGCACCTTTGGCCGGTTTTTCCGATAAAGCTTTCCGCCTGATCTGCAAGAGATGTGGGGCGGATGTTACTGTCACAGAAATGGTCAGTGCAGATGGCCTGGTCTTTGATTATGAAAGAAGTGTCGGCTATGCTTATTTCGATGAAGCAGAACGTCCTGCTGGAATCCAACTATTCGGTTCCCGCCCTGTAATTATGGCAAAGGGATGCGAACTCATCTTACCTTTGAAACCGGATTTCATTGACGTTAACATGGGATGCCCAGTAAAGAAAGTAGTAAATCGGGGAGCGGGTTCTGCATTGTTGAAAGATTTACCCAATGCTGTCGAGATTGTCAAAGCTCTGAAAACGGTTCTCCAGGAGAGTAGAATACCCCTCTCGGTTAAGATCAGATCCGGCTGGGATAAAGAGAGTATAGTAATTGTCGAAGCAGCACGAGCCCTGGAAGATGCAGGGGCTGATATCATTATTGTTCATCCTCGAACCCGGTCACAATTTTATTCCGGGAAGAGTGACTGGTCACTTATATCATCCGTAAAATCAGCAGTGGAAATACCTGTAGTCGGTAATGGTGATATAGTCGAGATCAGAGATGCTGTAAGGATGAAAGAAGAGACAGGGTGTGACTCTATTATGGTTGGAAGAGGAGCACTGGGGAAGCCCTGGATATTTGCTGAGATCAAATCTTATCTTTTGACTGGTACTCCTTTTAGATTATCTTATAAAGAAAGATACGAAATAATCAAACAACATACTGAATTGACACTCAGTACGAAGGGTGAAGAGAGGGGATTAAAAGAGATGAGAGCTCACTTCTGTCATTATACCAGGGGCTTTATTGGTGGCAGCAAAGTGCGGAACAGAATAAATAATAGTGTCGACCGGGAAGAGATATTGAATCTGATCGGAGAGCTTTATGAAAAACGAGATAGATAGGATTATCTGGCAAGTTAAATATGAAGTAGACTCTAACTGGTTGAAAGCAACACAAACCTTAAAGAAAGCCATCGAAAAGTATCCTCAGGAGTTGCGTCTTCATAACGAACTTGGCAATCTCTACTTTTTCAGAGATGCATATGAACAGGCAGTTAAGTGTTATGAACAAGCGCTCAATCTCGACTCCCGTAATGTAGACATTATCTTCAAACTTGCCTACTGTCATCTCGTAAACAGAGATTTCGAGACAGCAGAACAGTATTTTGATTTGATTTCTGAGGTTATCCCTGAAGCGACTTATAACAGGTGTGTAGCTCTTTATAAACTGGACAAAGGATATCAGGCGATAGAGCTGCTCGAGGAGTTGATACTGAGCAGTGATTATTCCGAAAAACCCTATATTCTGCTCGGTAAACTCTATCTTGAATATGAGCGATATGATAAGATAATAGACCTAATAGAAAGAGCTGAAAAGCGTTTTGGGAAGGTTAGTGAGTTATTATATATTCGTGGAGCAGCCTATTTTCATACCAGGCAATGGCTGAAGGCTTATGTCGATTTTCTGGATACAGAGTCTTCTCAGGTTGAGACTCCATCATTCTATCGTATGTATGCCCTTACCTGTGAAAAGATAGGGCAGACAAACAAAGCTATCGAGATACTCAATCAGTCTATAGAAAAGTTTCCACCTTATTACGGAGCTTATTATGATCTGATTAAGATCTATACGATGCATGATCGTTATTCAGAAGCAATAAAAGTCATGAACAAGCTTAATGAACTCGGTATCACATTCGGTGAGATAAGTGGCAATGAAGGGCGGTTGTTCGATTTACTCTTCAACGTTACTAGGATGAAAGGGAAAGAATGATAAGGCTGGTCAGCGGTTCTGTTTCTGTTCAAACAAATCTCTTCTGATCCGATTTATCTCTTTCTGGAGGGTTTTTATTTTCTCTTCAAGACTCATTTGAGTGGAATCAGAAAAGACTGACTCAAACCATCTGTTTACTTCCGAAACATCAATTTCTTGATTACCGAGAAATATTATCTCGTTGTTGAGATCAAAGCTGAACAGCTCTTCCGTCTCTGTAATCTCAACTTCAACCTGATATTTATCACCATTCCTAACATAATCAATCAGTATCAAATCTCCGGCATCTTTGCTTTCAATTATATTGATAACATCCCTTACTCTGTTTATAGGCCATTCTTCTATAGCTACTATGACATCACCTGCTTTCAGTCCGGCTGAATCTGCTGGTGAAGAGGCTCTCACTTCAGCAATAAGGACTCCATTCTCAATCTGAAAATACTCCTTTAGCTGTTCTGAGAGATATTGAAGTTTTACTCCAATATGTTTTGTTTTGGGATTCATTAACTTAAGTCGGGCACGATCAACAGACCTTAAATCACCAAGTGTAATATTCAGATTCTTCTGTTCTCTATTACTCAGTATCTCGACCTCTATTATATCTCCGGGATGTGAATACCTGATGATGGTTCGCACCTGATCCTGTAGGGTAATAGGCATATCGTTAATGCGGAGTATGATATCATTCGTCTGTAATCCTTCTCTATCTGCCGGAGAATCGGGAATCACCGTATCGATTCGCACACCGTGATTGATATCATAAAGGTTCTTCTCTTCTTCGCTCATGTCCTCCAGATAAACACCAAGATAGGCGCTATTGATTGAGAGAAGAGGGAAGATGATGAACTGAAGGGATAATATAAGAACAGCATAGAGGAACGCTTTCATCTCAGGTCTGTAAAACCTCCATCAATAGAGATCTTGTCGTCTATTATCTACAGCTTCTATTTCTGTTAAGATATAGATATGTCTATTATTGCTATCCTTAACTTTACGGATTATGTAAGGGGTTTCTTCAGGAAGATCGGATAGTTCCATTATCTGATAGGGAGAATATCCTCGTCCCGATGTTGAAACACTATGAGCCATACCAAGAAATCTGCCCTGGTCAGGTAATTCGATTTCAGCCTGCCTCTGTTCAGCCAGAAGCTGCTTTTCATCTTCATTGCCATTATTGATTATACCAGTTCTGCAGAGCAGATTATCATGAAGAGTTGCGGCCAGGTTTGGTCTGTAGATCATAACTGATACCAGTATGAACATCACGAGAGCAAGATTACCGACAAATTTCTGCAACCTCTCTCTCTTTCGGTGTCTTTCATACAGCTGGTTCTTGAGATTGTATCTCAGTCTCACTGAAAAAGGACCGGGGCTGTCTTCTGGAAGTTTTATATTCTCAAGATACTTTTCGACCGACATATTCCAAAACCTCTTTTGGTAGCGTTTGTTCGAGTTTTTTCAAAGCTCTGTGTAATATGACCCTTATATAACCTTCTTTTTTACCTATTATCTCAGAAATTTCTTGAAAGCTCTTCTTCTCGAAGTAGCGTAGAGTAATTACATCCTGATCTCTTTGAGGTAATTCCTTAATATACTCACGTATGAACTCATAGCTCATCGTTTCGTCCATTTCCGGAGGAGACTCGAAAGTATCTTTCTCCACCATCAATTCACCTACGAGTTTATGTTTCTTTTTCTCTCTCCGGTAATGATTGCTGATCTCATTCACTGCTATTCTGTATAACCAGGATGAGAACGGGATAGAACGCCATTTAAAGAGATGCAGTTTCGTCATAGCTTTGTAGAATACATCAGAAACTACGTCGTGAGCTACATCTCTGTTCTTAACTCTCAGCATTACGAACTTGTATATCTGTAAGAAGTACTTATCATACAGATATTCAAATGCTGATATATCGTACTTTGCTTTGAGGATTATATCTTTTTCATTCATTTCCACCTCATCACCTCTTTTAACGTTTATTGAGAAGTTTAGTTACAGCTACTTCTCTATTTATGCACCTTATTTGAGAGCAAGCTTCGTATCTTACTCACTATCAATAAAATAATATCGCTCGTGTATGGGGTCAAGTAATTTCTTGTATGAAGATAAATCTACCGACAGGGAGAGAATAACTAGATGGAATTGAGATTAACCATTCTTTTATAGGTATTGTAACTCTCCGGAAATGGTTGTAATGTCCGTCTCAGAGAATCATGCATATGAGCGATTAAAACTCCATAGTTGGTAATGGGAATCTCGATATCATTGGCCAGTTCCATTCTTGATAACATCTCTTTTTTGTTTATCATACAACCGCCGCAATGAATTATCAGCTTCACTTCTCTCAAGTCCTGATGAAGTATTTTACCCGCATTTACCAGAAAATTCAGTTTTTTACCTGTATAGTCTTGAAGCCATCGAGGTATCTTTATAGTGCCAATATCATCAGATTGTCTGTGATGAGTGCAGGCTTCAGCGATCATAACTCTATCATTTTCCCTTAATCTGCTAATAGCTTCCAGGCCTGAAATGAATGTATTCAGGTTCCCTTTCAAACGGGAGAAGAGGATAGAATACGTAGTTAGCATTATATCATCGGGTATAATATCAGTAACTCTTTCAATAACCTGCGAGTCTGTTATAGCTAATCGAGGTTTCTGCTTGAGACTCTGTAGTGTCTGTAATATTTCCTCCGGTTGGATACAGATTGATATTGCATGGTTATCAAGAGCTTCTCTCAGAACCTGTTCCTGTGGTAAAATAATCCTGCCTTTAGGTGCTGAAGAATCGATAGGCATCACCTGTAGAACAATGTCATCAGACTTGATCAAATCAGTGATTACAGCCTCAGAAGATATGATTTCAGGTACTCTGGCGGTAATCATTATTCTTAGTTGTGCAATGTTTGAACCGGTCATTGCAGAGACAGATATGTAGTCTATACTTTGTCTTTTCAGATAATCAACTGCATTGGTAACAGCTGTTTCACTATATGCCAGATCACTCTTATTGAAGACAACAATTACATTCTTCTCTCTTTTCAGAAAATCTTTGTCAGTCTGATCAAAATCATTATATGTGGTTACATGAAGGGCAAGATCAGTTCTTCTCAATACAGTATAAGTCTTTTCAACTCTTTTAGCTCCCAGATCGCCGATATCATCTAATCCAGCTGTATCAAGAATGAATACCGGTCCCAGTGGCAAAATCTCCATCGCCTTTCCTACAGGATCTGTTGTTGTTCCGGCAAACTCTGAGACGATTGCGAGCTCTTGCCCGGTCAGGGCATTGATCAGAGAAGATTTACCGACATTCCTCTTACCAAAGATACCAATATTGGGGCGCATAGAGACAGTTGTTTTCTTCATCGGTCAGTATTTAGAGCAACAGATCACGTTCACCTGCTAAAGTCTTATCGTAGTAATCATTGAGAAGCTTCTTTATTTCGGGATCGGTGACATCAACAAGTTCCCTTTTAACTATTTTAAGTCCTTCCTGTTTTGTTTCTGGGCTTGCGTAATCAAGCAGGTATTCCAAAAAGCTGAGGATAGCATTTAACTTACAGAACTTATGGATATTACCAGGTCTGGCATATTCCATGAAGGCCTGTCCTGTTCGCCCTTTTCTATAGCAGGATGTGCAGAAGGAGGGTATATATCCCATCTGGGCAAGATCTCTGATCACTTCGTCAAGAGAACGAGTGTCTCCAATGGAGAACTGTTGCTTGCTTGGTTGGTTGTGCATTTCGTCAAAATAACCACCCGGATAGGTTCTGGAAGCAGCAGAAATCTGTGAAACACCCAGTTTAAGTAATTCATTGCGGAGTTGACCAGTCTCACGGGTAGTGAGAATTATTCCGGTATAAGGCACTGCAATACGGATTATAGCGATAATCTTTTTCAGATCAGTATCACTGACTTGATAGGGTGGAGCTTCTGAGATAGGAGCATTAAGAGCTGGTTCAATCCTTGGAAATGAGATCGTATGAGGCCCGACTCCATATTTCGATTCCAGATGATAGGAGTGACTGAGTAAGCCAAGGAGTTCATATTTCCAGTCATACAGTCCGAAGAGTACACCCAGTCCTACATCGTCAATACCAGCTACAAACGCATCATCGTGAGCGTATAATCTTCTGATATAGTTGCTCTTCTTTCCTTTGAGATGAACCTTCTCATAGGTCTCACGATGATATGTCTCTTGAAAACACTGATAGGTTCCGATTCCGGTTTTTTTTACTATCTTGAAGTCTTCTACAGAGAGAGGGGCTGTGTTTATATTGATTCTACGAATCTCTCTTTTGGTTCCTTCTCCCCGATAAACTGCTTCTATACTTTCTGCTATCCATTCTCCGTCGAAGCGGGGATGTTCTCCATAAACGAGCAACAGCCTTTTAAATCCTTGAGTTTCCAGGATTCGAGTCTCCTGCTGCAGTTCTTCGGGAGAGAGTGTTCTGCGTAAAAGATCTTTATTGTCGGCTCTAAAACCGCAATAATCACAAATATTAGCACATTCATTAGAGACATAGAGGGGGGCAAAAATAACTATCCGGTTCCCGTAGATATCATTTTTTATCTTTTGTGCTGTCTTGTATAGAAGAGAAAGCTGGTCAGGATCAGATATACGGCTGAGAAATGCAACATCTTCCAGATTGAGACCTTTCTTTTCACCACCTCTGGCGAGGATCTCGTTAATCCTGCCGGGGTCATTCTTAGAAGGTCGATTAAGCAGCTCTTCTAGATACTTATTGTCTATAAAACTCTTTCTATCTAACATTTTCATTACCTGAGAATAATATAGTTCTTCCCGTATAGATGTCAATAGGGGAATTACCTGTGTACGATATGGGAACTGAGCGGAGATTTGCCGTTACGGAGCAGAACACTCCGTAACGGCTTCCAAGAACTATTAGTGATTTTTATAAGTAGCTTCTTTGACTACTTTGCCTTCCAGTTTATCTCTATGGAAGTAATGTGTATGAAGTAGATTATGAGCTATCTCTGAACCTGGTGAGCCAAGGAATTTTTCATAGAGAGCTGCTACAGCTGGATTTTCATGAGAGAACCTCAATTTGAGTCCCTTATCTTCTTTATAGAGAGTTTCGCCTCTACGAGCTCGAGTCGCAAGACTGCTGCCGAATGGTTGTCCTCCGCCACCGACACAGCCACCAGGGCAAGCCATCACTTCTATGAAATGATAGTCGGATTTACCTGTCTCTTCGATCTGTTTACGGATTTTGTCCATTAGCTTTCTGGCATGGCCCAAACTATGGGCAACAGCTATTTTTACCTTGATACCGTCAACATCGACAACAGCTTCCTTGATTCCTTCCATACCGCGAACTGCTTTGATTTCACAGTCTGGCAGATTTTTGCCTGTTATAAGGTAATATGCAGATCTCAGGGCTGCTTCCATGACTCCTCCGGTGGCACCAAAGATAGTGCCAGCTCCGGTATAGATACCCATCAGGTCATCAGCCTTTTCATCTTCAAGATGTTTGAAGTCAATACCTGCTTCTTTAATCATTCGTGCAATTTCTCTAGTTGTGAGAACATAGTCAACATCCTGATATCCGGAATCGTTCATCTCCGATCTTCTCGCCTCGAATTTCTTGGCTGTACAGGGCATGATCGATACAGATGTAATGCTTTCGGGTGTAATGTTCTTCTCTTTTGCATACAATGTTTTTACCAGAGCACCGAACATCTGTTGAGGAGATTTGCAGGTAGAGACATTATCAGCAAGGTCTGAATAATAGGTCTCCATGAATTTAACCCAGCCGGGTGAACAGGAAGTAATGAGCGGAAGGGTTCCACCCTCTTTGAAGCGTGTTACAAATTCAGTTCCTTCCTCCATAATCGTGAGATCTGCCGTGAAGTTTGTATCGAAGATTGCATCAAAACCTAATCTGCGGAAAGCGGCATACATCTTGCCGACTGTAAGAGAGCCCTCTTCCATTCCGAACTCTTCGCCCAGAGTTACTCTAACCGCAGGTGCGGCCTGAATAACAACATGCTTCGCTGGATTCAGTAATTCTGTCCAGACCTGGTCGGTCTCTATCTTCTCGGTTAAAGCGGCAGTAGGACAGTAAACAGCACACTGGCCACAGTTGATACAAATACTATCAGCCATCCCTTTACTAAAAGGGGTATTAATCTCGACATCAAAACCACGGTTGACATGTGTCAGAGCATATACTGTCTGAATTTCATTACAAACAGTAACACAGCGGCCACAGGCTATACATTTATTGGGGTCTCGTACTATTGAGACACTACTATCGTCTACCGGCTCTTTTTTCATCAGGGAGGCAATATCTTCGGTCTTGACTCCCATGTAATAGGCCAGGTCCTGTAATTCACATTTGTTATTGGCTATACAGGTAGGACAGTCAACATGATGGTCAGCCAGTATAAGTTCAATAAGCATCTTTCTCAGGTTTCGTAGCTGGATACTGTTTGTTTTTACATTCATGCCTTCATAGACCGTGGTGCTGCAAGCTCGCTTAGGCATGTCAGAACCTTCGATCTCGACTACACATACGCCGCAACCGGAAGTCGGAATCAGGTCTTCATGATAACAGAGAGAAGGGATCTTGATCCCAATCTCATCTGCAGCCTTGATAATGGTGGTATTCTCTGCTACATTTACTTTTTTGCCATCTATTGTAAGGTTAATCATTCTTCCCATCTTTACACCTCTTAATTATTCACTGCTTTTCTGTTCCTTAAATAGGTCAGAAAATCATCTTTGAAGTTCTCGATTGCACTCTTTACCACAAGTAAGAGAGATTGACCCAGAGCACAGAAAGATGTTTTATGCATTGTTTCCGCAATAATAACCATCTTATCGAGCTCACTTTCGTCAGCTTCTCCTCTTTTAATTGCTTTTATAGATCTGTATAGCATCTCGTTTCCGTTACTGCAGGGCATACACTTTCCACACGATTCGTGACGGAAGAAGCGAATGATTGATTCGAGCATATCAGCGATATTGACCGAGTTATCCATAACAAGAATTGCACCGGAACCGAGTATTGCTTTATATTCTGCCAGACTATAGAAATCCATTTTTACATCGAGCATCTCATCAGGGATGAATATACCTGCTGCTCCACAACAAGCGCAGCTTTGAACCGGCTTCCCTGCTTCATGCCACCACCATATCTGTTAATAATCGTTCGGAGGGTGGTTCCCATCTCGACTTCACAGAGACCGGGTACATCAACATCACCGAGGATAGTGAATACTTTAGTTCCCGGGCTCTCTGGTGTGCCGATATTCTTATACCAATCAGCACCTTTGAGAATTATTGAAGGAATATTGGTTACGGTTTCGACATTGTTGACGACAGTTGGATACTGCTGAAAACCGGCTTGACCTGGGTAAGGTGGCTTGTTACGGGGATTACCGCGATTACCTTCCATAGATTCGATCAGGGCAGTCTCTTCACCGCATACGTAAGCACCGGCACCTATTCTGAGATAGACATCCAGGTTATAGCCGGTATCAAAGATATTCTTACCGAGCAGTCCATAATCATAGGCCTGTTTTATTGCTTTCTGCAGTCGTTCTATACAGAGTTTATATTCACCTCTGATGTAGATGTAAGCTGTATGTGCTCCAACAGCATAGGACGTGATCATTGTCCCTTCCAACAGTTTGTGAGGATCCCCTTCCATAATCAATCTGTCTTTAAAGGTTCCCGGTTCCCCCTCATCGGCATTGATTACCACATGTTTGTTTTCTGATTCGATACTGGAAGTGAAACTCCACTTAAGGCCACAGGGAAATCCAGCTCCACCACGGCCGCGTAAGCCAGATGCTTTTACTATTTCGACGATCTCTTCCGGCTTCTTCTTCAGAAGAGCATGCTCCCAGGCTTCATAACCTTGGACGCCTAAGTAATCATTAATATTTTCAGGATTAATAACTCCTGAGTTCTTTAGGACTATTCTCTTTTCATAACCGAGCGGGATATCATTCCTGACAGTTTTCTTCATGACCAGTCGAGTAAGAACTCTACCCTTTACGAAGTGTTCTTCGATCAATTCTGGAATATCGTCTAAAGTCAGGTTGCAGTAGACGATATTATCAGGATAGACTACAGCACAAACTCCTTCTCCGAAGAGTCCAAGTGATCCGGTTTCCAGGACATTGATCTCGTCAGTCAGATCTTTATTCATTAATTCTTTTTTCAATGCCTGAAATATCTCCTTAGACCCTTTTTGGATAGAAGATTCATTTGTCTCTATCAGAATCAGGTTACGGAAATACTTCATACCTCTGTCTCCTGTAGTTTATTGATTATATTTTCAACCTTACCATCGTTGAGGTCACCGTAGAAATCATTATTGATCATCATTACGGGTGCATTACCACAAAGCCCTAAACAGGCACATAGTTCCAGAGTAAACAGCCCGTTAGTGGTAGTTTCTCCTGCCTTTATTTTTAGTAGTTCTTTCAGCTTTTTCAAAATATTGGTCGACCCTCTGAGATAACATGGTGGTGACTCGCAAAGCCTGATGACGTATTTTCCTCTCGGTTTAGTACTATACATCGTATAAAAAGTTAGAACACCGTAGATGTGATTAACCGGTATCTTGAGATAATCAGCAACCTCTTCAACTGCCTCTTCTGAGACATAGTTCTGTGGATGGCTATCCTGTATATCATGCAGGATGTAGATCAGATTATCTTTTGTTGGAGTATATTTCTGACAAATATCTTTATACATACTTCTCTCCCTATAGGTGATTTTGTTTGTCTTTATCCCTGATTTCAATTGATATTGGTTTGTGAGCAGGTTTATCTTTGCTATTCAGAAGCAACCACATAATCGGCTACAATCTGGCCATTTACTATATGTTCTGCTACTATTCGTTTTACCTTTTCCGGGGTCAGATAACCGTAGGTGATCTTGGGTTTATCTTTTTCGATTATATCGACCACTGGTTCCATTGAGGAGAGTCCTTTCTCTCCTGTCTGGGTGACCTGAATATCTTTCAAAGACCTCTTTTCGATCTCTTCCAGAAATGCTTTCATAACATCACGAGCTCCCATTGCTATCCCGGATGTTCCCATACCTACAACAACTTT
>Ga0079223_10001502_pt1 | contig 13880 bp, 14 predicted proteins | sample Stecom2011_FD_75072 | JGI IMG/M metagenome (GOLD analysis project Ga0079223, IMG submission 75072) | Agricultural soil microbial communities from Utah to study Nitrogen management - Steer compost 2011 | ecosystem: Environmental > Terrestrial > Soil > Agricultural land | place: USA: Utah... | reverse complement strand
GGTAATAAGTGTTGTTTCTTTCTTTATGGGTTTTATTTTTAAAAATAGTGTTAAATATGATATAACCAGAAGGGTTTAAAATTTTAAAAGTATGTTCTATAAATGATCGTTCAAATAAAAAATTAGGCATATCTGTGTCGATAAAAATGTCGATAACAATTAAATCGTATTTGTTTTTTGTATTTCTAACAAAATAATTAGCATCGATTTCAATAATGGTTGTATTGTAGTTGTTGTGAATTTGGAATTCATTATTCATCCAATATATCATCGCTGGGTCAATTTCTATGCCTGTTATGTTTTTTGTATATCGATAATCTTTTCTCAAAGTTTCAATAACACTTCCACCAGCTACACCAAGGATAAGAATTTCATTACAATTTGCAATGTATGTATTCGGTAATTTTTTTAAACCGAATTTTAACAATTTTTGAAGATTACCGTAAGAATAGTTAGCTGTTTTAGTATCGATCACTCGATGTCCATTGTTCCAATTTATTTCAACTTTCCCGCTAACTGGTGAATACATACTTTTTTCCGGAATAGGTATGAGGTAGCTTAGGTATTTTTTTATAAACTTCATAATTCTTTATATCGCTTAAAACTTCCGTCTTTATAGAATATGACAATATAATCAATTTCTAAATTTTGTTCTACAGACCTATCCATTATTTTTTGGGGTACTTCATATTGCACTAAGTTTTCTACATTTTCTTTAGTTGCATGAAGCGAAGATTCTTCAACATCATCTATTTCAAAATCATTTGCATTTTGAGTTATGTCTTCAGTGAGGTTTGAAGAAGTTTTAAAACTTTGATCGGTTTCATTGTTTTGAGAAAACATTTGTTTTGAGCCATCAGCAAGCCAATACAAATTTAACTCTGGAAAGTGCTCAATTATTTTTAACAAGAAGTCTAAACTTGGTTTATTTCTATTGGAAAGTAAGTGAGATAATGTCGAACGTTGTACACCAATTTTGTCAGCAAATTGTGTTGATGATAAGGAATAGTATTCAAAAATTTGCAACAATCGTTCAGAAAATAACTCTTTTGTATTCATTTTTAACCTTTTTACATTTGTAAATTTACAAAATTAAACTTAAAAATACATTATAAACTAAAAGTTTATATAAATTAATATAAATAACTGAATTTTAATGTATTAATTCATTAGTATATTTTTTGTTTACAACTGTAATTTACTTTTGTAAACCTTGTTTTATTACATTTGTAAACGTTTTATTAATTTTACCTATTCATTCCATTTGTAAAATGTGGTTTGTATATTTGTGAAATATCTTTTTCGAAATGAATAAAAAATTATTTTCAATTTCTACTATATGTGGAAAGTATATTACCTTAATTAATATTGAGAATGTATTGAGTCAATTATCAACAAAATACTTCGATATAAACGTTAAAGGAAGATCTGTTAATAATCAACCTTTATACACAGTGCATTTTGGAAATGGAAAAGAGCGAGTTATATTATGGTCCCATATGCATGGTAACGAACCAACAACTACCAAAGCGGTTTTAGATTGGTTGATGTACCTGCAAACGGATCAAGATTATTTCAATCATCTTTGTACTCATTTTACAATATGTGTTTTGCCCATGGTAAATCCAGATGGAGCAGAACTTTATACAAGAAATAATGCTAATGATGTTGATTTAAATAGAGATTCTGTAAGCTTATCTCAGCCAGAAAGCGTTTTTTTAAATGAAGTAATCAAAGAATTTTCTCCAACATTAGCTTTAAACTTACATGATCAACGTTCGATTTTTGGTGCTGGTGATTCAGGTTTGCCTGCAAGTTTATCGTTTTTATCACCAGCATATAATGATGAGCGTGAAGTAAATGATGTACGATTAAAAGCCATGTTATTAATCGGTGCTATTGCTAAAAAATTACAAGCTAAATTACCAGGAAAGATAGCTCGATTCGATGATAGTTTTAATAGAAACTGCATTGGTGATTATGTTACTTCATTAGGTATTCCAACAATATTGTTTGAAGCTGGTCTTGTAGAGCACGATTATGAGCGAGAGGTTTCTAGAGGTATCATTTTAGAAGCATTATTCCATCTATTCGATTTGTTAATAACAGAGGAGTATTTATCCTTTGATAAAAAAAATTACTGGGAATTGCCTGAAAATATTAAGAATTTTAATGATATAAAGATTGTTGATTATAGCTTTGCTTCATCCGAATTAATAAAAAACAACGCTATTTTTGTTCAATATGTAGAGAAAAAGCAAAATAACATGGTGGTTTTTGATTATTCTTTAGATTTTGAGCAATCACCTGAGGCTGTTTATGCTCATAAAATATTAAAAGCCAATGGATTAAGTTTTTTTAGTCCACTAGATATTTACAATTTTTTAGACGAAAATCTATAGAATATGCAAAGGTATGGATGTATAAATGTTAATGTGTTGTAAAAAAAACGATTTTCTTTAAAATAATTTAAATTATCTCAATAAAAGTACTATTTTTGCATAGTAATTTTGAATTAAAAAAATTGATATGAGTAAATTTCGATTAGATGAGATTGATCACCAGATTTTGGACATGTTGATTGATAATACACGTGTACCTTTTACAGACATTGCAAAAAAATTATTAATTTCTGCTGGAACTGTTCATGTACGTGTTAAGAAAATGGAAGATGCAGGAATTATTCAAGGTTCTTCATTAACTTTGGATTATGAAAAGTTAGGTTATTCATTTATTGCTTACGTGGGGATATTTCTACATAATACTTCACAAACAAAATTTGTTTTAGAAAGAATAAACGAGATACCTTTCGTTACAGTAGCTCACGTTACGACTGGTAAATTTAATATTTTCTGTAAAATACGTGCAAAAAACACACGTCATGCAAAAGAAGTAATTTTTATGATTGATGATATTGATGGAGTTTACAGAACAGAGTCAATGATTTCACTAGAAGAAAGCATCAATGATAAAAAACGTTTAATGCATACTATATTTAAAGACTTATAAGAGTCGAAAAAATAGCTTAATTTTGAACTGCATTCCACAAGGGATGCAGTTTTTTTATGGATTCTTTTACTCAAATAGCATTAGGAGCAACGGTTGCACATCTCACATTGCCAAAGCAATTAGGAAAACATCGGCTTTGGATAGGGGCTTTATGGGGAACTATTCCTGATTTAGATGTTTGGTTAACTCCATTAATTTTTTCCAATAATCCTTTGGCAGAAGTTCAATATCACAGAGGGTTTAGTCATTCTATTTTATTTTTTGCTTTTTTTAGTATGATATCCACTGGGTTGATTGCTAAATTTTCTACTGCTTTTAGAGCAATTTCTTATAAAAGATGGTTTTTTTCGTTTTTTTTAATATTACTAACCCATTCGTTACTAGATATTTTTACGACTTGGGGTACACAACTGTTATGGCCATTACCATATAAATTTGATTTACATTCTGTGTTTGTAGTAGATCCTTTGTACACGTTGCTACTTTTATTAGGGTTGATTTTCTATTACAAAAAAGATCAATATAAGTATTTGAATGCTGGAGTTTTACTAAGTAGCGCATATTTATTGTTGGGTTTGATAATCCAAAATCGTATCGAAAATAAAATTATAGAACATTTAGAAAAAAAAGGTGAGACAATAATATCTATAACCGTAAAGCCTACAGTTATGAATTGTGTTTTATGGAATGTTATTGTTGAAACTCCAGAGCATTATTTAATAAATCAATATGCATTGACAGATAGTTACATTGAGGACTTTCAATCGTTTAAAAAAAATCATGAACTTTTAGTTCAAATCCCTTCCGAATTATCTAATCAGCTGATTGATATTACTCAAGGACAGTATATTGTTGAAGCAAAGGATACAAGTTTATATGTTAATGATTTACGATTTGGATTATTAAAAAATGAAAAAGATGATGTGCAATTTTCTTTTTCATATCAATTATTCCCAAATGAGTTAGGAGATTGGCAAGTTATTGAGGTACCAAAAGATACACGAGATGGTAAAAAGCTTCTTCAAAATCTTTGGGTACGACTGAAAGGGAATTAAAAAAATCAATAACCCTATAAAAAGTAGTAATTATTAATTAAAGTATAGCAAATTAATATTATTTACATTTGATAAAAAAGGATAAATTATGAAGTTATTATTGTCACCAGCAAAATCGCTTAATTATAAAGATGTTTTACCTGTTACTAATTTTTCAAAACCTCATTTTATTGAGGAATCTAAAATTGTAAATAATGTACTGAAAGATAAAAATGTACAAGACCTGAAAGATCTAATGAGTATATCTGATGCTTTAGCACAATTAAATGTAAATAGAAATCAAGAAAGAACTTATCAATTAAATGAAATATCAAAGAACGTTCGTCAGGCCGTTTTTACTTTTAATGGAGATGTATACTCTGGTTTAGATGCTTATTCTATACCTAATGATAAGGTAGATTTTATGCAGAATAGTGTTTGGATATTATCAGGATTGTATGGAATACTTAAACCATTAGACTTAATTGAGGCTTATCGATTAGAAATGGGTATAAAACTGGATGTTGAAGGTTCTAAAGATTTGTATGGATTCTGGAAAGAAAAAGTAACACAACACATCAATTCTCAGATGAATGCCAATGAAGTGTTGCTAAATTTAGCTAGTAAAGAATACTTTTCAGTGATTGATAAAAAGAAGATAAAAGCTACTATAATTCATCCAGAATTCAAAGACTATAAAGATGGAAAGTTAAAAATCATTAGCTTTTTTGCAAAAAAGGCACGAGGATTAATGGCTCGTTATATTATAGATCATCAAATTATGGATGTTGAGGATATCAAAGCATTTGATATTGATGGATATAGATATGATGAAAATCTATCTACATCTACACAATGGGTTTTCACAAGATAAATGATTGTTGTAAGTTTGCACAAACCAAACAAAAAATAGCATGGCTTTAATACATCAAATTAATAATGAATATTTATCTATACAAGATATTCAACGAATTGTATTTGAAAACTATAAACTTGAACTTTCACCAGAAAGTACACAAAATATTCAAAAGTCTCGTGAGTATTTAAATCAAAGAATGTCTTCTCAACAAGATCCGATTTACGGTATAAATACGGGATTTGGATCTTTGTATAATGTAAAGATAAGTACAGAAAACTTAACAAAACTTCAAGAAAACTTAATGAAATCTCACGCTTGTGGATTAGGTGAGGAAGTTCCAGAAGACATTGTTAAGATTATGCTGTTGCTAAAAATTCAATCGTTAAGTTATGGTAAATCTGGTGTGCAATTAGAAACTGTGCAACGCTTAATAGATTTTTATAATAACGATGTTTTTCCTGTAGTTTATAATCAAGGCTCTTTAGGTGCATCAGGTGATTTAGCTCCGCTTGCTCATCTAACTTTACCATTGATTGGTGAAGGTGAAGTAAATTATGATGGTTACAGACAAGCTGCTCATAAAGTTTTAGAAGCGTTAGGTTGGTCGCCTATAACTTTACAATCAAAAGAAGGATTAGCGTTGTTAAACGGTACGCAATTCATGAGTGCTTATGGTTGTTATGTTTTAATTAAGTCATTGAAAGCAAGTGTGCTGTCAGATATCATTTCAACTGTTTCTTTAGAAGGGTTTGATGGAAGGATAGAGCCTTTTAATCATCTGATTCATGATGTTCGTCCTCATAAAGGGCAGGTAGAAACTGCTCAATACATTTCTGAATTGTTAGAAGGTAGTGAATTAATTATTCAACATAAAGAGCATGTTCAAGATCCATATTCTTTCCGTTGTATTCCTCAGGTTCATGGTGCTTCAAAAGATGCTATTGCGTATGCAGTAAAAGTTTTTGAAACTGAAATAAATGCTGTTACAGATAATCCAAATATTTTTGCAGAAGAAGATTTAATAATTTCAGGTGGAAATTTCCATGGTCAGCCATTAGCTTTAGCTCTTGATTTTCTTGGAATTGCTTTAGCTGAATTAGGTAATATTTCAGAAAGAAGAACATATCAATTGATATCAGGATTACGTGGATTGCCTCCATTTTTAGTTTCTGAGCCAGGACTGAACTCTGGATTTATGATTCCACAATATACTGCAGCTAGCATCGTTAGCCAAAATAAGCAATTAGCATCTCCAGCTTCAGTAGATAGTATAGTATCGAGTAATGGACAAGAAGATCATGTGAGCATGGGGTCGAATGCAGCTACAAAGGCATTAAGAATTGTTGATAATTTGTATAAAATTTTAGGTATTGAGCTATTCAATGCTTCGCAAGCTTTAGAATTTAGAAGACCCAAAAAATCGAGTGATTTTATAGAAAACTTTGTCAAAATTTATCGTGAAGATGTACCATTAGTTCAAGAAGATCGCATTTTACATTACGATATGGAAAGGTCGGTTTTGTTTTTAGAAAACCTATCTATTGAAATATAATCTTTTAAAGCACTTTTATTTTTATAAAGGTGCTTTTTTTTTACTAAAGTAGTATCTTTGCATGCTCCTTAAGAAAAATATTTTGTATACAAATAATAAGCTCAAAATAATAAACGATCCCATTTATGGATTTATATCCATCCCTCATCCTTTTCTCTTCGATTTAATAGAACATCCTTATTTTCAAAGATTGCGAAGAATTAGCCAAATGGGTTTATCTAGTTTAGTTTATCCAGGTGCTACTCATACTCGCTTTCATCATGCTTTAGGTTGTATGCATATGATGCAAAAAGCAGTTCAAGTGCTACGTTTTAAGCAGGTTAATATATCTGAAGAGGAGGAGTTAGCTTTGTATATTGCTATTTTATTACATGATATTGGTCATGGGCCTTTTTCACATGCCATGGAGAACAGCATCGTTGAGAATGTGCATCACGAAGAAATATCTTTGGCAATTATGAAGTTTCTCAACGAAGAATTCAATGGGAAATTATCATTAGCAATAGAAGTTTTTCAGGGCAACTATCACCGTAAATTTATGTTACAGTTGATTGCTAGTCAACTAGACATGGATCGCATGGACTATTTAAAAAGAGACAGTTTTTACAGTGGTGTTGCAGAAGGTAATATCAATTCAGAACGACTCATTCAGATGATAAATGTTTACGATGGCCAATTGGTTGTTGAAGAAAAAGGAGTTTATTCTGTAGAGAAGTTTTTAGTAGCTCGTCGTTTAATGTATTGGCAATGCTATTTACATAAAACGGGTGTTGTTGCAGAGATGATTTTAACTAAAATTCTCAAGAGAGCTAAAGAATTAACACAACAAGGGGTAGATTTGTGGTGTAGTCCGGCATTAGCATTCTTTCTGAAAAATGAAAATTCAAAAGAAGAATTCGCTAGTAAAACGCTAAAGCAATTCACTCAGTTAGATGATTCAGATGTTTTAGGAGCTTTAAAAAATTGGCAACACCATGAAGATATTGTATTGTCTACTTTAAGTTCTTCTATCGTGAATAGAAAGCTTTTTCATATTAGAAATGTTCAGAAACATGAATTAGATATGCAGTTGAATCTATTACGAAGCGATTTTCAACGTCAAAATAATTGTGAGGAAAGCTTGTTAGATTATTTTATCTTTAGTGGGAAACTTAAAAATCAAGCATATAATAAGGATGCAGAACCTATTCGTGTGCTAAAAAAGAATGGAGAGGTTATAAATATTTTAGAAGCATCTGATCAACTTCATCTAAACGCGCTTTCAGTGCTAGTAACAAAGTACTTTATTTGTTATCCAAAAACATTATCAAAAGGTTAGTAAAATTTTATATTTTTGTAACATGAAAATTACAGCAGCTCAAATTGCAGAAGTATTGGAAGGTGTAGTAGAAGGGGATGCTTCTGTGCAAGTAAGTACTTTATCTAAAATAGAAGAAGGTAAGCCAGGGGCGATATCATTTTTATCGAATCCGAAATATAATCATTATATATATACTACAGATGCTTCAATTGTTATAGTAAATAACACTTTTGAAGCAGAGCGTCCTGTGAAACCTACACTTATACGTGTTGAAGATGCATACAAAGCGTTTTCAAAGATACTTGAGTTTTATAATCAAATTAAATTGATGAAATCAGGTATTGAACAGCCAACAGTTATTAGTGAAGGAGTTGAATATGGCGAAGAATTATATTTGGGTAGTTTTTCATATATAGGAAAGAACACTAAAATCGGAAAAAACGTTAAGATTTATCCAAATTCATTCATTGGTGATAATGTAATTATTGGCGATAATACTATTTTATTTGCAGGTGTACGAGTTTACTCAGAAACAATTATTGGAAATGATTGTATTATACATTCTGGAACAATAATCGGTTCTGATGGATTTGGATTTGCGCCAAATGAAGATGGTTCTTACACAAAAGTGCCACAAATAGGTAATGTAGTTATCGAAGATGCAGTAGAAATTGGATCTTGTACGACGATCGATAGAGCTACTTTAGGTTCTACAATTATTAGAAAAGGAGTAAAGCTAGATAATCAAATACAAATTGCTCATAATGTAGAAATTGGAGAGCATACAGTAATTGCTTCACAAACCGGTATTGCAGGATCAACCAAAATTGGTAAACACTGCATTATAGGTGGTCAAGTTGGAATTGTAGGTCATATCACTATTGGTGATCGAGTTAGAATTCAAGCACAATCAGGTGTAGGAAAGAGTATTAAAGCAGGTGAAACTATTCAAGGTTCTCCAGCCATCGCTTATAACGATTTTTCAAAATCATTCATATATTTCAAGAAGTTACCAAATATTGTAAAAGATCTTGAAGATTTAAAAAATAAATCTTCTCATTAATTATAAGAAATCATTATGATTAAACAGAAAACTATAGCAAAAGAAGTTACTATTTCAGGTGTAGGATTACATACTGGACAACATGTAACTATGACATTAAAGCCAGCACCAATCAATAATGGATTTACATTTGTTAGAGTTGATTTAGAAGGAGCTCCTGTTATAGAAGCAAACGCTAACTTTGTTGTATCAACCGAAAGAGGTACAAACTTAGAATATAAAGGCATACAGCTTCATACAACAGAACACGTATTAGCAGCGTTAGTAGGAAGTGATTTGGATAACGTGATTATCGAATTAAATGCTTCAGAGCCACCTATCATGGATGGTTCATCGAAGTTTTTTGTTGAGGCAGTACTTACAGCAGGAGTGATAGAACAAGAAGCAGAAAGAGATGTATATGTTGTAAAAGATGTCATCAAGTATGTAGATGAGCGTACAGGTTCTGAAATCATCATTATGCCATCTGATAAGTATGAAGTTACTGCAATGGTTGACTTTGGAACAAAAGTTTTAGGAACCCAAAATGCTACATTATCTGATTTATCTGACTTTAAAGAAGAAATTGCTCCAGCAAGAACATTTAGTTTCTTACACGAATTAGAAACACTTTTAAATCACGGACTAATTAAAGGTGGTGACTTAAACAACGCCATAGTGTATGTTGATAAAGAAATTTCATCAGATACTATAGAAAAGCTAAAAGTAGCGTTTAATAAGGAAACAATATCTGTAAATCCTAATGGGATATTAGATAATTTAACTCTGCATTACCCTAACGAAGCAGCAAGACATAAGTTGTTAGATGTTATTGGAGATTTAGCCCTTATAGGAACACGAATTCAAGGAAGAGTTATTGCAAATAAACCAGGACATTTTGTAAATACACAGTTTGCAAAAAAGATGGCTAAAATCATTAAAGAGGAAAAAAGAAATCAAGTACCAACTTATGATTTACACAAAGAGCCTTTAATGGATGTAACCAAAATTATGTCGATGTTACCACATCGTTTCCCATTTATTTTAGTAGATAAAATTATTGAAATGAATGAAACAAGCGTTGTAGGTATGAAAAATGTTACCATCAACGAAGAGTTCTTTAATGGTCATTTCCCAGGAGCGCCTGTTATGCCTGGGGTTTTAATAGTTGAAGCTATGGCTCAAACAGGAGGGATTTTAATTTTGAGTACAGTTCCTGATCCTGAAAACTATTTAACTTACTTTATGAAAATTGACAATGTGAAATTTAAACATAAAGTTGTACCAGGAGATACATTGATATTTAAACTCGATTTGTTATCACCAATTCGTAGAGGAATTTGTCATATGCAAGCCAATGCGTACGCTAACGGAAGACTAGTAGCAGAAGCCGAGTTAATGGCTCAAATTGTAAAATCAAATTAAATTAAAATTTTTAATAGAATGAATCAACCTTTAGCCTACGTTCATCCGGGAGCTAAAATTGCTAAAAATGTGGTTATAGAACCTTTTACAACGATACATAATAATGTAGAAATTGGTGAAGGAACTTGGATTGGATCAAATGTGACCATCATGGAAGGAGCTCGTATAGGTAAAAACTGTACCATCTTCCCTGGAGCAGTAATTTCTGCAGTACCGCAAGATTTAAAATTTGGTGGTGAAGATTCTTTAGCTATAATCGGAGACAATACAACCATTAGAGAATGCGTTACTATAAACCGTGGAACAGTAGCTTCAGGCAAAACCGTAATTGGAAATAATTGCTTAATAATGGCCTATGCACACGTTGCTCATGATTGTGTTATTGGAGATAATGCTATCATTGTTAATGGGGTAGCTTTAGCAGGACATGTAATTGTAGGAAATTATGCAGTTATAGGAGGATTAGCTGCTGTGCATCAGTTTATAACAATTGGTGATCATGCGATGATTTCAGGAGGTTCTTTAGTTCGTAAAGATGTGCCCCCATATACCAAAGCCGCCAAAGAACCTTTGTCATATATTGGTATTAATTCCGTTGGATTGAGACGTAGAGGTTTTGCAACAGAAAAAATAAGAGAAATTCAAGATATTTACAGAATTTTATATCAAAAAAATTATAATAATTCCCAAGCTTTGAGTATTATTGAAGCGGAGATGGAAGCAACCAAAGAAAGAGATGAAATTATACAATTTGTACGCAATTCATCACGTGGAATTATGAAAGGATATACCGGAGTGTATTAAAATAATATAAAACAAAAATTAAATAACCAAATATGGCAAGTACAGCTGATATTAGAAATGGATTATGTATCAAACATAATAATGATATTTATAAAATTATTGAGTTTTTACATGTTAAACCTGGAAAAGGGCCTGCATTTGTTAGAACTAAATTAAAAAGTTTAACAACAGGAAAGGTATTAGATAATACATTTTCTGCAGGACATAAAATTGATGTAGTTCGTGTAGAAACACATACTTTCCAATATTTATATAATGAAGGGAGTGATTACCACTTCATGAATAATGAAACTTTTGAGCAAATTACATTAGATAAAAACGCTTTAGATGCTCCTGAACTGTTAAAAGAAGGTACAAATGTAATGGTACAAATCAATACTGAAACCGAAGCTCCATTATCAGTAGATATGCCAGCATCTATCGTGTTAGAAGTTACATACACTGAACCAGGCGTAAAAGGAAATACAGCAACAAATGCAACTAAACCAGCAACAGTTGAGACCGGAGCTCAAGTAAACGTTCCGCTGTTTATTAACGAAGGAGACAAAATTAAAATCGATACAGCTACAGGAAATTACGTGGAGCGTATTAAAGAATAGTTTGTATGAAGTTTCCAAAACCATATAAATTACAAACAATTGCAGAAATGATCGGGTGTACTTATGTAGGAACACCTGATTTTTCTGTTTTAGGTATCAATGAAATACATAGGGTTGAGCCAGGAGATATTGTATTTGTTGATCACCCAAAATATTATCAAAAAGCTTTAGATTCAGCCGCAACTATAATTTTAATAAACAAAGAAGTTGATTGTCCTGAGGGAAAAGCTCTGTTAATTTCAGATGATCCATTTAGAGATTTTAATAAATTAACTAAGTTTTTTAAACCTTTCGAACCTTTACATGATGCTATTTCCGAAAGTTCATATATTGGTGAACGTACAATAATACAACCTCATGTAACAATAGGGAATCATGTAAAAATTGGTAAAAATTGTATTATACATTCAAATGTTGTAATTTACGATCATACTCAAATAGGAGATAACGTTATTATTCATTCAGGTACAATTTTAGGAGCAGACGCTTTTTATTACAAAAAACGTGATACATATTTCGACCCCTTATTATCTAGTGGAAATGTAGTGGTTGAAGATGGAGTAACAATTGGAGCTCTTTGTACTATTGATAGAGGAGTATCTGGATCAACTACAATTGGGAAAGGTACAAAAATCGATAATCAAGTACACATCGGTCACGACACAAAAATCGGGGAAATGTGTTTAATTGCTGCACAAGTAGGTATTGCAGGCTGTGTGCATATTGAAAATAATGTAACTATTTGGGGACAGGTTGGTGTTGCAAGTGGTATTACAATTGGACAAAACGCGGTTGTTTTTGCACAATCGGGTGTAACAAAGTCTATTGATGGTGATCATCAATATTTTGGAACCCCGGCACAAGAAGCACGCGACTTTTATAAACAAATGGTCAAATTGAAAAAATTATCTTAAACATATTCCATTATGAAAAGTGCTAAAGAACAGGTATTAGATTTTTATCAATCTGCAGGGATTCTTAACAAGAATTATTGTTTAGATGTTTTACACGAAGATGTAAAGTTGGAATGGTATAGTTCCAAAGGACATTTGATACTTGAATTAAATGATATTTTAGCACTTTCTAAAGATCTTAGATTATCATATTTTGATCTGAGAACTGATGTTTATGATATTCTCCATGAAGATAATAAAGTGATGATACGCTATGCGTATTATGTAAGAACTTTTGAAAATTCGGATGAGGAATTGTTGTTAGCTCATTTTTTTACTAGTTGGGATCTAAAAGATAACAAGTTTTACCGCGGTGTACAAATGAGCCAACTATAAAGCATTACGAAAAATTAACCGTCGATATGTCTTTAATGTTGTAACATTTCTCTATTTTTGTACTTAATTAAAAAACTATAAAAATTAATTATGAGTGTTTTAGTAAATAAAGATTCTAAAATAATCGTTCAAGGATTTACAGGAAGTGAAGGAACTTTCCACGCTTCACAAATGATTGAATACGGAACGAACGTTGTAGGAGGTGTAACACCAGGAAAAGGTGGAACTACACATTTAGAAAAACCTGTATTTAATACAGTAAAAGATGCAGTTGATACAACAGGAGCAGATACTTCTATTATTTTTGTGCCACCTGCTTTTGCAGCTGATGCAATTATGGAAGCAGCTGACGCTGGAATCAAAGTAATCATTTGTATTACAGAAGGAATTCCTGTAGCAGACATGGTAAAAGCTTACGATTACGTAAAATCTAGAAATACTCGTTTAGTAGGTCCTAACTGTCCAGGTGTAATTACTCCAGAAGAAGCAAAAGTTGGTATTATGCCAGGTTTCGTTTTCAAAAAAGGAAAAGTTGGTATTGTATCTAAATCAGGAACTTTAACATACGAAGCTGCAGATCAAGTTGTAAAACAAGGAATGGGAATTTCTACTGCAATTGGTATTGGTGGTGACCCAATTATTGGAACAACTACAAAAGAAGCTGTAGAATTATTAATGAATGACCCAGAAACTGAAGCAATCATTATGATTGGTGAAATTGGAGGTCAATTAGAAGCAGATGCTGCTCGTTGGGTTAAAGCTGACGGAAATAAAAAACCAGTTATCGGATTCATCGCTGGAGAAACTGCTCCAAAAGGGCGTACAATGGGGCACGCAGGTGCTATTGTTGGTGGTGCTGATGATACTGCTGAAGCTAAAAAACGTATTATGAGAGAGAATGGAATCCATGTGGTTGATTCTCCTGCAGAAATCGGAAAGAAAGTAAAAGAAGTTTTAGGATAATTTC
>Ga0079223_10001501_pt1 | contig 13882 bp, 11 predicted proteins | sample Stecom2011_FD_75072 | JGI IMG/M metagenome (GOLD analysis project Ga0079223, IMG submission 75072) | Agricultural soil microbial communities from Utah to study Nitrogen management - Steer compost 2011 | ecosystem: Environmental > Terrestrial > Soil > Agricultural land | place: USA: Utah... | reverse complement strand
TTATAATTTGTAGAATCACTTAATTCTTCTAGTTGGTAGGATGTCTCCGTAAGGTTTTCTGCTAATAGGGCGTCATTTAAATAGACGGAATATTGTAGTTGGTTCTTCGCTTGTTGTGGAAGCCGTCCAATTTATCTTTGCAGAATTGTAAGTTATGTCGCTCACGGAAATTTCAAAAGCGCTTGGAACATTATTAACTGGATCTGGTTCTGGATTCACGGAGCATCATCTTTGTTACATCCAGCGAATATAAATAGTAGAATGCTAAATGATAGGAATGTAAGGGTTTTTGAGGATCTCATAATTTTTGGCTTTGGGTTTAATATTTTATAAATTTTTTGATGATGGATTTACCTTGCGTTGAAACTTTCACAAAATATAAACCAGAAGCTAGGTTTGAAACATCGACACTAGACTCTTGCGTTTCTTTAACTAATATGTCTTGTATTGAATATATTTTTATCAGATCTGGGTTGTATGTAGTTTGAATATTCAAAATGCCGTTGGTTGGATTTGGATATAAGTTAAAAGTATCCTTGCTAACTTCCGCTACTCCCAATACACAATCTTCACTATATATAGCTGTTGCATCTTTGCACCAACCTACCATAGGATCTCCACGGTAACAGTGTCTGGCATTTGCCACTGTAACATCATCAACTTCAATGCACTGAAGATTCGGATTAAATTCAGCATCCATATAGGGCATATTTATATTATTACCATTCTTAATATTTAAAGTTATCAATGTAGAGTTGCTTGTACAGGTTAAAGTGAATAAAGAAGGATTATCGCTTAAATCCAAATTCGTTAATTGAGTTCTAGAGCAACCTAAACTAATTAACCTGGAGTTATTGCTCAGGTCTATATTGGTAAAATCATTGTCCGATATACCTAGGCTTGTAAGATTCAGGTTTTGACTAACATCTAAACTGGTTAATTGTGCATCATTACAAGATAAGTTCTTAAGATTGGGATTGTTCGTTACGTCAAGAACAGTCAATGGGTTGTTGGAAACCGATAATACTTCAAGGTAGAAGTGCTCGGACACATCTATATCAGTTAATTCGTTGTGATAGACAACCAACGACTCTAGATTTAAGTTTTGAGATATGTCTAAATTCGTCAATTGGTTCCAGGAGCAACGTAATTTTTTAAGATTTTGGTTTTGTGAAATATCAAGTATCGTCAATGCATTGCCATGACAGTTTAAGTCTTCTAAATTTATAAAGTTTTGAACGCCTTCTAAAGAAGCGATCTGCTTATGTTCAAGATGCAATTTTAAAACAACTTCTGCCTCACTTACTTGTATTTCGCCATCACCATTAGTGTCAATAACAGGAGAATGATTCAATAACGCAGTCTTAAAGTTCGCATCAGGAATATTGACAATTTGGGCGTGTGCAATCCCGCTTAAAAAGATTAATGTAATTATGTAATATATCCTCATCTTAAAAATATTTTAATGTTAGGTTTTCAAAACCTTTTTGAAGACAATTCCTTTTTTAGATTGAATTTTTAGATAATATACACCAGAAGGAAATGATTTAAGATCTATCTTTTCAAAATCGCCAAACAACGTTTTTAATTTCTTTCCAGATATGTTGAAAATGGTTATTTCTTCAATGTTCAAACTGTTTGCGCTCTCTATGGTTATAACGTCGATTACGGGGTTAGGATATATGTTTAGATTTTGATCTAAAAAGTTATCTGCCACACCTATCATTTCACATTCTGTTTGTCCTTCCTCTTCTATAAAAATTGTTGTAGGATCAATGTCTGTCCAATTTACTGTACTATAATTACAATCGTCAACATAAATGTAGGGCAGGTTAGGACTGTTTAGTACAACAAATTCTTGAATCACGGTATTATTGCCATTTCTGATATCAACATTTATTAGAGAGGTATTTTGTCCAAAAAGGCGGACTTCTCTAAGATTTGGGTGATTTGACATATCTAGTTCGGGAAATAAATTTTGCCCTGCTGTTAAATACATTAAATTTGTATTTTGACTCAAATCTAAATTTACGATAAGATTATTGGCGCAGGCAAGCTCGTTTAGATTTGTATGTTGGCTTAAATCCAATTCGGTTAGTTGATTGTTGCTGACTGTTAAAGCATATAGATTAGCATTTGGATGTAAGGGAATGTGAGGAAATTGATTGTTACTGGCATCAAAATATCTTAAGCTTGCAAAGTCCTTAAGTCCTGTGAGGTCACTAATGTTTTTGCTTTGAAGATCGAGGATAATAAGACCTGAAATATTACTCGTTAAAACATAATCATCCAGAACATCATCCAGCCCAAGATCGATTAAAACCTGTTCAAAGTTATCGTCAGGAACATAAGTGGTTTGAGCTTTTAAAAAAGATATCGAATATAAGAATATTGCACAAAAATAGAAGTATTTCATAGGACGTATTTTTGAGATAAAATATAAAACTTACAAAAGGTACAATAATTTCTTCTCTTTACGAATAATCTAGTTTAAGTTTAGATAAAATCTTAAATTATGTATAAATTAGCGAGTCTTACATTATTAATTTATTTGTATTGCCCTCCTTGTTATAGTAGATTACATCATCAATAATTTGAACATTCGAAACGGGTGTTTTATATAAATCCGATTGTATTTCGATTACGGTAGTTAGAAGTTTGCCTTCTTTTCGCACTTTTACCTGTGGAATGGGAGTAATATAGTATTGTATTCTGGATCTGTATATCTCTTGTGTCGTAATTTCATCATTATCGGAAAAGGATTTCACGATGGCTTTAATGTTTTTTGGAAAAAGAACTGTGGCGCTATTATCCGAAATCGAAACAGCAAGATTCGCCTTTTCACTAAAATTAAAATGCTGACTGATGCTCCTGATTAGGTTTGGATCTGCCGATTCGGCCCAATCCTGAAGCACGATAACGTTAGGTTTTAAATAATACAATTTTCGCTTAACGATTATGGAATCGTACATATTGTGCTCTCCTTCCAAGACATCTACATTGTCACTTGTCCAGTATCCCGTTAGTTTGGAGTATTGTCCATCCCTTCCTAAAACATAATCACTGTCATTGATGGCAATTGAATTATGAGCAAATACAGAAGAAAGAAAAGGTCTATGCTCTTTTTCATAACCATAATATCCCTGATCTGTTAAAATGTCAATTCCCAGGGTTTGAAAGATGAATTGTAAATCATCATTGTGTTTGTGGGTTCGGGAGTAATAATTTGCAAAGAGAGCCAAATAGCTGCTGTCGTTGGCTTGAGTACGTAAAGTGGCAATATTGTTTTCAAAATTTACCATAGAGGGCAATCTCTTTCCGGCCATCACATCTAAAATACGTTGGTCATTGCCAAATCTTTCGGCTAAATGTGCATTTAAATATTCTATTCCACTGTCTCCCCAAATCGGAAAGGTTAAATCTGGTTTTACCAATTGAAGAAGCACATCGTTTTTTTTCAATAATTTCAGTTGCAAAGCAGGATTTATATCGTCCTGTTCCAGTAAATCTATTATTTTTTGGTCAAGATTATGGTTGTATATATGATATGTTGTGGAATGTTCCTTGGCAAGACCACTATCGTCTATTATAAAGTCAATGTTTTTTAGTGTGCGAATTGCAGTAGGTCTGTAAATGGCATCGTAGAGTATTGGATTGGATTTTGTGATTTTTGCCAGTGCCAAAAGAGCTCTATCCATTATTAAAGAATGGTTCGTAGGTGTATATCGATTGGGGTCTAGCATGTATGTTGCACTAAGCGAAAGGAGGTCGAATATCTCCTGGATAAAAGCTGTGTCCGGATCATCTTGTTGTAGTTCGTTGTAAAGGGTCTGTAAAAGGTGGCCCGTGCGAAGGCCAACGGCACCGATTTCCCAAGTTTGATCTGACGTTTTTTCGTCTAGGGATGTATGCGCCTTTACATAACTTGAAACATATGCTTTAGCCTTTTCATGATATTGTTTATCTCCGTAACTGTGATAAGTATGATTTAAAACGGAAACGAAAAAAAGATTTTCATAATAAGCTTGCCAAGTCTGGTTATTTAGCGGATTTTCGAGCCAGGTAATTTTTTCAAGTGGAATATACTCAGGTTTAAAGGAATGCAAAACAACAATTGAATCCACTAGAATCAAATCGGCATATTGTTTTGATTGGGTGGAGTCATAGGGAACTGTTTTAGGTATTTCTTCAAAATCGATAGCTTCGGAAATATCGTACAAACTGATGGCATAATCTCTGCTGTCAATTTTCATTTTTATGGCAATATCCTTTAAATGTTCTCTTCCGATTTTGCGGGAGCAAGAGGATAAAAGAGTACAAAATATTAAGAGTGGAATGAAGCTGCGAACGATCATATATTTTTAATTTAAAAAACTGCCTAATGGAGTTCCAATTGTTTATAAAGTGGCCCTTTGGCTCATTATAATATTATATAAAACAATTGGAAACAGCCTTGACTATGTTTATTTCCTTACTGCTGATATATTAATACTCTTCTTTACAATAAAATTTAAAAAACAGTAGCTTTGCCAATCCTGATTTTATATGCCAAGAAATAAAAACTTGGAAGTAAAAATAATATTAAACTATTGAATTGAAGCTTTTTTATCAAATAGTATTAGTGGTTCTTTTCTTGGCTACGGCAGCTATCACCTTAAGTGTCCTGACTGCAGTATGTTTGGTGGTTTTGTTTTTGGGAGTGTGGATATTCGACAAAAAGGGAAAACTTGAAATACCTCATTATGTTTTTGCCGCCTTCGGAATATATGCAGTCTTTTTGATCCTTGGGCTATTGCACAACCACCCCAATGCCACCATTGATATAAAGTACCCCATCTTCGGCTTTATTTTTTACCTGTTTTTGGTAAACGTTAAGAGTTTGAATTTACTCCGCTTGCTTTTTGTAATAAATGCCATCGTTTGTGTAATGTATATCTTGATATATTTGGGAATACTTCCCACTATATGGCATGAAGCTTCCACAGGAAAGGGAGGCCGGGTTTATGGCCCACCTATAATCGCAATTGTACTTATCTGTTTTTATTATTTGTACAATCAAAGAACCTTCGATGCTCCCTTGGCAATTTCAACCTTGTTGGCAATGGTATATCTCTTTCTTACCTCAAACCTGATGAATTTGGTAACCGCTGGTGCCTTATTGATTCTAATTGTAGTGAATATTCGCAAATTATTAAATCCTGGTTTCATTCTGGGCTTCGCCATCGTATTAACAGCCGCTATAGGGATTTTTAATTCTAAAATGACCCCCGAGGCAATAAAGGAAAAACTTCCCTATGTGCTAAAACCTTGGGAATATGCGAGCCTAAAAATCCGTATTCAAGATCTTGAAACGGCCCTAAGAGCAGAAGATTTTTCTTGGTCTGAGAAAATAATTGGTAAGGGGTTTGGAGCAAGTACAACCGTTTATCGTGAAAATGTAATTGCCCAAAGCTTTAGTATGAACTATACGTTTCGCGAAATAGACAATGGTTTTTATTACCTCTACCATCGAGGAGGCTTCATCCTGCTTTTTATATTCTTAGCAGTGCATGTTTATTTGATAAGGATTATTCCAAGTACTAAGGCTAAATTGGGGTTTATAGCGATTGCGCTTTTTACCAATTTGCTCTCTATCCATTATTTTACATATGTGTTTTATATGATAATTCCCTATCTAATTCTTGAAGGCAATAGAAACAAGAAAGATTTGTTATCAAAGTCTATAGCCGATGAAGAATAGCCTTTATATTGTCCCAAACCTTGATAAAATTGCTGGTGGGCCTATTACCCGAATTAATCTGTTTAAAAAAACCTTCCAAAAACACGGAGACGATGTTATTGCCCCAGGAAACAAACTTAAATCCATATTTAAAAAGCGAGATCTTTGCTATATAGAATCTGCAACTAATCGAATAGGCTTGGTAGATGCACTTGCTCTTTTCTTTATAAAATTCCGTTCAAAAAGAGTAATTGTATTCATTCGGGATATTTATATTGAGCTCTTCCCAGAGGATTATAGAACACCCCGCCAAAAAATAACCTTTTATCTCAACAAAATTAGCAACTTTTACCTTACTTGGATTTCAACTTCTATGGTGTTCCCAACAAATGAGATGGGCCAGGTGTTTTTTAATAAAAATAAAAACTTCCCCAAACGGCCTTATACCGATTTGCCACCTGGAACCGCTGATGTGAAAGGAAGCGTGTTTATTCCAGACTTTTCAAAAAAAATTGGACTTTTGTATTTGGGCAGTATAGATTATAAAAATTCGGGATTTAATTATTTTCTTGACTTTGCAAAAGCGTATTCCGAAGATTATAATTTTTTTGTTTTATCCGGGGCCAAAAATATTGGGGATATGATAAAAGGAACCTCAATTCTAGCCCTGAAACTGCCGCATGCCGAAATACCCGCCTTTATTAAGGTAAACAATATTGCCTATGCTCTCCATACCCGTCCACGAAATATGTATGACGATCTTACGTTTCCTATAAAGGCGTTCGATTTTTTGAGTTTTCAATTGCCTTTTTTTACGGAGCCACATATCCCCTTACAAAATCTATTAAGCAACGCTTATCCTCTTTTTGTATCCTTTGAAGAGATGGATGGAATTCATTGGAAAATTAAAGAATTTGGAGCCCCTGAGTATAAAGCCCTACTTCTGTCACTAAGAAAAACGGCCCTTAACAATACATATGATAAAAGGTATCAGAAGCTATTGGAACAGTAATCCACCCAATAAAGTTTTTTTTCAGATATGCACCTTTCTTTATGTAGGTACTTTACCTCTGTGGGACAATTTGAATACGATTTTGCTGTGGTTTTTTATTGCATCTTCCATTTTTATGTTAAATCCTAAGCAGCGCCTGGAGAATCTGAAAAATCATAAAACAGCCTTTTATTGTCTTCTTGGACTTTATTTACTTTTCATCCTGGGATATTTTTACTCTACCAATGTAAAACTAGCCTTAAGAGATATTGAACGCACTTTGACATTAGTCCTAGTTCCGTTGATTGTCTTGTCTCATAGAAAAGAGGACTTCAATATAAAGAAAATCTATATCGCTCTAGGAACTGGACTTTTAACAGGTATGGTAATTTGTTGGGCATATATTATTGAGTCTATTTTGACCAATGCCACGCCTTGGGTTCAGGCAGGATATTTTTTTAAATGGATCTATTCGGGTTGGAACGCCCTGCTTCCTCTGGAAGGCCATCCCAGTTATTTCGCAGTGATGTTGGTTATCTTTATTTTGGGAATTATAAGAATGCCCGAATTTATTAATCTAAGAAAAAATAAATTGAAATTTTTTCTTCTTTTGGCGCCATTCTTTTTATTTCTAATTGAAACCAGTAGCCGAATTGGGGTTATAACGCTAGTTCTTATTTTGATACTGACCCTGCTCAAAAAATTGGAAATAAAAAGAATCTTCTACATAGTGGCAATCGTGACTGTAATGGTAATGCTTTCAATTAAGTTCGATTATCTCGGAAGCAAATTCACGTCTATTGTGGATACTCAAGGAAATGTGACCTTGGATCGGTATCCACGATGGCTCGGTATTTTATCTGATTTTAACGAGCGTGAAAGCTGGTTATTCGGAATTGGTACGGGTGATAGACAAGCCCTTTATGATATAGCTTATAGCAAACGTGGATTACAAATAGCTCTGGAAAATAAATACAATGCCCACAATCAATATTTGGAATTTTTAGTTTCCAATGGAATTTTGGGAGTACTTATCTATATTTTTGTGTTATCAGTATTCATAAGAAAAACCAAGTTAAGAGGAGAAACTTTTACTTTTCTAATTATAATAGTACTTTTTTCATTTACTGAAACCATCTTTGGAATGAGTAAAGGCGTGTTTATCTTTGCTTTCTTCTATTCATTTTTTATTCTATGGTATTCCGAAAAGAATGGAGGCAAAATTGAAAAACGAACAGGAAATAATAACCTATGTGTGGAATAATTGGATCAATAAATAGCGCTTTTGACTTATCGGCCCTAAAACTAATTGAGCACAGAGGACCGGATGCTTCTGAAATTGAAAGTTTTAATGTGGGCGAACACCATGTTAACCTTGGACTGGTTCGTTTGGCAATTGTTGAGCTCTCTGAGGCCGGCAAACAACCCATGATTTCGTCCTGTGGGAAGTTTGCAATTACATTTAACGGAGAAATTTACAACCATCTTGATTTAAGAAAGCAGTTACCCGAAATTTATTTCAAGGGCCGATCAGACACCGAAACCATTTTGTACTACCTAATTAAATTTGGAATCGATAGCGTTAACGATTTTAATGGAATTTTTGGGTTTTCTTTTCTGGATATTGAAAACCAAAAATTATATCTGGCACGTGACCATTTTGGTGTTAAACCCGTTTACTACCTTCAGGACACAGAACAATTTATTTTTTCTTCAGAGATCCGGCCGATAAAATATTTACAGAAAAATTCTGCCCCCGATTTACAAAACTTGCCCACTCTTTTGCGATTGCGCTATCTTCCATCGCCTCTAACCTTGCATGAGAATATTCAAAAACTCAAGCCAGGACATTTTATAGCGGTGGATTTGTCTTCTGATAAATTACTTTATACTGAAAAATATTTTCCTAAAGAAAAATCGATACTATCCATTAAACCTGTAAGCAATTATTTAGAAGAATATGAAATTCATCTTGAGAATGCCGTAAAACGTCAACTAATGGCCGATGTTGAAGTTGGAATTTTATTAAGTGGGGGAATTGATTCGGCCTTGGTCACCGCATTGGCCCAAAAACATTATACGGGAAAGCTAAAGACATTTACCATTGGTTTTGAAGGTGCACACCAGGAGGATGAAATAGAGGCTGCCAAAGAAACTGCCGAAATTTTGGGGGTGGAGCATTTTTCAAAAAAAATCACTTTTGATAATTTTTTATCCATATTTAAAGAAACTACCAGAATCATAGAGGAGCCGTTAGCGACCACTTCTGTTATTCCTATGTACTATTTATCTCAATTGGCATCTGAACACGTAAAAGTGGTGCTAACCGGTCAAGGTGCAGATGAACCTTTAGGCGGCTATCAACGATATCAAGGAGAAGTTATATCAGGTAAAATCCCCCGTGGGCTCATCCGATCTTCTAAGACTATAGTTTCCCAAGTGGGTATAAAGAATGAACGCATCCTTCGTTCAGCCAGCGCATTGGGTGAAAAGAATGATGTGCAACGGTTTTTGAATGTTTATTCCATATTCGGCCAAAAGGAAATTCTTCAATTGCTAAACAGTAGGGAAGAAAAAGCATTCAATTTGATATCCTATTTTTATAATATCCTAGCATGTACTAAAAAAAGGACATCTGTTGAGCGAATGATGGCCATAGATATACGGATGAACTTGGCAGACGACCTTCTGCTTTATACCGATAAAATTACGATGAATTTTTCTTTGGAATGTCGTGTACCCATGTTGGATATTGAACTGGTCAAATTTATGGAATCTTTGCCGGCCAAAGAGAAAGTGGCCTTTAGAAAGACCAAGATCATTCACAAGAAATATGCTCAAAGGATCTTGCCGGAACGGATCATCAATCGAAAAAAATATGCGTTTCAATCGCCTACCAAAATTTGGTTCAAAAATTATAACGACCAAATTCGAGAGCTTCTCTTAAAGCCGGGGATTTTCACAGAAATTTTTAATGTTGACGCTTTGCATAAAGTTTTGGACGATCATTTAAAGGGGTACAATCGCGAAAAACAGATTTTTCTTTTATTGAGCATTTATTATTGGCTGGAAGAAAACTTGCCGTCTGAACAGAAAGTTTAAATGATGAAAATATTTTTGATTTCAAATATGTATCCTTCTTCCAAGGACTCTCTTTTTGGAGTTTTTGTAAAGAATTTTAAACTTGAGCTCGAAAATAATGGAGTTGCTTTTCCTGCTGTTTCGATTATAAAGGGAAAAAAATCCAACAAGCTGAGTAAGGTATTTACCTATCTGAAGTATTATTTGTCAATATGTTATAACTTCATTTTTAAAAAATATGATCTGGTCTATGTGCACTTTATGTCGCATAACGTCCTAGTTTTGGCTGGGTTGTATTTCCTTTTTAAGAAGAAAAAACCCTTGGTAATTAATGTTCATGGCGATGATGTTACAAATTCCAAGGGAAAGAAAATCGATAAATTAAATAGGTTTTTACTAAAAAAGACAGATTTGGTAGTTGTGCCTTCCACATATTTCAAGGAGATGGTGTTGGAAAACTATCCATTCTTAAAAATGGAGCAGATTTTTGTTTCACCTTCGGGGGGTGTAGATGCTAAACGATTTTATCCCATTGAAAGCGAAGAAAATCAAATTCCCGTTTTAGGAATGATTTCGCGGATAGATCAAGGAAAAGGTTGGGACGACTTTTTAAAAGCTTTAAAAACACTCAGGGATAATAACATACATTTTCAAGCTATTATTGCCGGTCAAGGACTGCAGGAAAGGGAATTGAAAGCGATGATTGAGCAGTTCAACTTACAGGATCGGGTGAACTTTTTAGGGTTGGTAAAACAGGAGGAGTTGGTAAAATTGTACAATAAAATGGATGTAATGATGTTTCCTACAAAACGGGATGCTGAAAGTCTCGGCCTGGTTGGAGTGGAAGCTATGAGTTGCGGGACACCGGTAATTGGAGGAGATATTGCGGGATTAAAAACCTATATTCAACACAATCAAAATGGCTTATTATTTCAACCGGGAAATGTACCTGATTTGGCCGCAAGTATTGAAAAATTTCTAAATTTTTCGTCTGTAGAAAAAAAGAACATGAAAAATGCCGCTTTGAAAACTGCTGAAGAGTACGAGAGTGGTTATGTAATGAAAAAGCTTTTGCACAAATTAAGGAGCCTATGTATCAAAAACTGATTTGGTCAATTTATTATGGCTTTATTTACCATTTGCCACATTCAAGATTCTTACCAATTACAAGAGCCTTTAGGGTTTGGTATGTCTCAAAAGTTCTTAAGCTGATGCCATATAGCAAGAAATCTTATTTGGAACATACGGTATATCTATCCAAGGGAAAAAACATTCAGATTGGAGCAGATTGCCAAATAAACGAGAATGTATTTATTCAGGGAGCTATAATTGGTAAAAATGTTTTGATAGCTCCAAATGTCTCCCTGCTGTCCAAATCACATAATCATCACAACATCGCCATTCCCATAGTTGATCAGGGGGAATCAGATCCTATTCCTCCCATTATTGAAGATAATGTGTGGCTTGGAAGAAATGCGATTGTAATGCCTGGTATTGTTATAGGAACAGGCTCAATTATTGGGGCAGGTGCGGTAGTTACCAAGGACGTCGCTCCCTTTTCGATAATGGGAGGAGTTCCCGCGAAACTTATAAGATCCAGAAAATGAAAAAGTTGTGGGCATTATTTTTCTCATTATTATTTCTCCTTGCTTGTTCTAAACCCAAAGAGATGTTTGTGCTGGCAGGTCAAAGCAATGCAGGACCATTAAGGGATACTCTGGCCTATCATTATAAAAATTTAACAGGAAAAGAAGTTTATATAATCCAATGCGCCAAACCAGGAAGTGCTCTTGATGCCAAAGCTCAAACAAAAGATTGGGGTAATTGGAGCCCAAATGGCGATGTATTGGATAAAGCTTTTGATGAGATCGATAAGCGATTAAGTATTTTTTATCCACCATGGAACAAGGAAAAAACAATTAAGGTCTTGATATGGTCCCAAGGCGAAAACGATGGGGAAGCTATAGGAAAAGGCCTTTTAACGCCTCAAGAGTATAGGGAAGACCTAAAAAGTTTGATTTCAGCATTTAGAGAAAAATATGGATCTAGTTTGCCATTTATCATCATTGAAACGGGAAGACATGCCACGTGTAAAGAATGCGACGAAGGATATGCCATTGTTAGAAAAATTCAACAAGAGGTGGCAACCGAAGATCCAAATACCTATATCGGCTATAGCGAGACCGAGGATTTTATTGAAAGAGGCTGGTTAAAAGATCCCGTACATTATAATGGAGAAGCCCTGAACGATATTGGCGAAAAGGTGGCCAAATTCATTGTGGAGAACAAAATAAATTGATTTCGAAAGATCGCTGAATTTTGGCGCCATACATTTTCAAAACATAAATTGTCTTCTTCCTCTTTTATAGCTGCACAATATATTACTTTTGAAAAAAGAATATTGAAACGGGTACAATCCTTTTATTTAGAAAATATGTTGTGATGGGGCTCACTTCAAAGTTAAAGACACATGGTAAGAATCCACATCCTAAACACAACCATAGACAATCTTTCTATGCAGGAAACCCTGGCTGTGGTGGAAGAAAAAATTCGGGCCGGTGAGCAGTTACATCACGTTGTGGTCAACGCGGGAAAGATTGTGTCCATGCAGAAGGATAAAGAGCTTCGCAATAGCGTGGAGCAATCGCACATTATAAATGCTGACGGACAAGCGGTGGTTTGGGCTTCAAAATTTTTGGGAAAACCCCTAAAGGAGCGGGTAGCCGGAATCGATTTTATGGCCAACCTAGTTGAAATGGCCCATAAAAACAAGTATAAAATCTTTCTTTTCGGGGCAAAGGAGGACGTAGTAAAAGCCGTTGTCGATAAATACTCTGAACTTTTTTCCCCAGAAATCATCGCCGGCTATCGAAATGGGTATTTCAGTTTATCGGAAGAAGAAGAAATCGCCCACCAAATAGCCAATAGTGGGACCCAAATGCTGTTCGTTGCTATTACTTCCCCCATTAAGGAGAATTTTCTTTACCGCCACCGTGAAATCTTAAAAAACGTAAACTTGATAATGGGCGTGGGCGGCAGTTTTGATGTAGTTGCCGGTAAAACTAAAAGAGCTCCCACTTGGATGCAAAAGGCAGGTTTGGAGTGGTTTTATCGCTTTGCCCAAGAGCCACGCCGGATGTGGAAACGCTACCTGGTCGGAAATTCCAAGTTTATCCTCCTAGTACTCAAAGAACGGTTTACAAAATAACGTGTATGCCGCTAACTATACAACAAACCATAAATAACAAGCACCAAGCACCAAAGCACCAAAGCACCAAAGCACCAAGCACCAAGCACCAAGCACCAAAGCACCAAAGCACCAAATTCCAAACCCCATTAACAAATCCCGATTCCCCAATTAACCAATCCCCAATTAACCAATCCCCAAACCGAGATACCTAACGGTCTATTTTCCACAGGCGTCTCGACGTTCAAAACAAAGAGTGCTACTTTCAACCACACATAGTGCTACGTTCATTGGCACTTAATGTATTGTTCAAGGGGGTCTAGTGCTACTCGAGTGCTACGTTTACTCTACTCGAGTTCTACTCATCCCCTAGTATCATCCTAGTATCATCCTTGTTTTTGCCACAAAATACACCAGAAACCCGAAACCCCAACCCCAACTAAAATCTACCCCCCTACCCGCTACTTTCTCCCAAGAGTTTTCTATCTTCCCCTAAAATTTTTTAAAACCACTTATGAGGATACTCCTCGCTGCCATATATCCGTACGCATTCTTGTTGCTGTACCTCCTCATCCCTTTTGATAATTATGTAAGGGTACTTCCAAATATTCTTATGGCTATTTTGGTTATTGCCTTCCCCTTGGTTGTAAAAAAGAAGGATTTCGCCAGACTTAAGTCTCTGCCCGTAGCTGCCATTTTCATCTTTGTTTTATATCTATTGATCAATTCTTTTGCATCTGGAAGGCTGGCAGAGGATTTCAATATTATCAAAAAAGTGCTTCTTGCAGTTGGCTTGGTCATCTTGTACATTCCTGTGAATGACGAGGAAAAGATAAATAGATCGATAGTTTTTTCTTCCTTGGCTGCTATTTTATTTACAGTCTATAATTTTGTGATAATTACC
>Ga0079223_10001500_pt1 | contig 13882 bp, 12 predicted proteins | sample Stecom2011_FD_75072 | JGI IMG/M metagenome (GOLD analysis project Ga0079223, IMG submission 75072) | Agricultural soil microbial communities from Utah to study Nitrogen management - Steer compost 2011 | ecosystem: Environmental > Terrestrial > Soil > Agricultural land | place: USA: Utah... | reverse complement strand
TTTAGTGGGCGAAAAGGAAGATGGAAAACGCTTTATCATCAATCCCCTTCAGTATCTTACTCCTCGCCAAGTTGAAAAAATGAAGGGATATCCGGATATGATTATTGAGTTTGCTCAATTTGTAGCGAAGGAATATCTGAAGAAAGGAGAGAAAATTAAAGTTTATTGTTATTCACAAATCTCTCTTAATAATCATCCTCCTCTGCCTATCCTCGATCCCGAGGTCAATTTAGTAGAAGTATCTCGCAGCCTGGGGCCTAACCCTTATATTCTTCCCGGCCCTGATACTAAGGATAGAAAAACCAAGGGTTTGGCCGACTCTATGGACAGTACCCAATAAAAAAACTCAACTCCCAATCCAACATTCCGATAAGAAGGGTATGAAGTATCTTCTCTTATCGATGACTTTATTATTAACAGCAGTTCCCGCACTGGCCTTTAAAGGTCAGAGTTCACAAATGTGGAAACATTTAAATGCTGAAAATAAAGAGAAGCTTCTCGATGCTCACATCGAATTTTATGAGGAGTACTCTTTAACAACTGCTGAAGAGCTCGCTCAATTAACACCACAAAAAAACATATTTGAAATCATCAGCTCTGCCTATGCTAATACTGGCATGAACTGTGTTTATGCCGGATGGCCAAGTAAAAGAGTAAGTGGACTTTGCTCTTCTCCTGTACGACATAATCCTGGTTATAATGGCGGGAACTGTAAGAGCAATGAACTGCAATGTCAGCCTATGCTTTTTGGATCAGGCTTTTGTGTTCCTACAAACACTCAAAAACAACGTTCCTTAGCTTTCAGTAATTGTACTCAGAAGTTTGCGAGTTCTGGACGTAGTGTGAAAGACGTTGTGAAGGAAATAGAAAGTTCAGGAAAACAAAGTGAGCTTTTTGAAGTTTTGGATTTTTCTGAGAAGGTTTGTACAGAAGGAAAACAATCGACCACTCCGATGTGTAGAAGACTCCTTCAGGTTGTTAAAGACCTTAAGGCCGTAGAAGTAAAACCAAAAGTAGAAGCGCCAAAGCAAGATACGAAAACAGAACAAACACAAACTCCACCAACACCTCCGACTTCTCCAACTCCTCCAACAGAAGTGAAGAAGACGGAACAAACTCCGCCTGCTAGAAAGCCGGAAGTTATTATTGAAGGGAAAAAAGAGAAAGATCCCATTGTTCAGAATGATTTTATTAAAACCATTCGACAAGCTGAACGACTAAGTTCAGAGGCCAATTCCTCGGGAATCATCATGTGTGAGACGTCTGTGCCATTTGAAAGAACAGAACCTCGTGCAAACTCCTACTCTATTGGTGCCCGTTATGTTGACGGAAATTATGAAAAGCTTATTTTCAAAGACTCTCGAAATCAAGAATACAATAAAGGTGTAAGGATCACGATGAAGGGTCCAAATAATATGGCCCCTAATACAGCTGATGGACCTACTGATCGAACTTGGGATTTCATCAGTGATGATAATGCTTTGAACTCAACTTATATTCAGATTACAGACCAACCGACACCTGGAACATTATCTCATTTAATGGAAACAATTTTTGTTCTGATTCCTCGTAAAGAAACACCTAGAGCAGAGACCAAAGGCGATGAAATCCATGTCACCCTTCCGACCGGAGAGATGGTCATCTATGATGCTAAAACGAAGCTCATAAAAAAAGGTGCCATGAGTGAAAAACCTATTGATACAAATCCAAACCGTTTTCTAAGAAAGTTCACCACTGACTACGTGGGTGAAGGAATTAGTATCAGAGTAGACCGTCGTGGAGGAGACCCTCGGACAGGTTCAGGAAATGTGGTCATTACTCAGAAAGGTAGAACGTGTACTCTTCCCAAATCTCATGTTTGGGGTGGAAGTGATGATCGACCAAAGTTTAAGTTTAGCGATGATAGGCAGCTTGTGAATGCTTTAAACTCGAAGTGTACTGTGAAATTTAATCTTTGATAAAAAAGGGCCCCATTTCTGGGGCCCTCATTTTTTAAACTCTTTTAAGATTCAAAGATTAAACTTTGAAACCTTTTAGTTTATCAGCAAGAGTTGATGGTTGAGCAACTTCAGGCTTATAGCTAGCTTTGTACTCACCAGAAGCAACAGCTTTCATAGAAAGAGCGATTTTCTTAGCAGCCTTATCGATTGAGATAACGATTGCTTTTACTCTGTCACCTTTTGCTACTTTATCAGCTGGCTTTTCAACTCTCTCTTCAGAGATTTCAGAGATGTGTACTAGACCTTCGATTCCAGTTTCAAGCTCAACGAAAACGCCGAACTCAGTAAGGCGAACTGCTTCACCTTCTACAACTGAACCAACAGGCATACGCTCTTCGATTGTCTTCCAAGGATCTTCTTCAAGCTGCTTAAGACCAAGACAGAATTTTTGGTTTTCTTTGTCTACAGTTACAACTACAGCTTTAATTGTTTGACCAACTTTGTATTCTTCAGCTGGGTTGATGTTTTTCTTTGTCCAAGAAAGGTCAGATACGTGGATTAGAGCATCTACTTCTTCTCCAAGATCTACGAATAGACCGAAATCAACGATTGCTTTAACTGTACCTTCAACAATTTTACCAGCAGGATACTTAACAGCTAAATCATCCCATGGGTTTGGCATAAGTTGTTTTAGACCAAGAGAAATTCTCTTGTTTTCAACATCAACTTCAAGAACTACAGCTTCGATCTTATCGCCTACACCGTAAGTTTTGTTAGTTGTCTTTTTGTTAGTCCAGCTCATTTCTGAAACGTGGATTAGACCCTCGATGCCGTCAGCAAGTTCAACGAAGATACCGTAGTCTTTAACAGATACGATTTCACCTTCAACTTTTGTTCCAGGCATGTAGTTATCTTTAGCAGATTCCCAAGGGTTTGGTTGTACTTGCTTAAGACCAAGAGATACGCGCTCTTTAGAAGAGTCGTACTTAAGAATTTTAACATCGATTTCATCACCAACGTTAAGAAGGTTAGAAGGATGCTTAACACGGCCCCAAGACATATCTGTGATGTGAAGAAGTCCATCAACACCACCAAGATCAATGAACGCACCGTAATCAGTAATGTTCTTCACGATACCTTTTACGATCATTCCTTCTTGGATTTGAGTTAGAGTTTCATCTCTCATCTTACCACGCTCTTCAGCTAGGATTGAACGACGAGAAAGAACGATGTTACCGCGCTTCTTGTTGAACTTGATAACTTTGAATTCCATTGTTTTACCAATGTATTTATCAAGGTTCTTAACAGGACGGATGTCGATTTGTGAACCAGGTAAGAAAGCCTTAACACCGATATCAACAGAAAGACCGCCTTTAACTTTAGCGATAACTGTACCTTCAACTGGCTCGCCTTTTTCACAAGCTTCAGAGATTTTATCCCAAGCTTTAAGAATTTCAGCTTTGTCTTTAGAAAGTACTAGGTTCCCCATTTGAGATTCTAACTTCTCAAGGTAAACCTGAATTTGATCCCCAACCTTAACTTTCATAGTGCCGTCGTAGTTGCGGAATTCACGAGCAAGAACAAGACCTTCTTGCTTGTAACCGATGTCAACTGTAACGAACTCGTCGTTCATAGCGACAACAGTTCCAGTGAAAACTTCGCCTTCTGCGAAATTCTTTGCACTAGTAGAGTTGATTAGTTCTCCAAACTCTGTGTTTTTTTGCTCTTCTTTGATTTCTCCAACTTCGAAATCAAAACCTTTTACCCAAGCCGGTACTTCAAAGGATTTTGTTGTGTTTTTTGTGGTGGCCATATATTAGCCCCCCTTTTTTGACATTAATTCTCCTACTGGAGAGAGTACTTTATAATTCAAGGAGGAGAAAAAAGCAAAGAAACACTGTTTAGATGGAAAGTTTTTTCTTCTTCTGAGAATAACGAATTCTCTGAGAGAAAAGCTTTTCATAGTGAGCGTAAAGATCTTCTGTATATTGCTCAAAGTGATGCGTCGCCTCAAGGCTTTGTTCAATTCCTTGCAATTCTACTTGATAACGGTCCAAGTTCAATAGTATTTTCAACATCTTATCTTTCATTTCCCGTACATCTTCAGGATGATAAGTCTCTCCGAAACGCCCCTGACGAACGAGGGCATGCCGTGAAGCTGTTCGTGGAACCAGAATAGGTGTCTGCGTGGCCAATGCGTAGTAATCTTCATCCGAGCACAGCTCTTTTTCGGGAAGTCCCACATAGAGATCACAATCAACAAAACTCTGAACCTTGAGCGGTCTTGTTTCAAAGGAAATATTCATCTCAAGCTGACGCTCAAGAATCATTCTTTTAAGGTGTTCAAAAAGCGAGTGATTATACCAGGAGATATCGGTCATAAAGGTGAATATCACCTGAGCTTTAAACTTTTGCTCTTCAAGAGCAAAAAGAGTTGGATAAATACTATCGATAAACTTTCCAAGATACTTGAGGTCTGTTTCGGTCTTAGAAACAAACACCGCAACTTTTCTCTTATCTCCCTTATCTCCTACCCTTTTTGTAATATTGGGAAAATCAATCCCCACCCCAGTCACTTTAATCTTTCGTTCAGCAATGGGAAGGTTCTCTTTTGCAAGCTCCACCACGTTTTGCGAGAACGTGAGAATGGAGTCTGTTCGTGAAACAAACCATCTTTCCAGAAATAGATTTTTAGGACGTGGAAGTGGTTCATTGAAAGTATAGATTAAAGGAATATGCGAGAGTGAGCGTAGAATAATTCCAAGAGGCAGTAGAGTCTGGTGATTATAAGTGTGGATGATATCCACTTGTTTCTTCTGCATGATCTGCTGGATTTGAAAGTAAAAGTTAAATTTACCTTTCCAAAGATCCAGATCGTCTTTGAAATAAAGACGAGGAATTGCCTCTTTCTCTGCTTCAATATCTATAAGCGATTTTTCACGACAAAGTATAAAAGCTCCGCCACCAATATTTCTAAAATAGATAGCATCAGTGAGACACTTTCTTTCTGTTGTCCCCCATTCATCAGAGAGACAAATATAGAGATTGTTTAAATCGGATAAGCGAACTCGTTCTCTCATTAATCTACGATCTCAGCGGTTACAGAACCTATTTTGATTTTGGCCTGAGCCTTTAATAGCGTACGACTCTCATCATCGCTGAACCAAAAATAGAGTTCGCCACTTTTAAGATGATCACCTGAATATTGAGTTGTGGCATGAACTTTAATCGCTCTTTTGCGTCCTCGCGAAGTTCTGATTTCTTCTCTTCCTTCCACTACTGATTTAAGGATTAGAATCTTTGTTTTGTTGATCAGTGGAATTTCGTAAATATCCCCATCTTTTAAAGGAAGTCCTTGATAGAAGAAAACCACAGAAAAGGGATCTAGCGAGTAGTAAGGAATATATTTTGACTCTTCTTTTTCTCTAGTCTTATCTTTGGTCTTTCTTTTATAAAACCAAAACGTTTTCAATTGATCACGATCATGAAGCTGGAGATCATCAATATCTTGTTTTGACTCTCGTTGGATAAGAGAATAACGGGTACTTAGAAATTCGTCAGTCGTTACAAAAGTATCGACAGTGTCATCGAGCTCATAGATTCTGCTGTAGAAAGGAGCTGATTTGAAACGAGCATGCAAGTGCCAGACTTCCTTGTCATTCATCATCTTCTTCCCATTATTGGTGAACATGATTTTTCCGACAGTCATCCCTAGATAATTAATGTTAAGAAATACTTTTTCGTCAGCTTTGTGGTTCGGTCGGTAGAGCTTCCAAACTTCACTTGCTTTCTTATTAATAACTTCCAGTTCTTTGGGATAGTCTTCTGGTTTTCTGACCTTCTTCTCTACTTTTTTCTCTGTGTCCGGCGATGTAACCTTAGGCTTAGAAGATGTAACCGTCTTTACTTTTTTATCCTGAACTGTTTTTTGAATAGCTTTCTTCGCCGTAGGAGTTGATGAAGTTTTTTCTGCGGGAGCAGGAGGTACTTCATCTTGAACTTCAAATTTTTCTAAAAGGCTGGAATCAACCTTGACTTCTGGCTCAGCTACTCGAACTTCTTTTTTTAAAGATTTCTCGAAATCTTTATGATTCCAAGAGCAACTAAGAACAAATAGAAAAAAAAGAAATTTCACTCGAGCGTCCTTTCAATAAGAAGTTCCCTCTTATTGTAAGTTATTGAGCGACAGAATCAAGGTTTAGTACTTTGCTTAATGCATTTATTAGTTCCGTTTCTCCACTAATAAAGTCAACTTTAACTTTGATATAAAGAATACGCGGGTCAAGGCTTACCCTCTTCATCTTCACCATATCCTTCTCTGAACAAAGAATGATGGCCGCATGTTGAGTTGCCTTAGTTAGTAAGGTATTTACATCTTCATTGGTGAAGAAGTAGTGATCAGGAAAACTCATCCGATCGCATATCTCCACACCGAAACCTTCCAGGTAATGATAAAAAGAAGTTGGGTTGGCAATGGCCGTCACCGCAATCACTCTCATGCCCTTTAAATTTTCTATAGTGCAAGAAAACTGCTCATGAACATCATAAACTCCAGCCGCTACATAACGAGTCAAGGCCAGGGCCGGTCGATGGTGAAAATTTGCGGTAATAAGTTTAAGAAGACCTTCAAGGTGCTCCTCCGATACCATGTCTGAGCGGGAAACTAAAATAGCATCTGCGTCTTTAAGGGCGGAAAAACCTTCTCTTAAGTATCCGCGAGGGGCCACATGGTATTTATCCAAACTCATGGTGGCATCAAACAGAACGAGATTAAAAGAGCGGTAGATTTGTAAATGCTGAAACCCATCATCCAGAAGAACGACATCGGGTTTAACTTCAGAAAAATATTTTAAAAGATTATGAGCTCTTTTCTTTCCAACGATGACCGCCCCCTTACTCATCTTATTGGATATCATTAAAGGCTCATCACCATAATCGTAAGGATTGAGTCTGAATTTCTGACCGGACTTCAACAGTCCAGAAGAATGTTCCAATTGTCCCTTATAGCCTCTGGTTAAAACCGCAGGAGTGAGACCTTTGGAAATCAACCACTCCGTTAACCAGATAATAGTAGGCGTTTTCCCTGTTCCTCCAAAAGAGAGGTTTCCAACAGAAATAACCGGAACCTTAAAGACTGTTTTCTTTAAAATGCCATATTCATAAAGCGAGCGGCGAATACGGTAAACCCACTCCCAAGTAAAGGTCAAAGGACTCAGAAGAAAATTTTTTAAAGAAGTGGATAACTTATTTCTTTTCATTAATAACCTGTGACATATATTGAGGAACAGAGAAATCCTCTCCACTTAAAAGCTTCTTTGTTTCTTTAAGAAGCATTTTCTTATGTTGGTAAATCTCCTGATTCTCTATCCAGGATTTAAGAATACCATACATTTTCGCAGGATCTACCTGGTCCTGAATGAGTTCAGGGAAAACCTCTTGCTCATGAACAATATTAGTTAAGGAGATAAATCCCTTGTACTTAATGAAATTGTAAAAAATAAATTCATTAAGAAGAGACCCTTTATAGGCCACTATAGTCGGCATCTCAAAGAGACCACAGCTTAAGGTGACTGTTCCTGAAGCCGCTAAGGTGAAATGAGCAGTTTTTAGGGCCTTGGTGATTTCAGTATCCTCGTACCAAACATCAACACTATCTTTAAAATAATTATAAAGCCCCTGATCTAGATGCCCCACTTTGGCCAGGTGAACTTCTACTTTATAATCTTTTTTAAGAAGATTAATGGTTTCAATAAAAGAAGGAAGAAGTGAAGTCACTTCAAACTTTCTACTTCCAGGGAGAAGAAGAATTTTTATTTTTTCTCCCCAAGTTCTATATTCTCTAACTGGAATTTCCTGAAGTTCATCTTTAAAGTGAAGCATCAGAGGATGGGGAATGGACTTTACTTGTTTCACTCCACGACTCATAAACCACTCTTTTTCAAAAGGAAGAATGGTAAAAAGAGTATGAGTGTTTTCACTTAAGGCCTTAGCTCGATGGGCCTTCCATGCCCAGGCTTGAGGGGCCACATAATAGAGAACATTGACACCAAGTTTTTTAAGTCGCTTGGCAATTCTCATATTGAATCCCTGAAAATCTATCAGAATAGCAGTTTTAGTTCCTCGAAGAATAACCTCATCTTCAATTCGTTTGAGTGCCTTCTTATAGAATGGGATCTTACCAATCACTTCGGAAAAGCCCATGCTGGAAAAGTCTTTCAAGTGATAAAGTAGTTCAACACCTTCACTTTTTAAGACGTCTCCCCCTACTCCGAAAAACTTAGTTTCAGGACACAGACGACGAAGTTCAGGAAAGAAGCTCATTGCATGCTCCTCTCCTGACTTTTCTCCAGCAATGATAAGGCAAGAATTAGAATTTAACATTGATACGACTATTCGTTTCCAGCGACTTTAGAGCACAGTCCACAAGGTGAACTGCCCGTAGCCCATCTTCAAGAGTAACAACTGCTTTTTTGTTATTAAGAATAGAGTCATAAAAATGAGTGTGCTCAAGCATAAGGTGATCTCTTTTAGGATAATCTATCTCTTTAACAAAAGTACCATCCTCATATTGAGAAGAAGTACCTAGCATTATCTTATTGGTAAAAAGATCTACGTAAATGCAACCTTCTGCAGACATCACTTCCAGATCTCTTACTTCTTTCACACCATTGCGTCCCACTGTCACATAGGCACGAGACCCACCTTCAAGTTCAACATCAACGATAGCGTGATCCCATTTAGAAGTTCTAATCTTATAACCAGTTGCCTGGATTGATTTTACTTTATGAGGGAATAAGAAGTTTACCAGATCAAGGTCATGAATTCCTAAATCTTGAATCACATCCACATCCGTTGCTCTGCCCTTAAAAGCAGCGAAACGGTTAATTTTAACTGTGTATGGAGCCTTCAGATTAGCGAAGTTTTCTTTGAGCATTTCCCAGGCCTGATGAAATCTCTCTGATTGCCCCACTTGTAATACAAGCTGAGAGTCTGCTGCTATTTCACGAAGCTTATAGGCCTCTTCATCGTTGGAACAAAGAGGCTTTTCACAGAAAACATGCTTTCCTGCTTTCAGTAGTTTTGAAACCAATTCGAAATGAGTAGAAGTAGGAGTAACAATCACTGCAGCATCGATGTCATTGATCACTTCATCGACATCACCTACAACTTTCACATCAGGGTGTTTCGCTCGAGCAGCTTCCTGGCCGGCAGGAAACTTTTCCACGATGGCCACGAACTCTGTAACATCACTATGTGCAGCCGCTTTATCACAATGCCATTTCCCTAAATGTCCGTAGCCTAATACGGCAACTCTCACCTTCTTCATGATTAGCCCGCCATAAATGGAGCGATACCAATTTCAGAATTTTTAATGAACTCTGCAATTTTTTGAATCACTTGGTTCTTAGAATACTCCTGCATGTATTCCTCATGAGTAACAAATGCACGAGGAGCAAGAGCAGAAGCTTCCATAGTTCTGTAGAAGTCAACAACCTCAGAAACTTCTTCTTTAGAGAATCCCTGGCGTTTTAGCCCGATGATATTGATTCCTTTTAAACGGATGCGGTTTCCGAAAGCTGTGCAGAAGTCAGGAATATCACGATCGATTCCTGAACCACCGCCAATATAGGCTCCCTTACCAAGAGTCACAAATTGAGAAATACCTGTATTACCGCCGATAATTACTCTATCACCAATAGTCACGTGACCTGCCAGCTGAACAGAGTTAGCGAAAGTTAGATTATCCCCTAGAGTACAATCGTGAGCTATGTGACAGTAGGACATAAAAAGTGAGTTAGAACCAATAATAGTTTTTCCGTCTTGCTTTAAAGTTCCACGGTGAATAGAGACATACTCACGGAAAGTGTTATTGTCCCCAATAATGGTTTCCGTTGGTTCACCTTTATAAGAATTATCTTGAGGAGGAGCACCAATAGAACCAAATTGGAAAAACTTATTACCTTTTCCAATTTTTGTGTGACCATCAACCACAACGTTAGAATGAAAAATACAATCATCACCAATTTCAACATTCGCACCGATAACGCAGAAAGGTCCGATTTGAACATTGTTCCCAATTTTTGCTTCAGGGTGGACGAAGGCCATTGGGTGAATTACAGAAGTCGACATAAAATTCCTTAACTTATTTTTAAAGAGGCCATGACAGTGCATTCTGACATGACTTCGCCATTGTTTAATAATTGGCATTCATAGATTTGGAAAGGTCCACGAACTTTTTGTAAAACAGAATGAATTTCAAGATCCATTGTCGGAACGACTGGTTTTCTGAAACGTGCTGAATCGATTGAAATCAGAGCAACTTCAATATTCGATTCTTCTACTGACTTACTTAAGCAATTGATACAAAGAAAGGATGCGGCCTGGGCCATCATCTCAACCTGAACAACACCTGGAAGAATAGGATTTCCCGGGAAGTGACCTTCAAGAACTTTAACTGTATCGTCTACTCTGAAAGTACAGATGCTCTTTCCACCTACTAATTGTGCTGGAGTAAAAGGGCCTTTCTCCCCTTTAAGAGATTCCGGCAGAATGATTTCTTTAACACTATCAATAAATAAAAACGGGTCGCGGTGAGGTAGAAATCTCATGACCTCTTCTTTATTCATTAGCATTAGAAACTCCTTGTTTTGATTTATTCTTTTAGCGAAACTTTACGAAGATAAGCTACTCCGCGCATCCATTCTTTTAGATCCTTTGCCGGGTGGCCACCCAGTTTAGAACCTGCAGGCCAGTTTGCACTTTCATTAACCTTTGCTCCACCAGCAATTTGAGACCCCATTCCGATAAAAGAATCAGGTCCAACAGCAGCACGGCCATCTAAGACCACATAGTCTTCTAAAGTAACAGAACCAGCAAGTCCGGCTTGACCACAAAGAATGCAACCACGACCGATGCGACAGTTATGTGCGATTTGAACAAGGTTATCAATGCGAGTACCTGTACCGATTACTGTTGGAGAAAAAGTTCCCTGGTCGATACTGGTGTTTGAACCAATTTCAACATCATCATGAATCTCCACTCCGCCCATGTGCCAAATCTTTTTATGAATCCCTTGATCAAAGGTGTAACCAAAGCCATCAGAACCGATAACCACTCCTGAATGAATACGACAATTTTTCCCAATCTTAGTGAATGGATAGATAGTAACATTCGGGTAGATAACAGTATTTTCAGCGATTTCCACATGTGGAAGAATGGTAACCCCTGAATGAATCACCACATTGGCTCCGATACTAACATGCTCACCGATAAAAACGCCTTGAGAGATACGGGCCGAAGCATCCACAGAAGTTGTGCTCATCTGGCGTCCATCAACCTGATAGTTGAGATCAGAAAACTTATCATCGTAAAAAGGCTTGGATAAGTTAGTCAGACTTAGGGCCACGTTCGCAGAAGTAGCAACAAAAGCAAGCTTAGTTAAAGCTTCTTTGGACTCGGCATTCATAAGAGAAAAGAACTTAGCATCAACAACGACACCAATTTTCTTTTCTATGGCCTCATTTAGTAATGGTAAAAATTTATTGAGAAAACGAGCATTCTTGATAAAGACAACACTCTGCTCATTGAGTCGGTCTAAAGAAGAAATGGCCAGAATTTCTTCCGGCCATGACTGATTATGAACAATTTCAAGTGTTGAATCAAACTGCTTTAAGTGAGCGAGCTTCATTCCTATTTCCCTGGATGTTTCTTGTCGTAAGCTTTGATTACGTCATCAGAAATATCTTTCTTATTCTTTGCATAGATAATTGGAGCAGCCGAAAGCTCGAAAGTTAAATCAACATTAGCTGCTTTGGAAGCTTCTTCAATGATAGGACGAAGACGATCAAGAATGGGCTTCTTTAAATTTTGCTCCATCTCCTGAATTTCTTTTTGAAACTGCATTGTTTTATTTTGAAGCTCCATGAACATTTCTTGCATTTCACGCTCTTTATTAGCACGAGCATTTTCAGCTAAAACCATGCTTTGCTTTTTGAAATCTTCCTGTGCTTTTTTAATCTTATCTTCTTCTTTCTTTAGGATGGCCTTCTTATCATTGAAAGACTTCTCTAGTCTTTTTTGAACAGCTTGACCTTCTTTAATCGTATTGATCACACGCTGAATATCAATCAAACCCACTGTAACGTCTGCAAGGGCAGAAAAAGAAAATACAGTGATCAACATCGCTAAAACAAATTTCATATTTTTCTCCTTAGAGACCCTAATTTAGCATTATTAAAATAATTGTCCTATATCAAAATGAAACTGACTACCGCCCTCTTCCTCTCGCGGATTGATTGGGAAACCAAATTCAAATCGTAATACTCCAATTGGCGAGAACCAGCGGAAGCCGAAACCATAGTCTGCTCTCATTCTGAAATCACCATCTTTTCCAAGACCGTGTTCCCATACGTTACCAATATCAGTAAAGACTACCCATTTAAGTCCAGCTTCTTTGATTAAAGGATGCTCAAACTCAAGTGTTGCCAAGAACTGAGAAAGTCCACCAAAGTTAAAAGTCTCCAGTTCATTAGTATCTCTATTGAGAGCGTCACGACGCGGACCAATATCCTCAATATTGAAACCACGCATGTTGCGGGCACCACCCATTGAGAACTTTTCAATACGAGGAATTTCTCGTTCAGTTGTTTTAAATAACTGAGCGGCTTGAACTCGTGATCTCAGGACGAGATCTTTCCATACCGGATAATAATAACGCCCTTCAACTTCAGCTTTTACCCATCTCATACTTCCACCTAGTCCGGTGTACTCAAGAGAGGTTGAACCATAGTAACCATCAGTTGGTTCAAAAATGTTATTTCGCTTATCATGAATTAATGAAACTTGAATTGATGAAGCAGAACCATTTTCTACTTTCTCATCAATGGCCGTGTTAATCACATCTCTCACTTCACTATCTTCATAGCGATAAGTAAGGAATAAGCGAGTGTATTCAAAAATTGGATGACCTACTCGAACATCTCCCCCGTGCTTTTTATAAGAAAAAGAACGAATAAATTACGAAACGGTTTGATAGTAATCCGCTCCCGCTGTCCATTGCGTGTCGAAAAGATATGGTTCAGTGAACCCCAGGTTATAAATCTGCTGGAAGTCGGAATAGGAAACGTTGAGGTTAATATTCTGACCTAACCCTCTGAAGTTGTTCTGAGCGACCGAAGCCTGAACAAAGGCCTTTGTTGCTGTCGAATAACCTGCTCCCAGTGAGATCTGCCCCGTAGGTCTTTCTTTAATAGAAATCTCTACATCAAGAACATTATCAGAACCTTTACGAGTAATCGTATTGAAAATCACACTCTCTGGCTGAAAGAATCCCAGACGATTAACACGCTCTTTAGAGATTCTCAGTTTGGATCCAGAATACTGCTCGCCTTCATAGATACGAAGCTCGCGACGAATCACCTTATCACGAGTTTTGGTATTTCCTTTAATGATGATTTTACCAAAATATGCGATCACCCCTTTCTCAAAAGAGAAGATAACATCAACTTTGTTTTCACCCGGAACGACTTCCAGCGTTCGAAGAACGTTAGCAAAAGCATACCCTTTGTCTTGATACATTTCTGTCAGGGTTTGAATATCAAGACGAAGATTTTCTTCGTTATAAATATCATCAGGTTTTAATTTTAACTTCTCTGTCATTTCTGAATCAGAGAATTCAAGATCACCGTCAAAGTAAATATTATTAACAGTGAACTGAGGTCCTTCATTAAGTCTTACAGTAATAAAGATCCACTTCTTATCTTCTGAAACAGTCACCTCTGGATTTTGTACATTGATTTGGAGGTAACCACGGGTTTTATAGTAGTACTTCAATCTCTCAATATCAGTTTGAAAGTCTAGTTCCTTAAAGTTTCCGGAACTCGACATAAAAGAAAAGTAGGATTCTTCCTTTGTCTGCATGAAACCTTTAAGTGTTTCATCAT
>Ga0079223_10001499_pt1 | contig 13885 bp, 13 predicted proteins | sample Stecom2011_FD_75072 | JGI IMG/M metagenome (GOLD analysis project Ga0079223, IMG submission 75072) | Agricultural soil microbial communities from Utah to study Nitrogen management - Steer compost 2011 | ecosystem: Environmental > Terrestrial > Soil > Agricultural land | place: USA: Utah... | reverse complement strand
GTAGGTTTGCTATTACTTCTACAAAACCCATAAAGGCCAATTCTTTGTAATGCCTAACGGGTTTACCTCCAATTTCCTCCATGAGGTCACCTCCCCAAAATCGAAATTCCGCTTGTGGATCTTCTTTCAAAATAGCACGCATAAGATTGGAGCCATGCAAATCTCCAGAGGCTTCGCCCGCAATTAGATAGTATTTCATTTTAGATTTCTTTTGTGAGGATTTCTTTATCGATCATTAACCGGTGGTTAAATTTAATAAGAGTATTCCGATTGCCATGAGAATGGTGATAAGTAAAACGCCCCTTGCACGATATAATCGTTTGTTTTTTAGAAAAAGAAAAAACACCGGCAAGTTTGGAATAGCACCAATAGCAATTATTTTTCCTAACTCTCCAAATCGATAGGCATATAGCAAGTTATCCTCCAGTGATCCTTTTAGAAAAAGCAAAAAGAATAGCAACACGCCAAACGCATTGGCAATAAGTCCTGTAACTGCACCTATTAGTATTTCTTTTTTTATGGAAGGTCCCATTTGTTGATAGCTTCTAGTGCATTGTATGCGGTTAAGTCGAATTGTACTGGAACTATAGAAACATATCCGTTCTCTAAAGCCCATTCGTCGGTATCTTCTCCTGTATCTAGATTCACGAAGTTTCCGGTTAACCAATAATACTCGCGACCGTTAGGATTGGTTCGCTTATCGAAAGACTCTATCCATTTGGCATCTGCTTGTCTACATACTTTCGTTCCTTTTATTTCCTCTTCTGGAAGTTTTGGAATATTTACATTTAGCACCGTATTCTCTGGCATTCCATTGACTAATGCTTGCCTGCATATCTGTTCTACATACTTCTTAGAAGGCTCAAAATCTGCTTCGAGCGAGCCATCTAGCAGTGAAAATCCAATAGCTGGTATTCCTAGAGTTCCTGCTTCTACGGCAGCACTCATTGTACCGCTATAAAGCACATTTATAGAAGAATTACTGCCGTGGTTTATACCGCTAACGCATAGGTCTGGCTTGCGGTCGAGTATTTTACTCATAGCCAACTTCACACAATCCACTGGCGTACCACTGCTGCTATAGATTTGTACTTCAGGATCGGAAAGGTCTATCTTATCACAATATATAGTGTTATTCACTGTAATGGCGTGTCCCATACCGCTTTGTGGGGAATCAGGAGCCACTACAAAAACATCTCCAAGTTTTTTAGCAACGTCTATCAAAGCTCGAATTCCTGGTGCCGAAACTCCATCGTCGTTAGTAACTAATATTAAAGGTCTTTTCTTATTCTCCATCTTTCAATTTAATTAGAATGCAAAAATACATAAATAATACATGGGAGTGCTATGCTGTTTAACAAAAAATTAGTATCATCACCATGTTTTCGTGGCTTATAATATATACTTTTAAAGCGTTAATTTAAGAAAGACATGTACATGATAAAAAGCAATTTGAAATGGTTGTTGTTGGGAGTATTTATAGCGGTTGCCTCTTGTAGTTTTACTACAAAAAGTTTTACTAGTGAAAGCTCTGATTCCGATAAGTTACTGGTAGAACTGATTAGCCATGTATTGGAAAGAGGTCACTTTAGCCCAGTAGCTATAGATGATGTGATGTCGGAACAGGTTTATGAAGATTTTCTCGAGGTTTTAGACCCAGCAAAACGTTTTCTTCTGAAGTCGGATGTAAATGAATTTGAGAAATATAAGTTGGAGATTGACGACCAATTAAAGGCCAAAGACTTCACCTTTTTTACTTCCGTACATACTCGTTTTTTAGAACGTAGAGAAGAAGTGAAAACGTTCTATCAAGAAATACTTGCTAGCCCGTTTGACTTTTCTGTAGATGAGGTGATGTTAATCGATTATGAAGAAAGAGAATACCCGGAAACGGACAAGGATCTGTATGAGCGTTGGAGAGTGCAGTTAAAGCTAAACGTACTAGAAACTTATTATGATAAGATAGAAGAGGACAAGGCAAAAGCAGAAAAAGACGCTGAATACGAACCAAAGTCAAAATCCGAGTTAGAAAAGGAGGCACGTGAAAGCGTGCAAAGCACATTGGATGATTACTTTGACTTTACCGATGACCTTGAGCGTAAAGATTACTTCGCTATGTATTTAAATGCGTTTACAGAAGCATTTGATCCGCATACAAGTTATATGGCACCACAAGAGAAAGACAGGTTCGATACCCACATGTCTGGAAAAATTGAAGGAATTGGGGCGCAGCTTCAAAAAACCCGCGAGTATATAAAAATTACCAAAGTTATTTCTGGTGGTCCCGCATGGCGTGGTGAGCACCTAGAAGTAGGCGATATGATAATGCGTGTAAGACAAGAAGATGAAGAAGAATCGGTAGATATTTCGGCAATGCGCTTAGATGCAGCTGTAAATCTTATAAAAGGACCAAAAGGTACAAAGGTTATTCTTACGGTAAAAAGAGTAGACGGCACAATAGAAGATGTTGCTATAGAACGCGATGTAGTAGAATTGGAAGAAACCTATGCTAAGTCTAGTCTTATAAATGTAGGAGATAAAACCTATGGCCTGATCGACTTGCCTCAGTTTTATTTTGATATGGATAACTACCGTACTAGAAACGCAGCAAGTGATGTAGAAAAAGCGGTTAAAGAGCTAAAAGCTGAAGGCATGCAAGGACTAGTATTGGATTTGCGTAACAATGGTGGAGGTTCTCTTCGTGCAGCGATAGATATGACGGGCTTGTTCATAGAGGGCGGACCAGTAGTGCAAGTGGTATCTAGTGGAAATAAAACCGAAGTGCTAAGAGCTAAGAAAAGACCAGTGGTTTGGGATGGTCCTTTGGTAATCCTTATCAATGAAGTATCTGCCTCGGCCTCCGAAATTCTAGCTGCAGCAATCCAGGATTATGGTCGTGGAATTGTATTAGGAAGTAAGCAGTCTTACGGGAAAGGTACGGTGCAGAATCTTATAGATTTAAACGTGTATGTTCGTAAAATGGATATAGACGATCTAGGTGCACTAAAAATTACTACCCAAAAATTTTATAGAATTAATGGTGGGTCTACGCAGCTAGAAGGAGTGAAAAGCGATATTGTTATGCCGGATAGATATACGTATATCGACATAGGAGAACGCGATTACAAGAACCCTATGCCATACGATAAAATCGCACCAGCAAATTATACGGATTGGAAAGGAAACATAGCCTACGAGGATATTATAAAGCAAAGCAAAGCGCGTTTGGATACAAACCAGCGTGTGCAAATTGTAGATGACTATGCAAAATGGATTCGCGATCGACGAGATGAAAAAGAGGTGCAGCTAAACTTTGAGAAATATAAGGCTGCTATCGCCTTGAGAAAAGAGCAAACGAAAAAATACGACACCATAAGCAAGTTTGAAAACAACTTGACGTTTGCTAGCTTAAAAGAAGAACTAGGACGCATGGAAACCGACACCACTCTAGCAGAGAGAAGAAAGAGATGGCACAAGTCATTAAATAGAGATATCTATGTAGACGAAGCGGTACATGTAATAGAAGATTTACAAAACATGGAGGCGCAAGATCCGAAGTTGGTAGACAAGAATTAGAAGATACTATTGAAGGCTAAAGAAGAAACAAAGCACTATACGACGCTCCAAAAGTTTAAAAAGAACTTTTGGGGCGTTTTTAGCTTGTGCTATTTGCTGCTGTGTGTTTTGTTGGCAGTCTTTGCCTATGCCATTGCGCCAGACCAATCTAGGAATGCCAACCAGATGCACCTTTCTATTCATTCAAAAGCGCCAGGCTTTAGTGTAGATATGCTGCAAGTAGATGCAGGTCTTAATGAAGACTCCGATGTATACAGTTTTTTCTTTGGCAAACGTTCGGCTAGTTCCTACATTCCAATTAGCGATTTTAAAGTGGAAGGAGAAAGACTATTGGTACATGAATACGCCGATTCAGGACCCGGACAAAGCTTGTACTTTACCTTAGCAGATTTCCCCGATCTAAACCATTTAAAAGAAGTAGAAAAGAAATACATAAAGCAACATCGCTTTTTATTGGGAACCGATAAATTTGGGAGAGACCTATGGAGCCGGATCTTAATCGGAACACGCATTTCTTTAGGAGTTGGGGTTATTGCGGTTGGAATCTCCTTGCTACTTGGAATTAGCTTAGGTGCATTAGCAGGATATTACGGAGGAGTAGTAGACAAAGTAATCATGTGGCTGATCAACGTAACTTGGTCTATTCCTACCTTGCTATTGGTTATAGCGTTGACTTTAGCCTTAGGTAGAGGCGTATGGCAGGTATTTCTAGCAGTAGGGCTAACCATGTGGGTGGAAGTTGCTAGAGTAGTGCGCGGACAGGTTATGAGCGTTAAAAATATGCAGTATGTTACAGCGGCGAAAGCATTAGGGTATAGTAATTTTAGAATTATGCGCAAACATGTTTTACCCAATGCGCTTGCTCCGGTGATTATTATATCTGCAGCCAATTTTGCTAGTGCTATTCTTGTAGAAAGCGGTTTAAGCTTTCTTGGTATTGGAGCACAACCACCTATGCCTAGCTGGGGTGGGATTATAAAAGACCACTACCATTATGTATTCCTTGGAAAGCCATATTTGGCATTGATTCCAGGAATTGCTATAATGAGTCTGGTAATGGCATTTATGCTATTAGGGAATGCCCTACGGGATGTACTAGATGTACGAGGAAAATAAATCAGAAAAATTAAACATGAATATTCAAGATCTTATCATTCAGAATCTAGATATATTAATAATGAAGCAATCCGAAAAGCCAGAAGCTTTAACCATGCAGAAGGCCATTGAGATTGGCGCCTACGTAGCAGCTGGTGTATTGCGATCTAGACATAAGGCGACAGGAGAAGTGTTGCCAGAGGAAATAGAAGGGGTATACGGGATAGTCGGTAATTTTTACAATAAAAGTTTTGATACCTTTACCCAAGAGCATTTTGATGAGCTAAAAAAAAGCTCCCTGGACATGATGCAAAAATCAACCTTCGATCAAGACTTAGATGCTTTCATCCAATCGATTATGGAAGCCAATGAAGGCTAGGGTAGTGAGACTATGGTTTGTTATCATTACTCCATGTTAAGCTTCATATCCTGTAACTCGGTTTTAAACCCAAGCTTTTTATAGGCTTGTATGGCGGAAGTGTTTTCGCTATACACCTGTAAACGGATATGCTTAATCCCACGCTCTTTAGACCATTTTAGTGCGGCCTCAATAATCTTTGCGTTGATACCTTTGCCGCGATGCTTTGGCGTTACGTACATGAATCCCAAATAAGTGTATTTATCGTATACAAATTGCGGTAACCCTTCTTTTATTAGAGCGTAGCCCGTTGCTACAATCTCCCCATTGATCTCGCCAACAAATACTACCGAATCCTTGCCTCTTATCAAGGAGTGTAGGTTGTAATACTTTGCGTCTTCTTTTTCTATATCTTCATTAAAAGCACGTTCATAATCAATAACTCCTTGCTCATATCTAAGTAGTATGGGCATATCTACTAAGCGCGCTTTGCGTATTACTAAATCTGTCATGTTCGGTTTTTATTTGCAGGAAAGATACTAAAGAAATGGTGTACCTTCCAATGCCAAAGAGACCTTTTAAAATCATTAACGGATTAATACGGCTTGACGATTTGCTTATTACCTCTCGTAAATCAAGTTGGATGAATTCACTTTTTTGATTGTTCGCAAAATATCATATAGTTCTGAATGCTGATACTTATAGTGAACTCTGTAGTTGAATTACTAATAGCAAATAGCAGCATTTATTTTTCGTAATTCCATGTGGTCTTCAAAAGATCTTTCATGTTTTTATATTTTGTTTCCTACTGATTTCATCCGTATTTACTTGTATGGAAAATACGGCTGTACTTTTTTCGATTGCTAAAATAGAATCCACTTTGGAAAGGAAACCAGCGTCTTTAAAAGACAAAAAGCAGTCGAATCCAAATTTTGAATTCGCTGCTTTACTGATCTTTGACGGAGGAGTAGGTTTATCTATGGATTCTTCTCTTGTCCATTTTTCTTTTTTGGAGCTGAGGTTTATCTATACTATTGCGATTCCCTCTTCTCATTCCTTCTTTGTTTTGCTCTTGGAACTTCTCGAATTTTTCTTTTTGCTCAGGAGTCAAAGTGGCGTGTATTTCCTTGCGCTCTTCTTCTTTTAAATCCCAGATTTGCTCTCTTAGATTTTGGATTTTTTCTGCTCTTTTTGCTCGAATCTTCTCTATGCTTTTTGTCTGTTCTTCGGTTAAGGAAAGCTCTTGATGCATCTTTTTATGAAGCTTCTCTTGGTGATGCTTTTGTACTCGTTCGGTTTGTCGATGGTTCTTATTAAACTTTTTTCCTTGTTGTGCATTCATAGAATATACTCCCAAAAGCATAAATATACTAACCGCTATAAATTTTAACTGTTTCATAATAAAGTGTTTTTTGGAAATGATTGATAACTAGAATATAAGATACAAAAACTATACCGCAGCATAGGTGAGCAATGTCATCTTTAGATTTAGTGTTGTTTCGTTACAAGCAACAACACAGTTAGTTTTAAACCATTGTTGTCTTAATAGCCAGAGTCCATTCGTTGGCCGTCTAGTCGGATAAGGATAAATAGTAAAATAGTAAAACCCCATAAGCTAGAACCTCCATAGCTAATAAAGGGCAGCGGAATACCAACGGTGGGAGAAACCCCGATTACCATCCCTATATTGATGGCGAAGTGAAAGAAAATTATGGCTGCAACCGAATAAGCGTAGATGCGTTTAAATTGGGATTTTTGTCGCTCAGCAATCATTACAATGCGAATAATCATTAATGTAAAGAGAAGGACTACTGCCGATGCGCCTACAAAGCCCCATTCTTCCCCTACCGTACTAAAAATATAATCGGTATGCTGCTCTGGTACAAACCTCCCTTTGGTCTGTGTTCCTTGTAGCCAGCCTTTTCCGGTTAAGCCTCCGCTTCCTACTGCAATCTCACTTTGGTTGGTGTTATAACCTATTCCTCTATTGTCCACTTCATGACCTAATATTATATTAAAACGATCCCTATGGTGTTGTTTAAAAACATTTTCGAAGATATAATTCACCGAAAAGGCAAGAATAACAGCCGAGAGGAAAATGGTGATATACTTAGCGATATTGGGTTTTGGTTTGCGCTTATGTTGTACGAAGTAAAAAGTACCAATGATTAATAAGGATATTAAACTTACCCATATCACCCCAAAGACCAAGGTGCTTATAAAAATAACGGTAGCGAAGATACCAAGGAATAGGTAAATGAAATGCAATCCTTCTCTATACAGAGGGAATATAAATGCTAGGTAAAGAATGGCCATTCCTGGATCTGGCTGAAAAAGTATAAGTGCTGCAGGAATGAATATTATGGCAAAAGCTTGCAGTTGGTCTTTAAACCTATGAAAGTTTGTATTTAAGTCACTTCCAAATTTAGCTAAAGCCAGTGCGGTAGTGGCTTTAGTAAATTCTGCAGGTTGAATGCTGAAGCTTGCAAAAGAATACCAAGCTTTTTGTCCGGCAATGGTGGTACCAAAGAAAAACAAACCCAATAAAGAAAGCATAGATACTACGTAGATAACTCCAGCGAATCGTTCATAGAATTTAGAATCTATAGCCAATACAAATGCTATTATTGGAATGCTAAGGATAATCCATAGTAGTTGTTTCCCATAAATAGTTTGGAAGTCGAAGATGGAAGTAGCATCAGTATCTAAAGATGCGGAGTAAATATTTACCCATCCTATAGCTATAAGCACTATATAGAGAAAAATAAGTAAAAAATCGTACTTAGCGATTCTATGAAGTCTTTCGGCCATGCTTATCGGTTAATTGTAAAAGGTTGTCCGGAGTACGGTTTTGCATATTCTTCTTCGAGACTTCCATTTAAAATGAATTCTTCGATATCTGTTCGCGTAACTTCTCCGTTTATATATTTTTCGATAAGAAGAGAAGCAATTCGTGCTGCCCATCGAGATCCCCAATAGCCGTTCTCGACCAAAATAGCCAATGCAATCTGTGGGTCTTCTACAGGTGCAAAAGCTATGTATACCGAATGATCCGTGAGTTGTATTCGCTTGCCATCTATCCGTATAGAGTTTTCTGCGGTACCCGTTTTTCCTGCGATTCGGATTCCCGGAACTTTAAATTGGCCTACGGTTCCGGTGTTGTATATACCTTCCATCCCTTCTATAACAGGCTCAAAGTGTTGGCTGTCTATAGTGGTGTGGTGTTTTTCTATAAATTTATTTGGGATGGTATCTACCTCATGGATTTGCTTTATAATATGTGGCGTATAGTACCAACCTCGATTTGCAATAGCGGCCGTAAAGTTGGCCATTTGAATCGGAGTTGTTAATATTTCTCCTTGGCCAATACCGTTGGAAATAGTCGCTGTAGCATACCATCTATATTTCGGATATTGGTAATGTCGATTGTAATATGCCGCATCGGGTATGTGGCCACGTCTTCCTACTGGTAAATCATACCCTAAAAATCCGCCAAGCCCAAAGCTATTCAAGTGCTGGTTCCAAGCATCCATCCCTTCCTGAGGGGTGGAGTAGCTTTCGATAGTATGTCGATATCTAGCCGAAAAATAGGAGTTGCAGGAATAGGAGATAGCCGACATTAAGTTTACTGGCGATGGATGTGGGTGACAAGCAAGGGGTCTCCTTCCTCCATAATGATATCCTCCAAAACAACTCATAGTTTCATTGCTTGTGGTAACTCCTTCTTGTAGGGCTATTAACCCGGTAAGCATTTTGAAAGTGGAACCTGGTGGATATTCTCCTTGTAGTGCACGGTCGAATAGGGGACGAGAGATAGTGTCGTACCAAAGTTCGTTGAAATTCCTAGAGCGCTCCCGACCTACTAATAAACTTGGGTCGTAACTAGGGGCGCTTACCAAAGCTAGTATTTCTCCTGTTTTAGGTTCTAAGGCTACAATGCCGCCACGTTTGTTTATCATAAGCTCTTCTCCATACTTTTGAAGCTCCGAGTCTATGGTGATCATAATATCGTGTCCGCGCTTAGGCAGCGTATCGTAGATGCCATCTTTGTAAGGACCTATGACTTGATTAAAACGGTTTTTTTGAAGATAACGTACGCCCTTCTCTCCGCGCAATACTTCTTCGTATTGTTTTTCAATGCCTTGAATTCCTATTAAATCACCAGATTGATAATAAGGGTTCTGATTCACCATCTCTTGATTCACTTGTGCTATATAACCAAGAATGTTTGCGCCGTGTTTTGTTTGGTAATCTCGTAAGGCTCGTTTTTGTATATAAAACCCATGGAATTTGCGCATTTTCTCTGCTAAATAGGCATATTCCGACTTGTTTAATTGTGGTACTACTACCGATGGTAGTCTGGGGGAATACACCTTGGCACGCTCTAAAATACTTCTAAAGTCCTCTATATCAATTTTTAGCAACTTACAGAGCTCTAAGGTGTCTAGCTTTCGGATGTTGTTTGGCACTACCATCACGTCATAGGATGGTTGATTGGAAACGATTAACTCATTGTTGCGATCAAAAATATAACCGCGTTGTGGATAGTCGTAAATCACCTCAATGGCATTGTTTTCCGATTTAATCTGAAAACTGCTATTGTAAATTTGCAAATAGTATAGCCGGCCTAAGAACGTTAAGCTTGTAACTATGGTTATGACTATAAGCAATATTTTTCTCATCGATTTGGAATTCTGCTAAAAATTATAAGGATACAATAGATTAGTATGCTACTAAAAATAGTGGATACTAACGTAGATTCCAAAGTCTGTACTAGTAACTTTACACTAAAGTTCTCTAAGGCAAATAGAACAAAATGATGAATAAACACCATAGAAAATAAATATAACATCTGTTGTTTCACCTCTGCTTGGGTGAATTTTATGTTGTTGTGCTCGAAGCTTACGCCAAAGGAGAACTTCAGCAGAAAAGGGCGTAAGTAGGCTATAAGTACACTTGCACCTGCATGTACTCCTCCAGAATTACTGTAGATGTCTACAGCTAAACCCAAAATAAACCCAAGAAGGATTAGTAGATTCCTATTAGCAGTTAAAGGGAATCCAATGATGAACAGAATGTAGACGTAAGGAGAGCTATATCCGAACAGTTGTACGTTGTTCAAAATTAGAATCTGCACTGCTAGTAATACGATAAATCGAAATACTTGTGTAACTATATTATTCATTTCCAATTTTTGCTGCTGCTTCTAATTCTAATATCTCCTGACTATCAAAGTTATTTATCAAATAAATGGCATTTAAATTCGTCATATCTGTAAAAAGCTTTACCCGAATCATAAATGCATTATTTATTTCCTCCAATGTAAAGTCATCAATAATACCTATTGGAATTCCTTCAGGGAAAATAGTCGATTTTCCGCCGGTTACTATGGTGTCGCCAATGTTAAACTCGGTATGCCTTGGGATGTCTATTAAGTGTGCATGCCTTGGATCGCGAATTTTCTCCCAAACCAATAACCCAAAGTGATTTGTTTTTTTCAACTTGGCATTTATTTGGCTTCGTTTATTTAGAATAGACTGAACTGTAGCATAATTTTCCGATACCTTGTTTACTATTCCAATAATGCCATTGGTGGTGATAACTCCCATATCTATCTTCACACCATCTTTAGCACCTTTATCTATAGTTAGGATGTTATAGCTTTTGGTGTAGTTATTAGAAATAACTTTTGCAGGAGTAAATTGGAAAGTGAAGTTTTTGGTAAGGCTGTCTACTTTCTCTATATCCTCCCACGTATCATTGTGCAATAGGTTTCGCAAATAGGCATTTTCCTCTTGCAAGAGGGTGTTTTCTTTTCTTAAATGAAAATAGTCGGTTACGGAGTTTAGGTTGTTTTGCACCCCTCCAACAAGAAAGCTAGAGGAGTTGAAGTACTTTGTGCTATGAATGCTATGTGCTTGAATAGTAAGATATACGGAGATTGAAAACAGCAAAAAGAATAGCAAAAGGCTTTTATTCCTTATGAAAAATAATATTACTTGTTGCATAGTTTCTCTGGTCCACGAATTACTTGATCAAGACATTCTTATATTTATCTAGATTTTTTAAGCATAGTCCTGTTCCTCTAACCACCGATCGCAAGGGATCTTCGGCTATATACACAGGCAAATCTGTTTTTTGTGACAATCGCTTATCCAATCCTCTAAGCATGCTCCCTCCTCCGGTTAAATAAATCCCGGTATTGTAAATATCTGCTGCCAATTCTGGCGGTGTTTGCGCTAAGGTTTCCATTACTGCATCCTCTATTCTAAGAATCGACTTATCTAATGCTTTCGCTATTTCACGATAGGACAGAAGTACTTGTTTAGGTTTCCCTGTAAGCAAATCTCTACCTTGTACAGCAAGCTCGTCAGGCGGATTTTCTAAATCCTCTGTTGCAGCTCCTATTTTAATTTTGATGTTTTCTGCGGTGCGCACTCCTACATAGAGGTTGTGCTGTGTACGCATATAGTAGATAATGTCATTTGTAAATATGTCTCCTGCTATTTTAGCCGATTTATCACAAATAATTCCACCAAGAGCCAGAACTGCTATTTCTGTAGTTCCGCCTCCTATGTCTACCACCATATTTCCTTTAGGTTGCATAATATCTACCCCAATACCTATCGCCGCAGCCATAGGTTCGTGAATAAGGTATACTTCTTTGGCGTTTACCCGTTCTGCACTTTCTTTTACCGCTCGCATCTCCACTTCGGTAATGCCACTTGGAATACAAACAACCATGCGTAGCGAAGGCGTGATCCAACGATTTTTGAGCGCTGGAATTTCCTTGATAAACATGCTTATCATTTTCTCGCTAGCATCGAAATCGGCAATAACACCATCTTTTAACGGACGGATAGTTTTAATATTTTCGTGGGTTTTTCCTTGCATCAGCTTAGCTTCGCGTCCAACCGCAATTATTTTCCCAGTCGTACGGTCTCTAGCTATAATAGAGGGAGCGTCTACAACCACCTTGTCGTTGTAGATTATCAAGGTATTGGCAGTACCCAAATCTATAGCTATATCTTGTGTTAAGAAATCAAAAAATCCCATATCGTTATGGTTATTAGAACCTATTAAATTTTAATGTTTAAAATGACGTGTACCAGTAAAAACCATGGCCATCTTCTCTTTGTCGCAATATGCAATGCTGTCTTTATCCTTTATGGAACCTCCAGGCTGAATAACCGATCGAATACCTGCTTTGTCTGCTATTTCTACACAATCTGGAAATGGAAAGAAAGCATCGCTAGCCATTACTGCATTTTCTAAATCAAACGAAAAGGACGTCGCCTTTTCTATAGCTTGCCTCAATGCATCTACACGAGATGTTTGCCCTGTACCACTAGCACAAAGCTGTTTTTCTTTGACTAAAACGATGGTATTGGATTTGGTGTGCTTGCTGATTTTTGAAGCAAATAATAGGTCTTGAATTTCCCTATCTGATGGCTTCTCCTTAGTAACGTAAGTTAGTTGCTCTTTAGTATCTGTAAGATAGTCTTTTTCCTGCACAAGTGTGCCATTTAAACACGTGCGAATTTGATTTTTTGGCAATGTGGTTTCTTTTTGCTCTAAGAGGATAAGGTTCTTTTTGGTAGAAAGAACTTCTTTTGCTTCTTTAGAAAATGAAGGTGCGATTACTACTTCACAGAAAAGCTTATAAATTTCTTCTGCGGTAGCCTTATCTACTTCGCTGTTGCTGATTAGTATGCCGCCAAAAGCAGAAACGGGATCACCAGCAAGTGCATCTACATACGCCTGATGAATCGTATCACGCTGCGCAATACCACAAGCATTATTATGTTTTAAAATCGCAAAAGTTGGGTTCTCCTTTGTAAATTCACTCATCAAGTTTACTGCAGCGTCTACGTCTAGTAAATTGTTATAACTAAGTTCTTTGCCTTGTAGCTTGTTGAACATAGCATCCATATCGCCATAGAAATATCCTTTTTGATGTGGATTCTCTCCATATCGAAGCTCTTGTCCTTGCGTCTCACTAACTTTTAGTCCTAAGATACCTTCTTCTTCATTGAAGTAATTAAAGATAGCCGCGTCATAATGGGACGAAATATGGAAGGAACGAGCAGCGAAGTTCTTACGTTGCTTTAAAGTAGTACTTCCATCTTGCGAATCTAAAATCTGTAATAAATCTGGGTAGTCGTTCTTGGAAGAAATACAAAGCGTGTCTTGAAAGTTCTTGGCAGCAGCGCGAATAAGCGAAATACCACCTATATCGATTTTTTCTATTATATCGGCCATATCTGCACCAGACGCAACCGTATCCTCAAAAGGATATAGATCTACTATGACCAAATCCAATTGTGGAATGTTGTATTTTTTCACCTCTTCTACGTCACCTGGATGATCTGCACGATTCAGTATGCCACCAAAAATCTTAGGATGTAAAGTTTTTACTCGCCCTCCTAGAATGGAAGGGTAATCGGTTACATTTTCTACAGGAATAACATCGATTCCTAAGTCCTTAATAAATTTTTCTGTCCCTCCAGTGGAGTAGATAGTTACTCCTAATTTATCTAGTTTTTGTACAATAGGAGCTAGTCCATCTTTATGGAATACAGAGATTAATGCAGATTGAAGTTTCATAGTTGACACCTTGGCATAAAAATTAAGTGGCAAAAATAAACAATTACTAAGTATTTCTGTAACAATAACTAGGAGATTTAGTCTTATAAAATACAAGAACGAGGAATGTTTAATTTCTTTGGCTTCTTTAAGGAGTGTATTTGACTTTATAGCGTAATTTTGCTGGGCAAATAAATTGATTCTTCGTCTATATTTGTAAATTGAACAGGATAGTATATGCGTGTATTTTTTAGAGTTTTACAAGAGAGC
>Ga0079223_10001497_pt1 | contig 13890 bp, 15 predicted proteins | sample Stecom2011_FD_75072 | JGI IMG/M metagenome (GOLD analysis project Ga0079223, IMG submission 75072) | Agricultural soil microbial communities from Utah to study Nitrogen management - Steer compost 2011 | ecosystem: Environmental > Terrestrial > Soil > Agricultural land | place: USA: Utah... | reverse complement strand
TTTTCTTTATATTTAATTATTAAAAACAAATAAATTACACTATGAAAGTATTAAAAGTAATTGAATTAATGTCAAGTTCAGAAAAAAGCTGGGAACATGCTACTCAAGTAGCTATTGAAAAAGCATCAAAATCTGTTAATAACATTAAATCAGCTTGGGTTAAAGAGCAAAGCGTAGCGGTAAATGACAATAAAATAAAAGAATATAGAGTGACCTTGCATGTTAGCTTTTTGGTTGATTAAATGAATTATTAAGTGCATTGAAGCAACGCTTAAGGAATTAGGCGTTGTTTTTATTTTTAAGCACATAATCTAAATCTACTAACTAGGTTTAGTGTTCACAATCAAAAAAGCCACCTTAATCTGGTGGCTTTTTTGAAAATATGTTTTAATTTATTTCCTATTATAAATTTTCAGCATCTTTTAAGAATTGAGCTAAACCGTTATCCGTTAATGGGTGTTTTAGTAATCCTAAAATTGAACTTAAAGGTGCAGTAATGATATCTGCTCCATTTTTTGCACATTCAATAATATGAAGAGGGGATCTTACAGAAGCTGCTAATACAGAAGTCATATAGCTCTGTGCATTATAAATATCAACAATCTCCTTAATTAATTGATTACCATTCCAACCAATATCATCAACACGTCCCATAAATGGACTTACCATTGTAGCTCCTGCTTTTGCTGCTAAGATCGCTTGACCTGCTGAAAAAACCAAAGTACAATTAGTAGCAATACCTTCAGATGAGAAATAACGAATCGCTTTAATCCCTTCTTTAATCATAGGTACTTTAACTACAATACTATCATGAAGTTTAGCCAATGCTAATCCTTCTTTCACCATACCATCAAAATCAGTAGCAATAACTTCTGCACTCACTGGACCGTCTACAACTTCACAAATATCTATATAATGCTGCATAATAGCATCATGTCCTTTAATACCTTCTTTTGCCATTAGCGAAGGATTAGTCGTTACACCATCTAAAATGCCTAAATCATGGGCTTCTTTAATCTGATCAAGATTGGCTGTATCTATAAAAAATTCCATTGGATAAAATATTTTGACTTTCTTAAACAAAAAATGGCAAGGATCTTGCATCGCGCCGCTACAACCTCTTATCCTTGCTGCATTCCTGCCCTGGGGAGGTTCGGAGGGAGCTGGCCGTACAAGCCTTGCCAATGCAAATATAAAACTAATTTAAAGAATAAAAAAAAGCAAAAGCTATATTTTTTCATATTTCAATATCTTAGTTTGTAATTAGTAATTATTTCGAGAACTTTGCAGCATTATTGATTCAATTTTAATTCATGGAGACCCAAAAAATTACAAGTGCTTTGATTTCCGTTTTTTATAAAGACGGTATAGATGATTTAGTAAAAACACTTCATGCACAAGGTGTAACAATTTATTCTACAGGTGGAACACAAGCTTATATTGAAAAACTCAATATCCCTTGCGTAGCTGTAGAAACTGTTACTGACTACCCTTCTATTTTAGATGGTCGCGTAAAAACCTTACATCCTAAAATGTTTGGGGGAATTTTAGCAAGAAGAGCAGAAGAGCAAGACCATAAGGATTTAGCAGCTTATGATATTCCTTTGATCGACCTAGTAATTGTGGACCTATACCCTTTCGAAGAAACTTTAAAAAACACAGAGGTTGAAGCTGAAATTATAGAAAAAATAGATATCGGTGGACCATCCATGATTCGAGCTGCAGCAAAAAACTTTAAAGATGTTGCAGTCATCGCTCATAAAGAAGATTATCAAATATTATTGGATCAACTAACCTCACAAAATGGAGAGTTGAGCTTAGAACAAAGAAAAGCTTTCGCAGCAAAAGCATTTCATGTAGTCATGAACTACGATATTGCAATCAACAATTATTTCAACGAGGCTTTATTACAGCCTTTGTCTGACGGCAACACTTTAAGATATGGTGAAAACCCACATCAATCGGCTACTTTTTATGGCAATATTGAAGAAGTTGTAAATCAAATCAACGGAAAAGCTTTAAGCTATAATAATTTAGTAGATGCGGATGCAGCTATTCAACTAATCAAAGATTTTAGTGAAGAAAAAACACCTCTTTTTGCAATCATTAAACACACAAACGTTTGTGGAGTAGCTAAAGGAACTACTTTAGTTGAAGCTTGGGACAGAGCTTTAGAAGGTGATCCTGAAAGTGCATTTGGTGGCGTACTAGTGACCAATACAAAAGTGGATAAACCAACAGCAACAAAAATTAATGACCTGTTCTTTGAAATTTTAATTGCACCGGAATTTGATGAAGACGCTTTAGAAGTACTGAAAGAAAAGAAAAATAGAATCTTATTGGTTTTAAAAGATTGGGACTTCCCTAAACAAAGCTATAAGAGCCTATTAAATGGTATTTTAGTTCAAGAGTTTGATCAAGGAAATGCTGCGGAATGGAATGAAGCAGGTGCTCAAGATACTACAGCTTCGCAAAAAGAGGATTTGTTATTTGCCAACTTGATTTGTAAGCATTTGAAATCTAATGCTATAGCTTTAGTGAAAAATGGCCAAATGATAGGAAAAGGTTGTGGACAAACTTCTAGAATTGATGCTTTGCAACAATCCATAGACAAGGCTAAATCTTTCAACTTAGATTTACAAGATAGTGTTTTAGCATCAGATGCTTTCTTCCCATTCGATGATTGTGTGAGTATGGCACATGAAGTGGGGGTTAAAGCAATCATCCAACCAGGTGGTTCGATCCGAGATCAAGAATCTATAGATTATGCTAAAAACAATGGAATTGCTATGGTTTTAACTAAGCAAAGACATTTCAAGCACTAATTCTTTAGCGTTTTATATTCTTATTTGAAAAGCCGTCTCAATATTATTGAGATGGCTTTTTTGGGGTAAACTCTCATTTAAAAATACGATACGCTTCATATATTCTTGTGAATTACCCAGATTACTTCTTATGATATTTTGTGTTATATTTATACCATAAACAATTCTACTAACTCGTTTATTAAAACCCAAATGATGAGATTAAGATTTCTATCAATTACAATTATTGCACTCCTCATTTCTATGAGTATAAATGCACAAAGTATTAGCGTATCAGGAGCAACTTTTCCTGCGACCATGAAAATTGGAGACAAAACTGTCGAATATAACGGCGCAGGCGTGAGGACTAAATATTTCTTTAAACTTTATGTAGCTGCTTTATATATACAAAGTAAAAGCACAAATGCTCAATCCATTATAGATCAAGATATAGCTTCTGCTATAAGACTAAAAATGATGTCGAGTAAAGTAACCCGAGAGCGGTTTATTGAAACTGTTCGAGATGGCTTTTCTACTTCTTCAGAAGGCAAAGCAAGCAAACAAGAGATTGATGCTTTAATGCGTTTGTTTAAAACAGAATTTAAAGAAGGGGATGATATCATTTTAATGTATTTTCCTCAAAGTGGTATAGAAGTCTATATGAACGGGAAGCACCTTGGTGGGGTAAAAGGCCTTGAATTCAAAAAAGCACTTTGGGGCATTTGGTTAGGAAAAACCCCAGCTGATAAGTCGGTAAAAAACAGTATGTTGGGCTTATAAAAAAACGAAAAACTATACTATAAAATTCAAACCTCCTTGAAATATTAAAACCCATTCAAGGAGGTTGTTTTTTAAAATGCCTTTTTAAATGAAGTCACATTTTTATTCTTCTACAATTTCCTTACGATTACTTCGTCCCCAAAAAGCTCGCATAGAAACAACTTTACCCTCTTCATCAAAACGAAAAACATCAATAATATCAGTCCTCATTAATTTGCCTTTATGCTCCATTTCTAAATAGAAGGGAAATGCAGCTTCATTCGCAGCTATTCTTACAGGACCAGTTCTTACTAATTTTAAATCCATAGCTACTGCTGCTGAATAAAACTTCTTTATGGCATCTATGCCTTCTAAAACCTCACTTCCTACGGGATCTTCCACGGTTGCATTTTCAACAAACAAAGACAAAATAGCTTCTAAATCCTTATTATTTAAGCCACGCAAATAACTGTCTACTACGCTAGTATAATGTTCAACAATATTCATTTCTTAATAATTTTGAGTTTGTGCAAAGCTAAAATACTTATAAATATAAGTAGCAAGCTCATGTTTAACACTATTATTTTTTCATCATCAATAAATTCAATTTAGCTAGCACTCCACCTTTAATACCAACTAAATATATAAGTTTGTTTATAAAAAAGCAGAGATCACCTTTATCGGTCATCTCTGCTAAGTTTTACCCTATTTACTTTCAGTGAAAGATATTACGACTCAGGTTGATTCAATATATGCACTCCTCTTTGAGGATAAGCTGCAGAAATTCCTTCTTTTTCTAAACTCACTTTACAAGCAATCATGATTTCTTCAATCATAGTCCAATAATCTGAGCTCTTAGCTGAAACTCGAACGGAAACATTTACAGAACTTTCTCCTAAAGCACTCACAAATATCTGTGGAGCAGGATCCTTCAATGCTAGTGGGTGATTAGTAGCCACACTCAACAAAATTTCCTTTACTCGCTTAAGGTCAGCATCATATGGAATTTTAATATCAAACCATGTTCTACGCGTATCGTATTTCGAATAGTTAGTAATATCACTATTTGACAAATGACCATTAGGCACTACTATCAATTGATTCTGTGGAGTAGTTAACTTAGTATGAAAGATATCAATCGACGTTACTGTCCCTTCTGGACCACTCGATGAGGCAATATAATCACCCACTTTAAAAGGTTTAAAAATCAAAATCAAAACACCTCCTGCAAAATTGGCTAAAGACCCTTGCAATGCTAAACCTACGGCAAGGCCAGCGGCACCAATCATAGCCACAAAACTTGAGGTTTGTACACCTAATCGACTGACAACAATAATGAATAATAATACTTTCAACCCAATGCTCACTAATTTCTCCAAAAATATTCGCACTGAAATATCGATCTCTCTTTTCTGTAAAACACTACTCACTAACTTTCTAAACAATTTAATGATCCATAGCCCAATTATTAATATTAATACAGATGATACGATAGCACCAATTACCGATGGTAAACTTGTTAGAAAGGCCTCTTTATATCCCTCCCAATTGAATGTTCCATTTTTCAAACTGTCCATATATTTATATTTAATTTTAAAAAAACTACAGGGTTAAAGTTATAGAATTAAGACTGTTGAGCCTTAGCACACTAAGATTAACTTCTTAAAAAACACATATTTAACTATTATTTTAACTTTTGCACATTAAAAAAGCAACACTTTACAAAATGTATAGCGTTGCTTAAAATATTACTTAGACAAAAAGATTATTTTAAATCTCTTTTTATTTTTTCAATATCTATTAAATCGTAAATCACCGTCCCATAATCACAAGTATCTTGCATTCCTGAATGTGAATACTTCACTTTTACTTTTAAGTTATGTAACTGATAGTCTGATGGTAAATATATAGGCTGTAATAACTCATGATTAGTCAGCTCTAAAACATATCCACATCCATCATACGTAATATCACCTGTATTAATTACTGTAGCATCCACCATTCCTTTATCAGAACTACAAGAATTTAAAAGCAATGCACTAAATATTGCTAATATAGAAATCCATTTAAAATATTGCATAACAACTTCTTATTTTACACTGCCAAATTAAGCAAAGGAATTTAAAAATTCCAATTAATCCGTAAATTTATATCCTACGCCTCTTACAGAATGAAAATGTCTTGGTTTTCTGCTATTTTCTTCGAAGTATTTTCTAAAACTCAAAATAAAGTTATCTATTGTTCTGGTATTAGGGAAAACATTATAACCCCAAACGACTTGTAAAATGTGCTCTCTTGACACTACTTCGTTCCTATGTTCTATAAGTAACTTTAATAATGCTACCTCTTTTTTACTTAATTCGATTTGTTGGCCATCTTTATCTATAGCTGTTTGAGCAGCAAAATCCACTTTACCATTTTCAAACTCATAAATATCAGGCGTATCGTCTCTAAACTGTAATTTCCTATTCTTTACAACTAAATTTTTAATCCTTAACAATAGTTCCTCTAAGTTAAAAGGTTTGGTCAAATAGTCGTCTCCACCCTTCTTCAGGCCTTCAATCCTGTCTGCACCTGAATTCTTAGCAGATAAGAAAAGTATGGGGACTGGATTATTCTGCATTCTAATATGCTCACAAACAGTTATACCATCCATGTCTGGCAACATGATATCTAATACGATTAAATCAAAATACTCATTCTTAATAGCTTCCAATACTGCCGGGCCATTATCTACAGCGGTCACTTCGTAACCCTCTAACTCTAAATTCAGTTTAATCGTTTCCCTTAGACTCTCTTCGTCTTCAACTAATAGTAGGGAATGTTTTTGATTATTCACAAGCTTCAGATTTTAAATACAAAGATAACTTAAAAGAAGAGATGCTACTTCATAGAAATGTCATAAAGCGAGTCATTTCTATTATGGACCTATAACAATTACAAATTCTCCTTTAATTTTCACTTGTTCTTTACTTTGCTCTAACTCCCCTACCGTCGTTCTGACTACTTGTTCAAACATTTTTGATATTTCTCGAACAAATGCAACCTCTCTTTCTGGAGCTAAATAGGTTTGCATTTCCACTATCGCTTTTTCTATACGATGAGGAGATTCATAAATAACTACAGTACGTTTTTCTTGAGCGATAGCTTCCCATTTTGTTTTTCTTCCTTTTTTCTGAGGTAAAAAACCAGCATATAGAAACTCATGATTTGAAAAACCTGAAAGTAATAAAGCGGGAATAATAGCAGCTGCACCTGGCAAGACGGTGAATGAAATTTCATTTTCTATACAAGCTTGGATTAGTGTATATCCTGGATCTGAAATTCCTGGCGTTCCTGCATCACTAATTAAAGCTATTGTCTGTCCTGCTTTCATCAATTGAATCATATCTTGAACAATGGCTCGTTCATTATGTTGATGAAAAGCTTTCTTAGGCACATTAATATCATAGTGACTTAACAGAACCCCACTTGTACGGGTATCTTCGCATAAAATTAAATCTACGTGCCTTAATGTACTTAAAGCACGTAGTGTAATATCTTCTAAATTCCCAATAGGTGTTGGGACAATATAGAGCGACATATTATAGAGCTTCTACAGTAAATGTATAGTCTTCCATTACTTGGTTAACAATCAATTTCTCTGAAGCTTTTTTTGCAATTTTCTCTGCTTCTTCTTTTGAAGCTGCTTCAATTTTCAATGTAACTAACTTACCTACACGAACATCTTTTGTTGCACCTAAGTCTAAGTGATTTTGTAATGAAGCTAAAACGGCTTTCCCTGCTGGATCTAACAATTCCGTTTTAGGCATGATTTGAATTTGAGCAATGAACATCATTTGATTAACTGATTATGATTGAAAAAAATACTTACTTATTTGAAACTACCCTTATTTATTTTTAAAATAAATCAAAGATAACAGCACATATAATATAAAAGCCAAAGGTACTATAAGAAAATGTAATAAAATGCCTCCTATTAAAATCACTGCTAACAAAATCAGGTGTGGCCACATATCAGAAATAGCCCAAGTAGCTGGTTTCCATTTAAATAAACGAATTTTAGAGACCATTAAAAGTCCAACAACCAAACTAATTAAATAAAGAATCCATCGATTTTCAAATACCATACTAAAGTGATAATCTTGTGGAAATGTTTTTAAAACAAATGAGGATGGATACCAAGCTATCAATGGTATTGAGGCTATAATTATCCCTACTGCAGGTATTGGCACTCCAATAAAGGAAGTATCAGAAGCACCTGCTGTTTGATTATACCTTGCTAATCTAACTGCTCCCATCATAGCTATAAAAAAAGCAGGTAAAACTACTAAAGTCGGTGTATCTATCGCACCTGGTTCTGCCATATAAGACAACTGTATATACTTATATATAATCATACTCGGTGCTACACCAAAAGAAACTACATCCGCTAAAGAGTCCAAATCTTTTCCAATAGCACTCGTAGCATTTAGGACTCTTGCTGCTAAACCATCAAAGACATCCATTAAAGCTGCTAAAAATATAAATAAAGCACCCCAATATATCTTATTAAAGTTCATCACTGGATAATAAGTTTCACTATCAAAAGTATGAAACAAAATACGCTCCTCTAGAATAAAGGCAATGGCAAGACAACCAAAAAGCAAGTTTAACAAAGTGATTATATTAGGTATATGTCTCATTAATAAGTTATGTTTTGCTTTAAAATAATGAAAGCGAAGATAAGTTTATAAGGTGATAATTTACAATTCTTATCTTTATTTTTACATTAGTGACTTCTATTTGTCTTTACATATCTTTAAGAGTGTGAGAATTCTGCGATATCATTATTTTCATTATCTTCGAATCTAAAGTTTTAAATTAACAACTATGAGGTTTCAAAATCAAACAGGATTTGATACTAATTCACAAGCTAACCCTCAAACAATTCAAATTGAGGACAAGGCTTATTTATCAACTTACTTCTCCAAGGTTTACCTTTGGATGTTTGTAGGTCTTTTATTGACAGCAGGTGTTGCACATTTATTCGCCAGCTCTGATCAATTGATGGGCTATTTGATGCAAAATAGAATGCTCTTTTTTGGTCTTCTTTTTGGTCAATTATTTTTAGTAGGTGGCTTAAGTTTAAGGATACACAAACTTAGTGCTACTGCTGCGACAGCGTTATTTTTAGGCTATGCCTTACTAAATGGAGTTACTTTTTCAATTTTCTTATTAGTATATTCTGCACAATCCTTAGCTACTGTGTTTGCTATTACAGCCGGGACATTTGCAGTCATGAGTATTATAGGGTTTACAACAAAGCAGGACTTAACGTCTTTTGGCCGTATTTTAATGATGGCTTTAATAGGTATTCTTATCGCGAGTTTAGTGAACTTTTTCATGCAAAATGAAATGATGTACTGGATCATTTCATACATCGGAGTAGCAGTTTTTGTAGGGCTCATAGCATATGATACTCAAAAACTAAAGGCATATGCCTACTTAGAAGATGAGGAAGATCGAAAAAAAGCGGCTGTATTAGGTGCTCTAACTTTATACTTGGATTTTGTTTTATTATTTCAATTTTTATTAAGATTATTTGGCAGTAGAGACTAAACTTCCTGTTGCTAATAAAATATTTCAAAATAAAAACGAAATGATGCGTACTATATATTTTTATGTGATTTTAATATTGACAAGCTTTTTTAGCTTGTCAATTGCTGCTCAAAGCACTGAGTCACCAAAAGATATTAAAGTTCTCAAAGAAACCAAAGACAAACATGGTAACACAGTTCGCGTTATACAATATAAAAAAGGCAATTCAGTAGTAACAGAAACCTTAATCACCCCACCCTTTCCAGGGGTTAACGAACGCCCTAAAGTGAATATTGATACTTTAAATCAAGATTCTTTAATGGTTTTAGTCGATAAGACTAATTACCTAGTGGCTATTATTTACAAAAGACAAAGAATTCGTCAATATAAAGCAGTTTTTGGACCTGACAGACTAGAAGATAAAAAAATGGAAGGAGACCGAATGACCCCTGAAGGATGGTTCAAAGTGGTTTCAAAAAGAAATCATAAAAACTGGCAGCGCTTTATATTGCTTGATTACCCAAACCATCATTCTTATGAAAATTTTAGAAAACATAAATCCAATGGCGTCATTCCTTCTAATGCAAGGATCGGTGGCTCTATTGGCTTTCATGGCACTTTAAAATCGACTGCAGAAATGATTGACTATGGGATTGGATGGACCGATGGATGTATTGCACTAAAACCCGAAGACATTGAAGATTTATACTTATTTTTACAACCTGGAACAAGAGTATACGTCCGCCGATAGAAGAACATAACTGAAGTAGATTTTAAAATGAGCACAGCAACAACTACAAGGCAGCATAATGATAGTAACTTAAAATACTTAAACCGTATTTTAGAAGCTGATATAGAGGTATTGGATAGTCATCTTAATAAATTAAAATCCGGTGTTGATATCAATGTTATTCGTGCTCTACATACAGGTATTGGTGAATCAGTGGAAGAAAGAGCATATCTTAATTACTTCCCTATCAATCAAAATGAAAACTACTTACAACTAACATTCATTCTTGACAACATGTCGAATGAAGATGCTGTAATCGAAATCATTCAAATTCTTTATTATCCTGATTTCTTTGAAATGTGGGAAGAAGAATTACTAGCTCAAGGTGAACCATTCTTATTTGATCGCCCAACAGAACAATCTTTTATGTTGGCACCTTCATTTAAAACGTGTATTCCTGATCTTCAAAAAGTTTGTAATGACAAGAAGTGTTTATTTAATGAAATAAAAAAACAAGAAATCAGCTTACAACTTTTCAGGGCATCTTTGGAAGCTTTCTTTTTATCAAGTGAGGCAAATACTTTACCAGCATGTCGTTTTTTAAGTCACTCTTCAGAAAGAGATAAAGTAATTGAAGCAAGAGAAGTGATCTTAAATAGACTGTCTAACCCTATTACTATCAAAGAACTCTCTAGAACAGTGGCTATGAATGAATCCTACTTAAAAAAAGGGTTTAAGGCTATGTTTGGAAAAACAATTCATGAATTTCAACAGTTTGAAAGAATTCAAAAGGCTAAAAACATCATTCATGAAAACAAATACTCTATTAATGAGGTGGCATACATGATGGGTTTTAATAGTCACGCTCACTTTAGTACCTCTTTTAAGCGAATCACAGGACTCAAACCTTGTGAACTATTAGGATAACTATTAACCTCTATACTCAAAGTTCAAGTAAAGCTTACAGCATGTCTATGATAAAAACGTTTTTTAGATTTTTATTATTATTTTCCTTTTTGTCGTATCAGAGTTATGGACAACCTACGCTACCTGAAGTCCAACTTCAAAAAGTGCAAGGTACAAATATTTTAAGCTGGATTAACCCTTATACTAAAGGCTTAAAAGCAGTGGAAATTGAAAGGTCTAATGCAGAACATGGGGACTATATTCTTATTGGTAAAATCAACAAGCTCGACAAAGCATCACAAACATTTGTCGATGCGCATCCTTTGTTAGGTGATAACTTCTATAGAGTAAAAGTTATTTTCAATTCTAACGTAGAGTGGTTGAGTAACACAGTATTCTATCAAATTGACAGTCTAGACAAACAGAATGCACAAACATTACCAAGTACTGACTCAATACAAGCACTATTTAATGAAATAAATGGCGACATAGAACACATTAAAGAGGTCATCAAACCAGCTTATCCTATTTCAAAATGGATTTTTACAAATCCATTTACAAATAATATAAATATTGAAATCCCTGATGCTACAAAACACCATTACTCTGTAGAGTTTTACACTTTGAATGATGTTAAAGTCCTTGAAATAGCTAGAGTTCGTGAATCTGTTTTAATATTAGATAAGCGTAACTTCCAAAACTTAGGTGTGTATAAATTTAAACTAAAAAAGAATCAACAGGTTTTTGAAGAAGGCTTTATCACTATCAATTAATAATTAGGGAAAAGTGACAATTATTTATATATTGCCTTTGTGTTTAAAATTAACTGTGGTTTATGAATGGGACACTAAGGTTTTCAATAATTTTTATATTGATAGGTTTTTTTATAATTCCTACACAAGCCCAAAAGAATCCAAAAAATGTCATTTTAAAAATTGTTGATGCTGAAAATGCACAATTATTGCCTTATGCTTCCTATACAAACAGTTCCACTCAGAAGGTTTACACGGCAAACGAAGAGGGTTTTATTCAATTAAATAAAACACCTCAAAGTGGAGAAGTTAAGCACATGGGTTATGAACCCGCATCTATTAATATCCATATAAACTCTTCAGATACTTTACTCGTTCATTTAAACGCCAGAGAATCTAAGCTAAAAGAGGTTAAAATCACAAGATCCAGATTTAGAAATAAAGGGAACCCTGCAGTAGAATTAATTCGACAAGTAGTGGCTCACAGGACACAAAACCAACCCAGTAACAACCACGAACATTTAAGTTATCAAAAGTATGAGAAATTCAATACTGGTGCAATGTTTCATAAGGGCGTAATTCCTAAAGTACCCCTTTTACCTTCTTTGAATGTTTTATTTGAAAACTATGATTCTACTACTTTTAAAGACAATAATATTTTCCCTCTACTTTTAGAAGAAAATGTTTACAAATATTACTATCAAAATAACCCTCAAAAAGAAAATGAAGTACACTTAGGTAATAAGCAAATTCGTTTTGATGAAAAATATATTAACAATAGACATGCATCACAAGCACTGAGATTCATTTATGATGACTTAGATATATATCAACCTGAAATTCTTTTATTTTCAAGAAATATCTTAAGTCCTGTAAGTGGCTTAGGACCTCAGTTTTATAAGTATTATTTAGGAGACACTTTATTTCAAGAAACTCAAAACCCGATTGTAGAGTTACACTTTGAGCCCCGCTCCCCAAAGTCGCCATTATTTAATGGAATGCTCAAAATTCAATTGACAGACTATGCCATTAAAGAAGCTGAAATATATTTAAGTCCTGAAGCTAATATCAACTTCATAGAGCAATCTAAGATTCAGGTTTTTTATCAAAAAATACAAGACCAATATTTCATAGATGAAATGTATTCCTTTACAGTTGTGGCTATTATGGACTCTATGATGAAGTCTTATTTAGAAAGATCCGTGATCATAGATCAAATCAATACGGTACCTATAGCACATGACAGCTTCTTCACCATGAAAGTGGACCCTGATCAAGTCATTAAAGATTATGACCAAGAGTTTTGGGAAAAGAACAGACCTGTGCCTCTAACTCAAGCAGAAGAAAAGCATTATGAGAATTTTGACAGCCTAAAACAAAAACCATTTTTCAAAAGATTACAAAATTGGGGAAGCTTTTTATTTACAGGTTATAAACAAGTCGGTCAATGGGAAATAGGTAATTTAAATACTTTTTTCAACCAAAATGATGTAGAGGGTTTTAAACCAAGAATTGGTGCTCGATCCACACCACGATTTTCAAAATCATGGTACATGAATGTTAATGTTGGATATGGATTTAAAGATGAAAAATTAAAGTATAAAGCTCAAGTCATCAAATCTTTTAATCAGCAATCCAGTGTTTTTGAGTTTCCACATCATTATATTGCTGCAAGTCACGAATATGATATTCGTTTTCCTGGACAAGACATGCAAGTCATTGATCAAACTAATCTGTTAGAAAATATTCGTTCAGAAGTAGCTAATCGAGTTTTATATAATCGCAGAAGCCATTTACAATATGTAAGAGATTGGACATCGTCTTTTCAGACAAGAGTGAGCTTGCAACATGTAGAAGAAAAAGCAGGTGGAATATTGGCTAACTTACCAGAAGAACAACTATCACTTCTTAATTACCAATCTGCGAGTGCTTTGCTTTTTGCTACTTGGGCACCTGGACAGGAAATGTTACAACAAAAATCTACTAGAACCATTTTGCCTAATACTAAACCAGTATTTAGAGCAGAATTAGAATGGGCACCTAAAGCACTCACAATTAATGACTATCCATTCTTTAAATGGAATGCCAGTATTTTTAAACGTACTTATTTAGGACCATTTGGGAAATTAGAAACAGACCTTAGTTATGGTAAAATCGTAGGAGACATGCCTTATACTATGCTATTTACCCCAAGTACGAATACGTCTTATTTATTCAACAAAAGAAGTTTCAACTTATTGGACTATAGCGAATTGGTTACAGACGAATATATTAGGCTTCGTGCAGAATGGCAATGGGATGGATGGCTGTTTAATAGAATTCCATTATTTAACAGACTTAGATTAAGAGAAGTAGTAGG
>Ga0079223_10001493_pt1 | contig 13912 bp, 19 predicted proteins | sample Stecom2011_FD_75072 | JGI IMG/M metagenome (GOLD analysis project Ga0079223, IMG submission 75072) | Agricultural soil microbial communities from Utah to study Nitrogen management - Steer compost 2011 | ecosystem: Environmental > Terrestrial > Soil > Agricultural land | place: USA: Utah... | reverse complement strand
GTCGGTGAACTCCGGGCGGTCGGTGCCGGACCATTCTACAATGCGCCGGTTCAGGGACACATCGAACATCTTGTCTACGACCTGTCTTCCCCCTGAATCGGAGAGTTGTTTCTTTGCGTACGCGGGGAGGAGTAGCTTTATGTTGTTCATGATGCCCTCTCGATTGAGATTGCTCTGGAAGGATCATCCCACGTTGCTAAACCTCGAATAGTGACGGCAAGGGTTGAATTTGTGATGTCCGTGCCTGGAATTGATGATAACTCAATCCTGAGTGTGCCCGTCGTAGCAGTCATACCTGTAATAGCAAGCGTGAAGTTCGTCGCTACTCCGGTTGAGTTGCTGTCCTCTGCGCTGATTCCGGTTCCGGTTGTTACCCTCGGGCCTCCCGCTCGGAAATTGACCGCGAAAGGAATTGTCCGGTGCCACACGGATTGAACACCTCCATCTCGACGCGCCCCGAATGTAAGTTCAGCCACTCCTCCGAATCCGGCCCGGTTTTGTGATGCGCTGGCCTCGCTGGCAATCGTTAGATCCAATAGGTCGATACCATCCCCTACCTCATCCAATAGGGAATTCGTGAAATGCGTCGATTGCCAACTCAGGGTTTGCTCTGAATCCGAACCGTGAATGACCCCTTGCGGAACCCGTACCTCTCTATTCCCGAATCCGGGAAGTTTGTCGGCTGTGAACGCCACATCTTCCGCCGAATCCTCTATACTCCGGACGGCTGCGATTACGTCGGTGTCCTCGACAGTCTCAGTCTTTATCAGGTCGAACAGCTGGCTCAGCTTTGCCATTTTGCGCCTCCATTGCTTTGTATTTCTCCATGATGGATTCAATTGCCGCGTGAGCCTGATAAGTGGCCTCAACGCGCTTTAAATCGCTGTGGATGGATTCGAGTAGTTCTTTGCGTTGCATAAGTGCCTCACATTGTGTTATTTGGTGTAAGTGTTAATGAAATTCCTGTATCATGAAAAAGTACATTGCCATTCTTTTGATCTTTGCCGCCTGCTCTACCGCGAACGAACCCGAACCCCCTGCCTTTGAATCGTACCGAATCGGCTCGTGGGAAGTATTTGCCGAAAAACAGGCGAAATGGGTGGGTACACAAATGGCGGCGAAAGCGGAAGGAGATAGCACGCATTTTACGGAGCCAAGCGACGGGTTTGCTCTGTATGTGGAGGCCCGTAAATACGCCCATCTTTTTCCGGAGGATGAAAATCATTTTCAGCTTGCGATACATGATAGCACCATGACGGAAGAGCCGGATTGGGAGAGCTTGCCCGGAGACGTTCCCTATCTGGTTGAAACGCCCTTCACGGAAGCGTACAGAGGATTTCTGAAAGGAGAGGACTTCATGGGGCTGGAAATGGGTTACATATATGACTGCGAGGAGCCGTACGAATTGGAGGGGGATGAAGTCATAACCTTCTGGAATGTTTTCTCCGGCGAAGAGAGAACGGTTTCTTTTGACGTCGATGGGTATATGGACACAATTCATGCGATCTCCTGCGATTAAGTAGATGGACCGTACCACCGGCCATTTCTACGAATGAGAGTGACTATCTCGCCGGGTGCGACATTATAATTTCTGACAAACCCGTTGGTCGCCGACGATCCTGAAAGTTGAAAAACTCCATTCACATCAGAAGCGGTTGAAATATTCATGACGTATCGAATGTCACCATTCGCTACCCCCGGATAGGACAGAGTTGGTATAGTCCATCCTGAGGCGGTGGGGTTCACTACTATGGTAGACACATTTGCTTGTGTAATTATCTGATCGGTCCCCGACCCACTGACAGTAGAGCTAAGCCTCCCATTCAGGCCACCCATCCGAGTAATATTCACCCCGCCCGAAAAACCCGGAATCAAATTCAAATCATTGGCCGCAAACAGCTCATGGTTACCCCCCGAGTACCGAAGCCCTCCGAGTGTACCGGCAGAGGCAAGACCTATAGTCATCTGCTGATCGACGGTCAACGACAGCCCCGATCCGTGAAGCCCTCCACCCCCCGGCAGGAGGAGAATTCCACTCGACCCTGCATCCGCCCCCGTAAGGGTTATATTCCCTGATGCTGTGACATTCCCAAACGATCCTGTAACTCCTGATAAGGTCGTCCCGGAGATTGTGCCGCCGGTTATCGTGGCCCCTGACACCGTGCCGCTAAACGTCCCATCCACCCCGTCCAGAGTACCCTTTATGACAACATCCGCATCAAAGACCGTATCGGCTGTGACATGCAATCTAACCCCGTCAATCGCCACCCCCTCCGGACTTGCATTGATCGAAGCGATAATATTGTCTGTCTGTACGAAATTACCCTCCAGAGTGGCCTTAAATCCTCGATTGAGCAGGAAATAGTTATTCTCATCTATGTACAGTCCCGGATTGCCTTGCCCGTCTGCGTTCGCTCCAAATCGCAAACCACCGTCTTCAAATTCGGTTCTAAATACGTCTCGTATAAAGACTTCGATCTCTCCCGGAGTGCCTCCCGAAGCCGAGCCGTCCCCCAGGTTCCAGAGGATGTCGTACAACTGCTCCTTCCAAGGCCGGTCGTGCCATGCAAAAGACCTGTCGAACGGAGCGCCCATTGCGGAGCGTTCAATAATCCCTTGATCGGGTAGCCCGTAGGAGAGAATCACCGACCCCGCCCGGAAGACAATCGGATCTATAGGCTTGGGGTAGACGAATTCGACTTGATAGCTTTGTGTGCCATCACCGTTGAACAGTTGGGGTGTTCCGTACAGAGCCGAAAACAGTTCGCGTGTCTTTTCCTCATCGACGGAGTTTGCACCCTCGGAGTCTGCCCAATCCGCGTACTCTTCGTATTCTAAATAAGCATCCGGCCACCACACTCTGCACCAGAAGTCCTGAAATCGTAGCCCTCCGTCTCGCTGCTGCGCCCTTAATCTGATCCAGTGTCCGTTCTCGAAGACAGCAAAACCGTCCTGCCCGGGGTGTTCGTCTACCACCATCACAGATCGTTCGTAAGACTCGCTCATGAAGTCATCGCCGGACTCCCATTGCCGGTCTAAACCTTCACTGTAGAGAGACTGAAACAGCAATCTTGTCTTGATCTCATCGTAATCGGTAGCACCCTCCGAGTCAGCCCAGCCTTCATACTTTTCAAGTAGGGAATCCCATGAAATCTCCCATTGCCATTGCAGGTTCTCTTGTGTGCCGACCTGAAAGTCTTCGGACAGTTGAGCATTCGATTCAGATAAAAAGTCTGATCCGGCTCTGGAAATAGTGGTGTCGGAAATGAACGATTGGGTAATGATCTCGCCGAACCGTCCTGAGCGGGTATCCAAGTGACCGTCTTCGGTCATCATCCAGCCCAATAGCTGCGAAATCCATTCCGGAGAGCCTATGTCCGCATCGAACAGCTTCTCTCCGTAGATGACTTGAGACTCCGGTGATAGAACCCCCCTCTGCCCGTCCCCGTGATTGCGAATGTCCAGATTGCTTCCGTTCAGGTAGAGCGGGTCGTTTCGGTTCAGGCCAATCTGCCCATCCGACAATGCAACAGGCGCTCGAAGCTTGACCGCCAGATTACCCCCGGCTACCGTGAGCGGGTCGCTGTAATTCAGCCCGACTTTGCCCTCAATAATCCCCACAGGCGCCGATGGATCCACCGACCATGTCCTTGATGCGGCCCCGTTGTAGGTCGGTCCGGTAAGCCCGTTCCCAGCCGTGTGAGCAGCCAGATTCCCCCCGAGCGCCACGCCGGAGATGGTCGAGTTGGCAAGCTTCGCGTTCGTTACCGCAGCGTCAACGATCTGGCCTGTGTCCACCTTGTCAAGAACAGCCAAAGCGCCGAGGCCTAAATTGGAACGGGCCGCCACCACGTTGGTCAAATCGCCCAGATTGGAACTCTGTTTCAGGTAACGAGCATCCGCAACGGGCTGGGTTAATCCGCCCCCGGACCCTCCGCCGCCGGGAGGTGCTGAGCCGGTCGAACCGTCCGCGGTGAACTTGGGGATTTCTTCGAACGTGTCGGATCCGGCCCGGATGTTCAGCTCAAACATCTCCGCCGTCCAGTTACCCGTGAACACGTCCAGTCTTCCACCCAGATAGAACAGATACCCACCGTCATAAGACAGCACCTGATGGGCATAGTAAGGGCTTTTAATCAGAGCAGAGAGAAGCCTTCTCCATCCCCTTTGTGGATCGAGGGCGGTCTTTAGAAGATTCTCATGAAAATTCCGCCACGCCGTAGAACCTCTGAATTGCCATGAGTTAGAAGTGATGTCAAGATCCCCTTCCCCGTATCTGAGAGCCGAGACAGAGAACGCATTCGGGCCGTCCCCGTACCATGTCGGGGGAAGCTCAAGAGAGGCAGTGTATCCTCCGGATTGAGTCAGTTGAAAATCATCACTTACAGAGGAATTGATATTCTCTATGTCAAGATTCAGGCCGCGGTAGAAAGTGGTGTGCGCCACCGCTGGCATCGTATTGCCCGTAGCAGAGTGGATGGTAATTCTCAACACCCCATCCGCATCAGCCGGAGTAGGGCTAGTAGGAATGTCAATGTCCCCCTGGAAGACATCCCCTCCCAAATTCGTTAAATCCAGGCTTACGCTTCCTCCGGAAGCCCAACTGCTCCCGTTCCAGAAATAATCGTCTTCGCCTTGTCGGATGATAGCTATGGAAATAACCGCGCTTGCCTGCGTTGCACCCTCTCTCATGAGTGCCCGAACCAATCCCGTCAGGTGCAAAGTTTGGGTACCGTCAGAAATGAACGGCATCTCAAACTGCTCCGAATCGGAGTCAGTGAATTCGATCTCATCCGGGAACAGAATTCCCGAGATGGTATTGCGGTGGTCGAACTTGACTCTAGCTTTTTTCAGTCCCGGCAGCCCGGAGTTGTCCCGGTTGTTCTGAGAAATAACCACCTTGCCGGTTGTGGTCGTGTCTACCGTCGTCTCTGATACACCCCCGTCATAGGTGGTCTGAAATACCTGAGCCGGATCGTCATACGCCGGAAGCTGATCGAACCGATACGCCCCGCCGGATTGCTTTAGAATCAGCCCGTAATTGACGCATATCTTTTCAAGCGCTTCAAATAAGGTAATGGGTTCGGGGTCTTCTGATCCTGTCCGCCCGAACTCTCGAAGCCCCCGCGTCTCGTGGTATATTTGCCGCAGGAAGTCTTGAGATGAATTGATATGCTCTTCAATCCACGTCGTAGAGGTGATAACGGGTATATCGAATCCGATTTGATCCAGAATCCCCTGTATCGTCTCGATGATCGTCTCTCGAACATCCGAAAGAGCAAAGTTTTTTCCCTTCAGGTCGGTGAAGTCCTTTGCAAGAAGAGTAAGCCGGTAAGGGGTGACGTTTTCCTCATACGAAGACAGATCCATGTACACATAGCCGGCCCACTCCTGTACATCGTCAATCTTGTAGACAATCCAGAATTCTCTCTCGTCGGATGACTTTAAATCATCGAGAATGGAATCATCAGTCAGCCATACACTGACTTCTAAAGCTCCTTTTTGGATGGGGGAGTCCAAAAACCTGCGGGGGTCGATCACCTCATGGTCGAATGAAGCATATCCCGGACCGGTGTTTTTCAACGCTGAAACAGGCCCGTCATACCCCTGCTGATGAATCTCGAATTCATGAACCCTGCCAAAATCATCAACGCTGCCGGTTGTTGCCCTCAGGCTCATCGGAACCTCCCGCCGCCCCGCGCATTGGCCAGGTGGATCACATCGCCTCTGATTTGCCCGGATACGACCACCCTTTGAGCGGATGCCGCCGGGGCAAGATTTGAAAAGTCCTTCATGGCCAGAATGTCATCGTCCGGGTGGAACTTGACCACATCGCCCTGAGAGGTGATAAGCGCATCATTCACGCCAATGACCGACCCCAAGAAGCCTACTACGCCGGTTGGTCCGCCCCCGAATACCATTTTCAACGCAGTGGTTACCGATCGGGATGCCAGCTGCCGGACGACAGACTTCAAGACGCTATCCAGCTTCTCCGCCCCGAATGTGAGCCGGTCGAACACCTGACCGGCCATCATCTCCAGGCCGACGAAAGATCTGGACACCTTGTCAACCGATTCAGCTGGAAGCTCCAGAGCGGGGCCAAGCTCAAGGGAGTAGTTCATGACCTGCCAGATCGCCTGCCCGAACTCGTCATACTCCTGCTTTAACTGCCGGGCTTCGGCAATCGCAATCGGGTCAACAATCTCATTTTCGGGCTTCTCGGCAGCTACTCGCACTCTCTCAACCGCCTGCGCCAACTCGGTGTAGGCTACCGTGGTATCTTGAACTGCTTTCTCTTCGGCAAGGGCCGCGCGCGTGGCCTCGGTGAATCGCTCGTTGGTGAGGGTAAGCAGGTCGGCCAATTTGTCCCGCTGCTCTTCAAGGGCTGTGATTTGCTTTTTTGCCGCCTCGGTTCCGGCGACCCCCATTGAATCGTGTAGCTTACGGGTGTCGGCAATCTTTTCATTGACCGCAATAATTGCATCCCGGAGCGTCTCAATTTCTTCCTGTGTGCCCTCAGGAGAAATGGACAGAGCCGAATCAATCAGATCCCCCATCTTTGCAATCTCCCGATTCGCCGAAACAATTCGCTCCACCAGCACCCCAACCGCGACAGCAGCGGCAATCCACGGGTTTTTCATCAAGGCGACCGTGAGGACACGGACCAGCCCGATCACCTTGCTTAGTCCCTGTGCGGCTTTGGAGAGAAATAGTAATAACGGTCCTCCGGCGGCGGCCACAGCCAGGATGCGCATTCGTGCCAGCTGGGACTCTTTGTCCAGATCAGAAAAACCACGGATCCAGTCGGTCACCTTTGATATGATCTCTTCGGCTACGGGGATGAAGTCACGCACGACAGGCAGAAGGTCCATCGCGATCCGTCTTCCCGATGCGGCCACCATCTCTTGGAGGTTAGCCATCTCATTGCCGAAGTCATCAGCGGCGGCCAAAGCTTCACCATCCATGACGATGCCCAGCTCGTGGGCTTTCTGGCGCAGCTCATCAATCGGACCAATACCTTCAGAGAGGGCACCAGCCAGCTTCCGTCCGGCATTGGTGCCCAATAGGTCGCCAGCAACAGCGGCGCGCTCCGCTCCGCTCTCGATTGACGCAAGGCTGACCAGCACCTCATCGAATACCTTTCCTGAATCGCGCAGCTCTCCATTTGTATCGCGGATCTCAACACCCAGTCTCCTGTAGGCATTGGCGAACGTCTCATTGCCAGCAGCCGCTCTTGCTAATCGCTGGTTATTCCTCTCCATCAGGCGGCGGACCATATCCTGCCCGATCCCCATTTGTCCCAGCGCGTAATTCAGCTCCTGAACCGAATCGGTCGTGTGGCCTGTTGAGGCGGCCATCTCCCTCACCTCGCCGGAGTAGCGCGCCGTATTCCTCTGAAGAGCTAAAACGCCTGCAGCCATGCCAGCGATAGGACCTGTGACCATCTTGGATAGCGTCTTTCCGGTCTTATTCAGTCCTTTGCCCCAGTCCTCAAGGGTGCGCTCCGACTTCTTGAGGCCCTTGTCCATCTCGGACGGGTCGGCTGCAATCTTCACTAAGAGCGTCGCGATGCTCGCCATGCCTCTTCCTTCCTCTTTATGTCCTCATCAATCTCTTCCCGACTCATCACGCGGATCGGGCCGTCCCACGGGAGCGGAATCATGTCTTTGGCCGATACATTAGCCCCTTTGTTCAGGTGCGGCTCCAAAGTCCGTTTGAACAGGATCCGTGTCCGCTCCCAGTAGATGCGCTCGGACTGATCCCACGCCTCCACTGCAAGGCCGAACTCCTGCCACGACATGGACCAGAACTCCTCAAGGGTCAGCCCGACACGAAAGGCCAGGGTGATGACCTGTTCCCATGTGGGGCTTGCTACTTTTTTTTTGCCTTCACCTCTTTCTTGTAGGCCGCCTTGAAGATGCGCTCAAGGTCCTCTTGAGGCAGATCGTCCACCCAGTCACCTACCTGGTACTGCGTGAAGTCGATCTCTTTGCCTTTGGTCAGGCAGCCTGCCGCGATCGCCGAATAGATCAGGTCACGCGTCTGTGCAACACTCATCCGTGCCGGGGAGAAGGCTTGATCCATCTCCTCGAGCGGCACATCGTACATCTCGCAGAGGATGGCCGTCTGATTGGTCCCGAATTTGAGCAGTCGCTTCTTGCCGCCGATCTTGAGGGTGACCTCGCCCTTGAATCCTACCATCAGCCATCCACCATTGCTTTCTCAAGCGGACCGTTTCCAGTCAGTGACCCTGAGATAGGGGCTGTCTCCTCATTGGGAGCGCCCAGCTCAAGGTTGCCCAGCGATGCGGTGCCAGTGAAGTTCAGATCACCTGTAGTGGAGGGACCCCATACGATGGGTACGCTCTGCCGATCCATGATCAGCTCAGCCAGGATCGTGGCATTGCCTCCAGAGGTGTATTCAGCCCACCCATTGACGGAGATCTCCCAGTCCCTCAGGCCAGCCCCCTCAAGGTGCTCAGCCCATCCGCCGGAGTCCTTATCAGAGGAGTCGGGCAGCTCGCGGTTGATCGTCAGCGTCGCGTCTTGGACATGCGCCAGCGTCTCGCCGTCAATATCCAGTAGGATCAGTGTGCCGTTAATTTTTGCCATGTCAGTCGATTTGTTGGGTTGTGTGTCGAAATCGTAGCGCCGTAAAAAGTTCTATGTGCGTGTCGGTCAGCTGCCGTCCTGTCGCCTCATTGTCGAGCACGCTTGTAATCACATTGAACCCCTCCAGGTCGAAGGGGGCAGGTGTCTGGCAGATGATCTGCTGGATCTCGTTTGACAAACTGTAAAGCCGTGCCCGTGTATAGCTGGGTCCGGTGAAGCGATCCACTAAGGTCAGGGTCAGGGTCAGCTCATCGCCTTGAGATGATTTGTCCGACCCGTCCAGCTTGGTCCACTCGCCAATGCCCACATGGGGGTACTCCGGCTTTGTGGGCTTCGCGTCATATACCGGAGCGGACACATTGCCGTTAAGCAGGCTGAAGTAAGCCGTCTGCAGCTGGGTCTTTATGTCACGCTTGGCTGGTTTCATACGCGATTCAGTATCTTCTCAAGCTCTTTGAGGTATTCGGGTCTGACTTTCTCCCATGCCGGGAACATGTAGGGTCGTGCGTACAGATTGACCTCTCCTTTCCCCTCACCCCGATGCTCTGCGGCTTCACTTTTCGCCTCATCAGAAAATTCTACAGAATCAATGCCCGGCTTGGTGATGAATACCCGATCACCCGTCCCGAACTCGACAAATGGCGCGTAATCGAGGTTTGTGTAGACCGTATTCTCCATATCCTCTTTCTTCAGGTGGATAGAAGAGGCCAGCCTGCCAGTGGGGTGGTCCAGCATACCAGATGCCAGTCGCCGCTTGGCCTCGCCCTGAATACTCAGCCCAGCCCGATTGGTCGCATCCCGCATCTCCTCAGTCTTGGTCTTGCCGTAATCGTGCAGGGCTTTCCTGACCTGCTTCATGCCCGTAAGGCTGATGCGGAGGCTCATATCTGCCTCCCCTCATGATCATAGCACTCCGGCCATTCAACGGACTCTACCGGGAACTCTTCATTCAGGTTTGTTGCTCCGATCCAGAACATTTCTGAATGACAGGCTTTCACTGCCTTTTCGAGCGAATCAAAAACACCCTGGCACTCGCAATGAACCAGGTCGTACTCATCAGTTCGATAATCGTAGGCTGCCTTTGTCGTCTGGAATACCACGTATAGCTTCATAGCTCCTCCGATGCTGCCAGCTGGGTGTAATAACCTTCCTCGCCCTCATTCAGGTAGTAGCGAATCTTGAAGACCCGATCCCCATGCTTCATTCTTCGGCCCTCCAGGCTCACGTCCGGCCGGTAGCGCATCGTGACGGTGTGCGTCACGGTGGACTGCTGCGCATCGAGTTGCAGACGTTGATTGCCGGACACAGGCTTAACCTGTGCCCACGCCTCGAAATCGGTCTGCCAATCCTCAAAGCCCCCGCCCATGCCGTCGTCAGCGCCTCGATCCACCTCAAAGTCCACGCGGTGGAAGAGCTGACCGACATGCTTTTTCTTGTCGGCTGTGATCATCAGTACCTCCGGTATTTCATCAGCTTGCGCCTTGAGCTGGTGGGAATACGACTCACGCCGCCCAGCGCATTATCCTCCCGGTCATTGATGGCCGTCAGTATTGCTTGCTTGAGGGCTTGCTCGATGCCTTTAGGAGGTGTCTCATGGCCTGCCTGATAGGTGATGACGCACCCGCTCTTTTTAGCCGGATAGATCAGATCACCTACCATCCGGTAGCCCATATCATCACCCGACAAGTCTTTGACGGATTCAATCTCGATGATCGGCCCGTACGGTGGTGAGACGACTCCGATAGTCGACTCATAGGTGGCTTGGACCGTGCGCGGCAGGATGGAGATATTCAGCTCCTCCTGAGCCAAATCAACCATCCCGTCAATGGCCTCTTGGATCATCTCATCCATAGCCGTCCCGTCAATCGCGCCCCACGCCTTGATCTGCTCAATCGTGAACAGCGACCTGTCCGGCTCCTCAAGCATCACGCCAATCAGATTATTCATTCAGCTTGTCCCTGAGTGATTCGGCGTTACCCTTGCCTTGCACCTTCTCGACCTTGTCCCCATAGCGCACCTCATACCAGCTCCCTCCGGAGTGAGTGATGTAGGCGCGCTTCTCCTCTTTGGTCACAAGCTCCCTCATGGACTGCGCCTGCTTATCAGTGAGGCGGACCTTCCAGCCACGGCGGACGGTGCCGTTATACTTCTCCCATCCGTGGCCGCGGTCGATGTGCCCTTTAAAGTGAAATGGTCGTCGTGCTTTCATAGTGGCGGGGGCAGGAGTCGAACCTGCGGGGCCGGGGTTATGAGTCCCGGGTGAATACCGATTCACCCCGCTATAAAAACGGGCCACCCATTACAGACGGCCCGCCCGGAGGTAATTAGTCGCCGCCGCCGTCGTCGACGGGGAATACACCATATTTTCTAACAAAGCTTACAACTTCTCCGGATTTCACAGAGTGTAATGTGTAACCGATATGATTACCATCTTTAGTGCTGTAACTTTTTACTCTTCCTTCATCATCGCATTGCACTAATGTTCCAGCAGGTAAGTCTTGCGCTGCTTCTACATTCCATACAGGGTTGTTAGCTATAGAAACCTTTACTATTTCATCTTTATCTAAATCTACAGATGTTACTAAATCTGGAATCCATCCTTTTTTACTTTTTATCAAGTAAACGGTTTCCCAACCTTCCTCTGGATCTCCATTTGAATTAATCCCGCCAAACGCAATTAAGCGATTGGCGGGAATATTCATTATCGCTTTCGCTTCAAATGTAACCATGATTAACCCTCCACTCCGCTGCCGTCGGGATCTTCAATGATCTCACTCAAATCACCGTACACACCCGCATTCGGCAGGTAGATCGGCAGTGCCAGCCGTCCCTCGATCACGACTGTGATCAGGTTGTTGATCGCATCATCCTCATTCTGCTCGAAGAATCGGACAGAGACAGAAGAGCGGTCATAGAGGGTGGCCATCTGCGCAAGGTTGGCCATGAAGAAGTCGCCCTGCGTCATAGCGGTGTTCTGGATGACCGGAACGCCATTGAGCTGAGCCGGAGCCAGCCCCTGGCGGATCAGGTCAGGCACCAGGTAGTGACCGCCATCCCCTTTGGCGATCAGCAGCTCATACCAATCCGTTGGATGCAGCAGCACTGCGGATGCCTGGTAGTTGCGCGCGGCAAGCTGCGCCTGAGCGTCAATCCCCACATCGTAGAGGTTGGTCAGTGGCGCGGTAAGCACCTTGCTGAAGGCGGCCGCCTCAAGGGTCAATCCTCGGAGCTGGTTGCCTGTCCCCGTGCCGTAGAGGATCTGAGTGTCCTCGACCAGCCGGTACTTGTTGGTGCCCCGGGTAGCGATGTACCCAGATAGCCCCGCCACGTCCTCAAGCATCTCGGTGGATACCTTCAGGTGGGTGGCAATCTTCCGCACGGGAGCGTCTTTGGCCTCCAGTGAGAAGTCAGAAGGTGGCTTGGCTGCGCCCTCAGCGGTCGTAGCAGTGCCATCGTTGTAAGCATCCTCTACCACGTATCGAATATTATTCGAGTCGGTGGTAGCCGTCTGCAGAAACTGACGGATATGCACCTGACGGTCAGGGTCATGATGGAAGCCGGGCACGCGGGTCGGCGGGATCACCTCTCCGGTTAGCGAGCTTCCAGTCGTCATGGTGTCCTTGACCACGATCTCAGCGCCTCGGGACCGGGCACTCTTTACCGCCTCGTGATTCTCCTTGATCGACTCGGCAAGGCTCTGAGCGAAGGTCTTCTCCTTCTGCCCGCCTTCACTGATGCGCTTCTGGGTCTTTTCGATCTCGTCCAGCCGCCCTTTGAGCTTGGTGTAGGTATCAGCCCACTTTTTCAGCTCAGCGGTGGTCTCTTCATGCGCCTTGCCATTGAGCTTTGCCTGCTCATCGGCTTTGGCTTCTAATGCCTCAATGTGATCGTCGACCTTCTTGATCTCATCGAGTACCTGCTTTTGAAATTCCATGTCGGATGGTCCTTTTTAGATTTATGGCTCTGAGTGAACCGAGTAAATCCGGGCCGTCCGACGAGTCCTTTTTTTTAGGAGTGTCGGGAGTGGGTGGGTTTGTCTCGATGTATTGCTTTGCCAGCCAGTTCAGCTGGTGTTCAATGCTCTTGTGAGTCTCGTCAGTGTAGTCGCCGCTCTTCGCTGCGGCCTTCAGAATATCGTATCGCTCCTTGATCCAGTCGGTGGTAACGCCCTTCATGCCGCCACGGGCCAGCTCATTCGCCCCCCATGTGACCGAAGAGCCCTCCCAGAGTCGCAGCTCGGTCAGCATCCACACATCTTTACCGTCCTGCTCTCCGGGATTGGCCTTGATGACCTCAAATCCTATTGAGTGCTCTGAGAGCACCCCGTCACGGTAGAGCTTGATCGCATCCTGCCCGTAGGTGGTGTCGGAGATCTGCGTAGTGAAGCGAAGTCCTACATCATCCTCTTCCAATTCCTTTGGTTTGCCCAGCGGCATGGTTGGGTTGTGCTGCCACAGGTGCATGATGCGATTCGACCCCTTCGGACCGCGTGAATCAATGGTCCGCTTGAATGCTCCCGGGGTAATCACATCGCCGTCAGAGTCCACATTACCGAAGACAGAGAAGTAGCCCTGCACGGTGCGGGTTGACTCATCGACATCTTTAATTTTGGCCGGAATTGACTTGATCTGATACATAGCAAGCGGTCTTTTTTGATAAGCTATGACCCAAGACCATGCCGCTCAATGTAATTCTATTACACTAAGGCCAGTTTTTTGGTAGATTGTTATAAACATTGCAGATAAACGGTGAGAGGTATGAATAAAGCAGAGTTAATCAAAACACTCAGAAGGCTGGCCGACACTCTTGAGAAAGATGATGTCCGGCTTCATGATGTTACCAGTGACTTGTGGGGCGATGTGGAGGAGTTTGAATCCAGCAGCGGCACACACCTCATACGCACAGGCACAGGTCACGTCCGGCTTCACTTCAGCTATGAAAGGTTAAACGTGAAAGCAAAAGACATAGAGAGGGCGCTGGCAGAATGAGTGATGACGACAAAATAGACGAAAGGATACCACTCGGACTCGGGGTCAGCATCGGGGTCACCGCTAATCGGTCTAAGCTGCTTGGGTCGCTACTGGGAATACTGACCGATCTGGAGGAGCTGCACAGCATGGCTCCCGACTCCCACATGAAGGATCTCATCAAAGAAGTGCATGGCAAGATTGCCGGGATGATCGAAATCAAGTAGGGATATAAGCCTGTGTGCATCGGCACTGGATCGACTGGTCCGGGGGCAAGTCGGGGTCGCCGGGATAGCGCGCCTCAAAGCCTCCCACACTGAACAGCTCATCCAT